>Ga0075011_10001801_pt1 | contig 11607 bp, 5 predicted proteins | sample TARM_MetaG_T_14_FD_72354 | JGI IMG/M metagenome (GOLD analysis project Ga0075011, IMG submission 72354) | Freshwater microbial communities from Pennsylvania, USA, analyzing microbe dynamics in response to fracking - TARM_MetaG_T_14 | ecosystem: Environmental > Aquatic > Freshwater > River...
TGCTGGAGGGCATGAACAACCGGATCAAGGTCATCAAACGAATGGCTTACGGGTACCGCGACACTGAATACTTCTTCCTGAAGATCCGTGCCGCGTTTCCCGGCAAAATGCGATGAACCATTAAAAAGACCGCATCGATCGTTACCGCCTCCGCCCTGGCGCTGGCCGTTGCCGGCACCGCCCAGGCCTATACCATCGAAGCAGGCGACACCACCGCCAATATCTACGGCTACGCCAAGCTGGATATGATCTATGACGTGGACGACAAGCTGGGCAACGCCGTCAGCCGCGCCGCAATCAGCCTGGATGGCGAGCCCAGCTCTACCGGCCACACCACCATGCACGCCTACCAGAGCCGCCTGGGCTTCACTACCGCCACCCCGGCGGGCGGCAGCGAGCTGAAGACCATGATCGAGGGCGACTTCTACGGCAGCGGCGGCGGCACCTTCCGCCTGCGCCACGCCTACGGCGAATGGAATGGCCTGCTGGCCGGCCAGACCTGGACCAACTTCGGTGGCTTTCTGGGCATGAACCCGACCATCGACTTCACCCCGCAGCCAGGTATCGGCAACGCCGCCCGCCAGGCCCAGCTGCGCTATACCATCGATGGCTTCTCCATCGCCCTGGAAGATCCGGAGAGCCTCGGCGGCAAGCCGCAGGCAACCTATCGCTACGTAGACAGCTCTGTCCTCGGAGTAGATCAAGTAGCATCCGGCGATGCCGCCAAAAGCCGCCTGCCCGATCTGACCATGCGCTATCAGGGCAGCGCCGGCGACTTCAACTATGCCGCCTCCGCGCTGCTGCGCCAGGTCCGCTACGATGCCAACAGCCAGACCAATGCCCCCGCAGCATGGAGCAGCGACTCCGCTACCGGCTGGGGCCTGGCCCTGGAGGCCAATGCCAAGGTGGCTCAGGGCGTGACCCTGCGCGGCGCTATTACCCACGGCGACGGCATCGGCGGCTATCTGGAAGGCAGCCCGGCTGCACCGGCCTATATCGACCCGACCACCGGCTCCCTGGAGACCATCAAGGCCACCGGCGGTACCGCCGGTATCAGCGTCGCCGCCGGCGATGGCAATATCAACCTGGGCTACGGTATCGCCCGCGCCGATCTCGACGACGCCGAAGCCGCAGGTGTGGCAAACGCCGGCTCCAACAAGCAGTTCGAGGCGGTCCACCTGAACTATATCTGGTCGCCGATCCGCAACGTCACCTACGGCGTGGAAGTGGGCTACCACACCCGCGAAGTGCAGGACGGCCGGGACGGCGATGCCGTGCGCGTTCAGGGCATGGTGATGTACAACTTCTAAGCCCCCCAGGCGGCGCGGGAAGCGCCGCCACCGTTTCAAGCGGTTCCCAGTACAAGCAGAAATTCGATCCCTTCGCCCCGGCCCAGCGCCGGGGCTTTTCGTTGGCGCCGACGATTACCCGGCCAAGAATTGAACAAAAGGGCGCTTTCGCGTACTTTTCCGGGCCTTGCCGAACGCCACGGAACCTCTGATGCCCCCCAGCACCGCAGGCTACACCTCCGGCGGTATCGCCCGGCTCAGGATCCTGCCGGCGGTGTTGCCCGAATACACCCGCTTTACCCGGCTTGGCCGCTTTGCACCGGCCGGCCGGGTAGAGGCGGTGCTCGGCTGGGGGCGCAAGCCCACCGCTCGCCGAGCCAGGGCGTACGCCGAGCGCCACGACCTTCCCTATATCGCCCTGGAGGATGGCTTCCTGCGCTCCCTGGGCCTCGGAGTGGCGGGCTTTCAGCCCCACAGCCTGGTGGTCGATACCCAGGGCATCTACTACGACGCCTCTCGCCCTTCCGACCTGGAAGAGCTGATCGCCGCGGGCAACGCCTCGGGCGAAGAGCTCGAACGCGCCCACCACTGCATGACACTGCTGCGCCGCTACCGGCTCTCCAAGTACAACCACGCCCCCGATGCGCTGCCCGCAGGGCTCACCGACGGCAGGCCCCGGGTGCTGGTGGTGGACCAGACCAGAGGCGACGCCTCCATCGAGTTTGGTGCCGCCAGCGAGGCCAGCTTCGCGGCCATGCTCGACCAGGCGCTGGCGGTCCATCCCGAGGCCGAGGTGCTGGTCAAGGTGCATCCGGACGTGATCGCCGGCAAGAAGCAGGGCCACCTGCTTGACGCCGCCAGGCACCACCCCCGGTGCCGAGTGATCGGCGACGACCTCAACCCCTGGGCGCTGCTGGATATCGTCGACCATGTGCACGTGGTCACCAGCCAGCTGGGCTTCGAGGCGCTGATCGCCGGCAAGGGCGTCACCTGCCACGGTCTGCCCTTCTACGCCGGCTGGGGACTCACCGAGGACCGCCAGCACTGCCCGCGCCGGGGAGTATCGCGCAGCCTTGAGCAGCTTTTTGCCGCCGCCTATCTGCGCTACTGCCGCTACGCCAATCCCTACACCGGCGAGCCGTCCAGCCTGGAAGAGACCATCGCCCTGATCGCCGACCAGAAGCGCCAGCGCGATCGCCTGGCCGGCCAGTGGAGCGCCGGCGGGTTCTCCGGATGGAAGCGGGGCTTCGTTGGCGACTTCCTGGGACCGGCTGCGCTGCTGCACCACTACCGCAGCAGTGCCGCGGCCCTGGAAGCAGCCCCAGCCGGCAGCCGCCTGCTGGCCTGGGCCGGCCGTGTCGATGACACTCTGGAAAGCCGCTGCCGGAAGCGCCAGGTCAACTTGGCCCGAATGGAAGATGGATTTATTCGCTCGGTGGGTCTCGGCGTAGACCTGGCCAGGCCGCTCTCCCTGGTGATCGATTATCTGGGCATCTACTACGACGCCAGCGCCCCCAGTGAGCTCGAGCGGCTTCTTGAGACCGCCGAGTTCACGGACGACCTCCTGGCCCGCGCCGCGGCACTGCGCGATCGCCTTGTGCGGCTCAGGCTCTCGAAGTACAACGTCACCGGCCGTGCCCTGCCGACTCTCCCCGCCGGGCGGCACCGCATCCTGGTGCCCGGCCAGGTCGAGAGCGACGCCTCCATCGCCCGGGGCTCCCCTGAGATTCGCACCAACGCCGAACTGCTCCGGGCCGTTCGGGAACGCCACCCCGACGCCCTGCTGCTCTACAAGCCTCACCCTGACGTGCTAAGCGGCGCGCGCCTGGGGGCCCTCGATGAGACATCCAAACAGCTGTATGATCTCGAGGTGGGCGCGGTGCAGATCACCGAGCTGCTGGAGGCGGTGGACGAGGTCCACACCATGAGCTCGCTGACCGGCTTCGAGGCGCTGCTCAGGGGCAGGCGAGTGGCCACCTACGGCCTGCCCTTCTACGCCGGCTGGGGGCTCACCGATGACCGCATGAGCTGCCCCAGGCGAACGCGCCGCCTCTCCCTGGATGCCCTGGTCGCCGCCACGCTGCTGCTCTACCCCACTTACGTCGACCCGGAGAGCGGCCAGCTCTGCAATGCAGAAACCGCCGTGGCCCTGCTCGAGCAGCAGCGTCAACAGGCCCCTGAGCTCGGCTGGAAGACAAGGCTCTACCGCCGCTATCGCAACGCCTTCGTAGGTCGGCATTGAACCGAAGGACCACCATGTACGGTAAAGGACGAAAGTGACACGCCAGGGACGCTCATTCCTGTTTCTGCAAGGGGTCTGCTCCCCCTTCTACCCTCGACTCGGCCAGCGCCTGGCTGCCGAGGGCCATCGGGTGGTCAAGGTCCAGTTCAACGGTGGCGATACCCTGTACTGGAAACGCGACTGTGGCCCGGTGCACACCTTTCGCGCCCCGACGCATGAACTTCCGGCCTTTATCGAGTCGCTGTGGGAGCGCTACGGCATCACCGACCAGATCGTCTTCGGCGATCGGCGCCCGGTGCACCGCCCGGCCGTCGAGGCCGCACCAACCCGGGGCGTTCGCACCCATGTGTTCGAGGAGGGCTACTTCCGCCCCTTCTGGATCACGCTCGAGCGTGAGGGCGTCAACGGCCAATCTCTGCTGCCTCGCGACCCGACCTGGTTCCTGGAGACCGGCCGGCGGCTGCCTGAGCTGCCCGCCCCCCGGCGTTTCAAATCCAACTTTCGCGTGCGCGCTACCCACGATGTGCTCTACCACCTGGCGGGGCTGGCCAACCCTGTGGCCTTCCCCCACTACCGCAACCATGCCCCCATCACCGCTCCGGTGGAGTACGCCGGCTACCTCAAGCGCTTCACCCAGCTGCGCTTCTGGAAGCGACGCGATGAAGAGCGCATCCAGGCCCTGGTGACCGGCAAGCGGCCCTTCTTTCTGCTCCCGCTGCAGCTCAATACCGATGCTCAGATTCGTGACCACTCGCCCTTCGCCAACATGCGAGAGGTGATGGACCGCGTCATGGGCTCCTTTGCCGAGTTTGCACCACCGGACGCCCTGCTCTGCATCAAGAACCACCCCCTGGACATGGGGCTCTCCAACCACGCCGGCGCCATCCGCCGCCTGGTGCGCTACTACGCGCTGGAAGGGCGCATCGTCTACCTCGAGTCCGGCAACCTCAATACGCTGCTGAAGCGGGCAGCGGGCACCGTCACCGTCAACAGCACCGCGGGCATCGTCTCGCTGGAGCACCACTGCCCGACCCTGGCGCTCAGCGACCCCATCTACAACATGGCAGGGCTGACCTGGCAGGAAAGCCTGGATGAGTTCTGGCAGAGCCCCCAGGCGCCAGATGCGACCCTGTTCCGCCGCTTTCACGACACCGTGATGCACGCCACCCAGGTCAACGGCGGCTTCTACTGCCGCCGCGGCATCGAACTGGCAGTGGAAAACGCGGCAAGCCGACTGACCGCCGAGCAATCGCCCCTGGAGGCTCTGCTGTGAGCGCGCCACGCACGGTGCTGATCACCGGCGCCAGCGGCGCCATAGGCGGCGCCCTTGCCGAGGCCTATGCCGGCCCCGGCACTCGCCTGTTGCTGCACGGGCGCCGCACCGAGGCCCTGGCCCCGCTGGCCGAGCGCTGCCGAGCCCTGGGCGCCGAGGTGGAGTGTCACAGCGTATCGCTGAGCGACGACGATGCCCTGACTGCGTGGCTCGAGGAGCTGGCCCGGCGCTGCCTGCCGGATATCGTCATTCTCAATGCCGGCCAGAACTGCCATGTGGCAGGCCCCTGCGAACTGGAGCCCTGGGAGCAGGTCAGCGACATGCTGTCGATCAACCTGCGCGTGCCCATGGCCATGGCCAACTTCCTGGCGCCCCGCATGGCGAGGCGCGGTTCAGGCCAGCTGGTGCTGATCGGCTCCCTGGCCGCCTGGTACGGCCTGCCCACGACCCCCGCCTACAGCGCCACCAAAGCCGGGCTCAAGGCCTTCGGCGAGGGGCTGCGCGGCCACCTGGCCCCCCACGGAGTAGGCATCAGCGTGGTGCTGCCCGGCTACGTCAGCTCGCCCATGTGCGCGGCCATGCCGGGGCCCAAGCCCTGGGAGTGGCCCCCGGAGAAGGCGGCCCAAGTCATCCAGCGCGGCGTGGCGAAGAACCGGGCTCGCATCAGCTTCCCCTTTCCGCTCAACTTCGGCTGCTGGTGGCTGGCGGTGCTGCCGGCTGGCCTCTCCCAGCGCCTGCTGCGCCTGGTGGGGTACACGAGCCCGCCATGACGACCACCCTGCTTGCCCCCTGGCTGAGCGGCCTTGTGCTCAGCTACGCCATCGAAGCCCTGCTTCGGCCCGCCGTGGCGCCGCCCTGGCGCCGCTCGGTGGCCAGTCACGGGGTGCATCTGGGCAGCTGGTGCCTGCTCTTCGCGCTCTTCCTGCTGGCGGTGCAGCGCCCCTGGTTTGCCGTGGTCTTCATCCTCTCGCTCCAGCTGGTGGTGGTGCAGTCCAGCAACACCAAGTCGACAACCCTGAAGGAGCCCTTCATCTGCCAGGACTTCGAGTATTTCCTGGACGCCATCAAGCACCCGCGGCTCTATGTGCCCTTCTTCGGCATCGGGCTGGCCATCGCCGCCAGCAGCGCCGGCGCCCTGGCCATCGCCGCCTTCCTGTGGTTCGAGCCTTCTTTGGTGAACCGGGAATTGGTGAGCCGGGGCGGAGCGGCCTCGCTCCTCCTTCCGGTCGCCCTGCTGCTGACCGTGGCGGTCGCGCTGCTCGTCCCCTGCCTCAGGCGCCTGCCCCCCTGCACCCTGGCCCCCCAGCAGGACCTCCACCGCCTGGGGCTCTTCGCTGCCCTGTGGAGCTACGGGGTGCTGGCCCTGCGGCCACCTCCCGAAGGCGCCCTGGAGACGCCCTTCGCCGACGCTCCCACGGTGGCGCCGCCCCGTGAGCAGCTGCCACACCTGGTGGTGGTGCAGAGCGAATCCTTCTTCGACCCTCGACCCTGGGTACCTGAACTGCCCGAAACCCTGCTGCCCCACTTCGACGCCCTGGCCCGGGGCGCTCTCTACCAGGGGCCGCTGCGCGTGCCGGCCTGGGGGGCCAACACCGTGCGTACCGAGGCGGCCTTCCTGACCGGTCAGCTCCCCGAGGCGCTGGGCATCCACCGGTTCACCCCCTACCGGCAATTCATCCGCGCGCCCGTCACCAGCCTCGCCAGCCACCTGCGAGCGCTCGGCTACCGTACCGTCTGCGTGCACCCCTACCCGGCCGGCTTCTATCTGCGCCACCGGGTGATCCCCAACCTGGGGTTCGATGAGTTCCTCGATATTCGCCACTTCAGCACAGGCGACCGGGACGGCCAGTACATCGGCGACCTCGCCGTGGCCGAGAAGGTTGGAACCCTGCTGGATGACAGCGATAATGGCCCGCTGTTCGTATTCGCCATCACCATGGAGAACCACGGCCCGCTGCACTTGGAGCGCCCTGTGCCCGATGATGCCCCGGCGCTGCCGCCCGCTGTGGCCGAACGGCTTACGCCCGAGGCCGCGGCAGACCTGCGCGTCTACCTGCGCCACCTGGGCAATGCCGACGCCATGCTGGGCCGGTTGAAGGAGCGACTAACGCCAGCAACAGCCGAGGCCAGGCACGGCATGCTGTGCTGGTACGGGGACCATGTGCCGATCATGAGCGTCGCCTATCGCCGACTGGGAGAGCCCAGCGGCGATACCTGTTACGCTCTCTGGTCCAGCCGCCAGGCAGCGCGGGCAGACGGTGCAGCCAGGCCGCTGGCGGCAAGCGAGCTGGGCAAGATCACCCTGACGGCGCTGCTGCGGGACGCGGCCTGCGTGGCGAATCCGAATATCTACCATCAGAACAATGCTGTAGGGCAGACCCAGAGCCATCAGGAGCAAGAATGAGTAAACGCGTTGCCATCATCGGCGCCGCCCATCGTTTCCCTGGTACTACACCTGAAACGTTCTGGCAGGACCTGCAGGCAGAGAAGGATCTGGTCACCCAGGTGGCCGAAGACCGCTGGAGCCAGGCGGCCTTCCAGCACCCTGAGCGCCAACACCCCGGCACCAGCATCACCTTTGCGGCGGGCAGCCTCGGCGACGTGAGCGGCTTCGACGCCGGCTTCTTCGGCATATCCCCCCGCGAGGCCACCCACATGGACCCTCAGCAGCGCCTGCTGCTGGAGCTGGCCTGGGAGGCCATCGAGGATGCCGGCGTGGTGCCCTCGACCCTGCGCGGCAGCCGCTGCGGCGTCTTCGTGGGCGTGGCCAGTATCGACTACGCCTACCGCCTGGCCGACGACCTCGACGCCATCGGCCCCTCCTCGGCCACCGGCAACACCTCGAGCATCGCCTCCAACCGCATCTCCTACCTGTTCGACCTGCGCGGCCCCAGCATGTCGGTGGATACCGCCTGCTCCTCCTCCCTGGTGGCCTTCCACCAGGCCTGCCAGGCGATCCGCAGCGGCGAAACCGAGATGGCCCTGGCCGGCGGCATCAGCCTGCACCTGCACCCCTACGGCTTCATCATCTTCACCAAGGCCAGCATGCTTTCGGCCAACGGCCGCTGCCGGGTCTTCGACGAGGCCGGCGACGGCTATGTGCGCTCCGAGGGCGCCGGCCTCTTCCTGCTCAAGGACTACGACCGCGCCCTGGCCGACGGCGACCGCATCCTCGCCGTGGTGGCCGGCTCCGCCGTCAATACCGACGGCCACAAGTCCGGGCTGACCGTGCCCAACGCCAGCGCCCAGGTGGCGCTGATGCGCGAGGCCTATGAGCGCGCCGGCATCAGCCCGGACGAGATCGACTACCTGGAGGCCCACGGCACCGGTACCGCGGTGGGCGACCCCATCGAGACCCGAGCCATCGGCGAAGCGTTGGGCAAGCACCGTACTCGGCCGCTGCCCATCGGCTCGGTGAAGAGCAACGTCGGCCATCTGGAGACCGCCTCCGGGGTCGCAGGCCTGGCCAAGGCGCTCTACAGCCTGCGCCACCGCGAGGTGCCAGCCACCATCGGCATCCGCAAGCTCAACCCGCGCATCAAGTTCGACGAGTGGAACCTCGAGGTGGTCACCCGGGCCCAGCCGCTCAAACCCGAAGGGCGCCTGGTCATCGGCGTCAACTCCTTCGGCTTCGGCGGGGCCAACGCTCATGTCATTCTCGAGAGCCCCCCGGAGGCCACCGAAGCGGCCCAGAGCAGCGTTGATGCGGAAGATCAGGGACCGCTCCCTCTCAGGCTCAGCGCCCGTAGCGAGCCCACCCTGCGCGCCGTCGCCGGCCAACTGGCCGACTGGCTCGAGCAGGGTAGCGACTCCCTCTACGACATCGCCTGGAGCCTGCAGCACCACCGCGAGCACCACAGCGACGGCGCCCTGCTGACCGTCGACGACCGCCAGGATGCCATCGCCCAGCTCAGACGCCTGGCCGACGCCGAGGCGGAGCTTGACCCGCGTATCGTGCGTGGCGAGCGCCTGCCCGGCGCCAGCGAGCCGGCCTTCATCTACACCGGCAACGGCTGCCAGTGGGAGACCATGGGCGCCGAGCTGCTCGAGTCCCCCACCGTCTTCGCCGACGCCATCGACGAGGTGGATGCCCTCTTCCAGCGCCTCGGCGACTTCTCCCTGCGCGCGGAGCTGGAGGGACGCAACGAGCCAGAGGAGGCAGGCACCAGCCGCCTGGCCCGCACCGAGATCGCCCAGCCGGCGCTCTTCGCCGTACAGGTGGGCCTTACCCGACTGCTGCAGGCCGAAGGCCTAGAACCCGCCGCCGTGGCCGGCCACAGCGTCGGCGAAGTGGCCGCCGCCTGGGCCTGCGGCGCCCTGAGCCTGGTTGACGCGGTCAAGGTGATCTACTACCGCAGCCACTACCAGGGCCAGACACGGGGCCAGGGCGAGATGAGCGCCGTGGCCATGGGCGCCGAGGATATCCAGGCGCTGCTCGAGCAGCCCGAGTACCGCGGCATTCACCTCGCCGGTATCAACAGCTCCCGCGGCGTGACCCTGGCCGGTGACCCCGCGGCTCTGGGTCGCCTGGAGGCCGCCCTGGCCGAGCAGGGCACCATGGCCAAGCGCCTGCCCCTGGACTACGCCTTCCACAGCCCGGCCATGGACCCCATCCAGGAGGGCGTGATCGGCGCCCTGGCCGATATCGCCCCCCAGACGGCTCAGCGCCGCCCCTACGTCTCCACGGTAACCGGCCATGAACTGCCCGCCAGCGACCTGGGCGCCGAGTACTGGTGGCACAACATCCGCCAGCCGGTGCTCTTCGACGCCGCCATCAAGGGGCTGATCGATGCGGGCCACAGCGTCTTTATCGAGATCGGCGCCCACCCCATCCTGCGCCGCTACCTGAACGACGCCCTGCGCGACCGCGAGCGGCCGGGTCGGGTGATCGGCACCCTGGAACGCCAGCGCCCCGCCGACGCCTGCATTCGCCAGGCCATAGGCCAGACCCTGCTCAGCGGCGCGCCCTGCGACCTGAGTCACCTCTTCCCGGTGGCCGGGCGGCGCGTGGAGCTGCCCCGCTACCCCTGGCAGCGCGAGCGCTACTGGATCAAGGGCACCCCCGGTGGCCAGGGGCTGCTCAACCGCTACTACGAACACCCCCTGCTGGGCTACCGCCTTGCCCAGCAGCCTGACACCTGGGAGAGCCAGCTCGACACCGGCCGCCTGCCCTGGCTTGCCGACCACGTGGTGGGCGAGGGAGCGGTGTTCCCGGGGGCCGGCTTTATCGAGCTGGCCCTGGCCGCCGGGCGCCACGCCCGGGACGCCCAAGTGGTCGACATCGAGGAGCTGGAGATCCGCGCGCCGCTGCTGCTGGACGGCCAGCATGGCCGGCGCCTGCGTCTGCACCTGGCGCCTGAGGACGGCAGCATCGAGATCCGCTCCCGGGAGCCCCTGGCCGAAGGCGAGTGGCAGCTCAACGCCGTGGCCCGGCTGATGCAGCAGAGCCGCGGCTTCTTGCTGCGTCGGGAGGCACCCGCCCTGCCCACGCGCCCCGCTGACCTGACCCTCGACGAGCACCTGGCGCTGGCCGAGCGGCTCGGCCTGCACTACGGCCCCGCCTTCCAGGCCATCGCCCGCACCTGGGTCGAGCGAGACAGCGTTATCGGCGAGATCGCCCTGCCCAAGGCCATCAGCGAAGGGCTGGAGAGCCTCCACCTGCACCCCGGCATCCTCGACAGCGCCTTCCAGCTCTTCATTCCGCTGCTGGCCCGGGAAGCCGAGGCCAGAGGCATCGAGGAGCGCGGCCTGGCCTTCGTGCCGGTGCGGGTCGGCCGGGTGCAGTTCCTGGCCGACGGCGGCACCCCGGCGCTAGCCCATGCCCGGGTGCTCAAGCGCGCACCCCACTCCTTCACCGCCGACTTCGAGCTCTTCGATGCCCGGGGCCGCACCGTGGCGGTGCTCAGCGAGACCCGCTTCCGGGCCATCCGCCTCAAGCGCCAGCACCACCAGCGCTTCAGCTACCTGGATGTCCAGCTCACCCCGGCACCCCGCCGCGGTGACGCCAGCGAACTCGACCTTGCCCCGCTCCATGCCGCGGTGCCCCGGCTGCTGGAGGCCTACCGCCGCCACACCGGCGCCCGCTTCGCCGAGGAGGTGGACCCGCTGCTCGACGGCCTTGCCGACGCCTTCGCCGCCGAGGCCCTGCTGGGGCTCACCGGCGGCTCCAGGCACCTCAGCCACGCCCGCTATCGGGAGCTGACCCGCCAGCATCTCGGCGCCCAGCGCCTGCTCGACCAGCTGCTCCAACAGCTTCAGGCCGCCGGGCGACTGGCCGCCGACGACCAGGGCTGGCAGCTGCTCGCCGATGAAGACGAGGTTGCCGCCGCTACCATCTGGCAGCTGCTGGTGCGCGACTACCCCGACCACTTCGCCGCCGTGCAGCGCCTGGGCCGCTTCGGCCTGCACCTGCCGGCGCTGCTGGAGGGGCACGAGAATGCCGAGACCCTCGGCCTCTCCGCCGATGCGCTGGCCGCGCTCTGTCGCCAGCTGCCCGGCGCCGCCGGCTGGCAGGCCATTGCCGAGACCCTGCGCGAGGCGCTGCCCGCCGTGGTGAATGCCCTGCCTGACGGGGGGCGCCTGCGCCTGCTGGAGGCCGGCCCCGCCGCCCCGGCACTGGCCGAGCGGCTCTGCGACCTGCTCGACGCCGACCGCTGCGACCTCGGCTTGCTCACCGTGGGCGAGGCCGCCCGGCACCAGGCCGAGCAGCTCCAGGAACGCTTCCCGCTGATAGACCTCGAGGCCCTGGAGGGGGGCGACGCCCCCCTGCCCCCCGCCCAGCTGGCCCTTATCAGCCTCGAGGT
>Ga0075011_10001803_pt1 | contig 11604 bp, 4 predicted proteins | sample TARM_MetaG_T_14_FD_72354 | JGI IMG/M metagenome (GOLD analysis project Ga0075011, IMG submission 72354) | Freshwater microbial communities from Pennsylvania, USA, analyzing microbe dynamics in response to fracking - TARM_MetaG_T_14 | ecosystem: Environmental > Aquatic > Freshwater > River...
GGCCAGCATGGCCGGGCAGCAGGCCCAGTTGCAGGCTGACTGGGACAAGGTGCGTCGCAATGCCGACGCGATTCTCGCCAGTCAGGGCACGGTTCTGTCGCTGCACGAAGTTGCGGCAACCCTGTCCGACACCGTGCCGCAGCTGCAGGTCGAGTATGAAGATGTGGTAGACGTGCTGATCGCCAGTAATGCGCCGGCCGATCAGGTCGCTATTGCTCAGCGCCAGTCGCTGCTGGCCGAGCGGATTCTTGGTTCGGTGAACCGGGTACTGGAAGGTGACGAAGACGCGGTGATGGCGGCCGACAGTTTCGGCCGCGACGCCAGCCTGTTCGGGCGCGTACTGCAGGGCATGATCGAGGGTAACGCCAGTATCGGGATAACCCGGGTGGCGGATGCAGACGCCGCCAGCCGGCTGCAGGAAATCCAGTCACTGTTCCGCTATGTGTCCGATTCGGTTGACCAGATTCTGCTGACTTCCCCTGAGCTGTATCAGGTACGTACCGCCGCCAACGATATCTTTACCGACTCGCAGTCGCTGCTGGAGAATGCATCCAGTCTGGCTCAGGCTTTTGAAGCCAATGCCGATGGACGCGTTGCCAACACCATCCTGGGTTACGTGCTGGCCGCCATCGCGCTGACCTGTTTGCTGTTGATCGGTATCCAGCTGACCCGCGACACCCGTTTGCGTCTGGACGAGACGCTGGAAAAAACCCAGCGCGACCAGGCCGCGATTCTGCGACTGCTCGACGAGATCGGCGATCTCGCCGACGGTGACCTGACGGCCCAGGCGACGGTAACCGAAGACTTTACCGGTGCGATTGCCGACTCCATCAACGAGTCTATCGACCAGCTGCGTGCGCTGGTAGGCACCATCAACCATACCGCCCAGCAGGTAGAGCGCGCCGCGCAGGAAACCCAGGGCACAGCGATGCATCTGGCCGAAGCCTCCGAGCACCAGGCACAGGAAATTGCCGGCGCCTCGGCGGCGGTAAACGAAATGGCGGTCTCCATTGACCAGGTATCGGCCAACGCCTCCGAGTCGGCCGCGGTAGCGGAGCGCTCGGTAGCCATCGCCAACAAGGGTAACGAGGTGGTGCAGAACACCATCGTGGGCATGGATACCATTCGCGAGCAGATTCAGGACACCTCCAAGCGGATCAAGCGTCTTGGTGAGTCGTCCCAGGAGATTGGTGACATCGTCAGCCTGATTAACGATATTGCCGACCAGACCAACATTCTGGCTCTGAACGCGGCGATCCAGGCCTCCATGGCCGGTGACGCCGGTCGAGGCTTCGCGGTGGTTGCGGACGAAGTTCAGCGCCTCGCAGAACGTTCCTCCGGTGCGACCAAGCAGATCGAAGCGCTGGTTAAAACCATTCAGACCGATACCAACGAAGCGGTTATCTCGATGGAGCAGACCACCTCTGAGGTGGTACGTGGTGCACGCCTGGCTCAGGACGCGGGTGTGGCCCTGGAAGAGATCGAAAAGGTATCGACCAGTCTGGCGGCGTTGATTCAGAACATCTCCAACGCAGCACGTCAGCAGGCGTCGTCCGCTGGTCACATTTCCAACACCATGAACGTGATTCAGGAAATTACCTCGCAGACGTCTGCCGGTACGACCGCGACCGCTCGCAGCATTGGCGAGTTGGCGAAACTGGCCGAGGCGATGCGTCAGTCGGTCGATGGTTTCACCTTGCCGCAGCAGGGCGACTAAGCTGATACGGGTGGCACCCGGTGCCACCCGAGGACGCTGAGTACGAGGGGCTTACGTGCAGACAACGCATAACTGGTCGTTGCAACCGCTGCCGGAAATGGATGGGCAGCAGTTTCGTCAGTGGCAAACGCTGCTGGAGGCGCGTACGGGCGTGTGCGTCAGCGACCAGCGCAAGACCTTTCTGCAGACCAGCCTGGGCGCGCGCATGCGCGAGCTCAACCTGGCCGACTATCAGACCTACTTCGAGTACGTCACCAACGGCGCTGCTGGCGCCGTCGAGTGGTCGGCACTGATCGAGCGTCTGACCGTGCGCGAAACCAGCTTCATGCGCCATCGCCCGTCCTTCGAAGCGGTAGGGCGCCACCTCGACCTGCTGCTCAAGGGGCGCGACAAGGAGCGGCCGCTGCAGCTCTGGAGTGTGGGCTGCGCCAGCGGTGAAGAGGCCTACTCGATGGCCATCATGGTCGAGCAGAGCCTGCGCCGGGCAGGTGGTCATCCGGGCGGCTACGGGATCTGGGCAACCGATATCAGCCACAAGGCGCTGGAGCAGGGGCGTACTGCCGTGTATCCGGGCGCCCGGCTGGGCGGACTCAACGAACGTGAGCGTCGGGAGTGGCTGCAGCCGCTGGCCAACGACCGTTTCGAAGTGGCCTATGCCCTGCGTGATCGGGTCTGTTTTGCCCGCGTCAATATTCTTGAACTGGCCCAGGCTCCGATTCAGGACCTGGATATCATTTTCTGCCAGAACCTGCTCATCTACTTCCGTCGCTGGCGTCGTCGCGACCTGCTGAACCTGCTCGCCAGACGGCTGGCTCCAGGTGGCATGCTGGTTATCGGACTGGGTGAAATCGTGGACTGGAACAACCCGCTGCTCGAGCGTCTGCCTGATGATCAGGTGCAGGCCTATGTGCGGCGGGAAAGCAACGGACGTCTGGAGTGAATATGGGTGATCGGCATGATTATGTCGCGCTTGACTGGGTCAAGGGCGAGATATCCGAAACGCTGAATCAGGCGCGTCAGGCGCTTGAAGCCTTTGTCGAAAATCCCGAGGACTCGACCCGGTTGCGCTTTTGTCTGACCTATATCCACCAGGTTCATGGCACGCTGCAGATGGTCGAGTTCTATGGCGCAGCCCTGCTCGCAGAGGAAATGGAACAGCTCGCCCAGGCGCTGATGAATGGCTCGGCCAGCCGCGAGGGCGAGGCACTCGAAGTCTTGATGCAGGCCATCCTGCAGATGCCTGCGTACCTGGATCGGGTGCAGAGCGCGCGACGTGACCTGCCGATGGTACTGCTGCCACTGCTCAACGACATGCGCACCGCCCGTGGCGACAAGCTGCTGTCCGAGAATGCGGTTTTCAGTCCGGCGCTGGACGGTGCAGAGTCCGCGTCTCGCGGTGCCGCTGTCGCCGATTTGAGTGATGAAGCCAGTGTGCGCCAGCTGCGCAAGCTGCGACAGGCGCTGCAGATGGCGCAGGCCAATGTGATCCGTGGCCAGGATGTGCCCCAGAATAGCCGGCACTTGCGCAATGTGTTTGTGCGTCTTGAGGCGCTGTGTGCGGATGCCCCCTATGCCCAGCTCTGGTCGATTTTTGCCGGCGTTGCCGAAGGTCTGGAAATCGGCAGCATCGACAACAGCGCGGCGGTGCGCCAATTGCTGCGCCAGGCTGATCAGGAGCTGCGTCAGTTGATGGCACGGGGTGCGACGGCGCTGCAAAGCGCTCCACCCCGTGAGTTGCTGCGCAACCTGCTGTTTTATGTTGCCAAGAGTGCCGACGGCAGCCCCCGGCTGGATGCCCTCAAGGAGCGTTATCAGCTCAAGGGCAGCTGGAACGAAGAGCAGCGCGGCGCCGGTGATCGGCTGGTCGGTCCGGATCGTGAGGCCATGCAGTCGGTCGCACTGGCGCTGGGCGAAGAGCTTATGCAGGTCAAGGATCAGCTCGACCTGTTCGTACGCAGTGATCGTCGTGACCTGACCGCTCTGGAAGGCATGTTGCCGGTGATGAAGCGCATTGCCGACACGCTGGCGATGCTGGGGCTTGGCCAGCCGCGGCGGGTGCTGACCGAGCAGATCGAACAGGTCATGCGGTTGGCGTCGGGCCAGTCGGCGATCACCGATGCAGCCCTGATGGATGTGGCCGGTGGCATGCTCTACGTGGAAGCCAGTCTGCAGGGCATTCTGGGCGTTGACCGCAGCGATCAGGACGGTGCTGCCGACAGCGATATGCAGGGGCTTGCTGCAGCGCAGGATATCGCGCTGGTCCATCAACTGGTGGTGCAGGAAGCGCGTAACGCGCTGGAAGAAACCCGCGAATCGATCAATGCCTTTATTGCCAATCAGTGGGATCACAGCCAGCTGGCCCCTGTCGATGCCCTGCTTACCAGCGTGCGCGGCGGTCTGGCCATGGTGCCGCTGGCCCGCGCAGCCGCGGCGATAGCGGCGTGCCGTCGCTATATCACCGAACAGCTGATTGGCCGCTCTCTGGTGCCGGACTGGCCCGCGCTGGACGCGTTGGCTGACGTCATCACCAGCATTGACTACTACCTCGAACGCCTGGCCGAGGACGATAGCGGTCGCGGTGACAGCATTTTGGATGTCGCAGAGGAGCGTCTTGGCCTGTTGGGCTATCACCCGCAGAACCTGCCCGAAGAGGAGGTCGCCGAGCAACCGGCGTCGGTCGAGGACGCGGAAGAGGCCGAATCCGAGGTGTCGATATCGGATGAACCGCTTGCCGAGGCAGCCGAGCAGATGCAGCCTGCAGAGCCAGAGCCAGAGCCAGAGCCAGAGCCAGAGCCAGAGCCAGAGCCAGAGCCAGAACTGCAACCGGTGGCGCCGCCCAGCCCGCCGGCGGCGGTGGAAGAAGACGAGCTTGATGAAGAACTGGTAGAGATCTTCGTCGAAGAGGCCGGGGAAGTACTGGAAACCCTGGCCGAGTATACGCCCCAATGGCAGGCCGATCTTGAGGATGACAAGGCGCTGGCCGAGGTGCGGCGTGCCTTCCACACGCTCAAGGGCAGTGGCCGCATGGTGCGTGCAGGGGTTCTGGCCGAGCTGGCCTGGGCCGTAGAGAACATGCTCAATCGCGTGCTGGATCGCAGCATCGAAGCCGATGGTGCCCTTTTCCAGGTGGTGAATGCCGTTCGCGGACTGATGCCGCGACTGGTAGAGGACTTTGCCGCAGGTCGGCAGCAGGCGTTGCCGGAGGTCGGGCGCCTGACGGCTCAGGCCGAGGCGTTGGCCCGGGGTGAGGCGTTGCCGGACGCGGGCCCGCCGGCTGCCGATGTCGGCATAGCCAGTGAAGATGCGGCTGAAACGCTTGACCCGATGGTCTCCGCAGACACACTGAATGCCGAAGCCGAAGCCGAAGCCGAAGCCGAAGCCGAAGCCGAAGCCGAAGCCGAAGCCGAAGCCGAAGCCGAAGCCGAAGCCGAAGCCATTGAGCTGGTCGATCTGAGCGAGTTCGAACTGCCGGAGCTTGAAGAGTCCGCAGCGCCGGAAGACGACGCCTTCACCTCGCTTGATGATGAGCCGGTGTTGGATGACGCCGAGCACACCTCCAGCCTTGACGAGGCACCGCGGGCCGTCTCCGAGCCAGGCGATCGCGAGGCAGTCGAGCTGACGAATGAGATCGAGCCGGACGAGTCCGTCGGCGCCATCGACGAGTCGGCCGGGGATGAAGAGGCTCCTGTTTGGTCGAGCGCAGCTGACAGTGACGGACTGGGCGTTGTGGCTTCGGAGCCCGAGCCTGAACACGAAGCAACTGGCGGCATGGATCCGGTGTTGCTGGATATCTTCCGTAACGAAACCCGTAACCATATCGATCAGATCAACGCCTACCTGCGTGAGTGCCACGAATACGGCACGCCGCGCGCGTTGAGCGATGCATTGCAGCGTGCCCTGCATACACTCAAGGGCAGTGCCCACATGGCGGGCATTCAACCGATTGCTCTATTGGCTACGCCGCTGGAAAAACTGACCAAGGATTTCAAGGCCAACCTGGTGCCTGCCGATCAGGCGCTGGTCGAGCTGCTGGGTGATGCCGTGGCCCTGTTCGAGGCCGGGCTTGAGCAACTGGTGCAGGCGCCGCAGGCACCGTTGCCTGGCACCGATGCCTTCCTGCGGCGGATCGAGCAACTACGCGAGCAGGGCCTGAGTGCCCGTGACAGCGGCCGCACCGATCTGGATCGGGCGGCCGGTGCGGATCTGATGTCGATTTTCCTGACCGAGGGCATCGATCTATTGCTCGACGTCAGTGACGATCTCAACATGCGCTCTGCCGGCAGCACGCCGGAATTCGACAGCGGCGAGCTGGCTGCCAGCCTGCGTGCCCTGGCCGAGGTGGCAGCGGAGGTCGAGCTGGCGCCACTTGAGCGTCTGGCCGATACCCTTGAGCAGGTACACGAGCGGCTTGGGGCCGGTACGCTGGCGCTGGACGAGGCGGTACTGGATGCACTGGCAGCGGCCCATGAGCGGCTGATCAGCATGATGGATCAGGTTGCTGCCCATCAGCATCTGTTGCCGGCTGATGCCGAGCTGCGCGCGCTGCAGGTATTGATCCCCGGGGCGCTGGCTGAACAGCCGGCCACGGCTCCGGCGTCCGCGCCGGCAGCTCCGGCAGGCGGCAGCTGGAGCCTGAGTGAAGCGGGTACCGATGCCGAACTGGTTGATATCTTCCTCGAGGAAGCGCAGGAAATCATCGACAGCGCCGCAGCCAGCTTGCAGCAGTGGATTGCCGACCCCGGCAACACGCTGGCAGTGGAAGCATTGCAGCGTGATCTGCATACCCTCAAGGGCGGTGCGCGTATGGCCGAGATTCGCCCGGTAGGCGATCTGGCCCATGAAATGGAGTTTGTCTACGAAGGTCTGTGCGACCAGCGCTATGAGCCCAGCGATGGTCTGATTGCGTTGCTGCACGCCTGCCATGATGCCCTCGCCGAGATGATTGAGGGGGTGGTCGCGTCCAGGCCGATCAGTGATGGCGCAGCGCTGATCGCTGCGATCAATGGTTTCCGCAAGAATCCGAATACCGTACCGACCCTGCCGGATAACGAGGCGGTGGCCAGCCCGCAGCCGGAAGAAAGGCCGCTGGAGTCGCCTGTTGCATCGCCGATGCAGGGTATGCTCGGCATGTTTGTCGAGGAAGCCCGTGAGCTTCTGGCTCCCTGCGACGGGTTGTTTGCGGCGAAGGATAACGACGCCGCCGCTGCGGCGAATCTGCTGCATCGTGTGCAGACCCTCAAGGGCAGTGCGCGCCTGGCTGGTCAACATGCCCTGGCCGAGCAGGCCAAGCGCCTGGAAGGGGCGCTGGTAGATGGCTCAGCGCAGGCATCCGAACTGGCTGCTCTGCATGGTGCCGTTGCAGACCTTGCTCCCGAGGCGGAGGAGCCGGCGTCTTTGCCTGCATCAGCGCCAGCAAGTTCACCGGTGACGTCGCCCGTTGCATCCGCGCCCCTGCGCGATGTTCCGGCAGCGCCCGCAGAAGGTATGTCGCTCGCCGAGGTTAACGCGGTCCTGAAGCAGGCGATGGAGTCTTCAGGCCCGACAAGCGCCGACAGCAGCAAGCGCGCGGCTGCGCAGGAAAGTGTCAAGGTTTCTGCTGCGCTGCTGGAGGAACTGGTCAACCTGGCGGGTGAAACCTCCATCTTCCGCGGCCGTATCGAGCAGCAGGTCACCGACGTTGGGCAGATCCTCGAAGACGTGGAAAGCACCATCGACCGGGTACGTGATCAGCTGCGCCGTCTGGACATGGAGACCCAGGCGCAGATTCTGTCGCGCCACCAGGATCAGATGGGGCCTGGCTATGAGGACTTCGACCCGCTGGAAATGGACCAGTATTCCCAGCTCCAGCAGCTGTCGCGCTCGCTGTTCGAGTCCGCGTCCGACTTGCTCGACCTGAAGGAAACCCTGGCCACCCGCAGTCGCGACGCCGAAACCCTGCTGCTGCAGCAGGCGCGGGTCAATACCGAGCTGCAGGAAGGTCTGATGCGCACCCGCATGGTGCCGTTCGAGCGGCTGGTGCCGCGTTTGCGCCGGGTGGTGCGTCAGGTTGCCAGCGAACTGGGCAAGCAGGTCGATATTGTCATTGGCAACGCCGAAGGCGAAATGGATCGCAGTGTTCTGGAGCGCATGATCGGGCCGCTCGAACACATGCTGCGCAACGCAGTGGATCACGGTATTGAAGCGCCCGCGCAGCGTGAGGCTGTGGGCAAGGCGCGTGAGGGCCGAATCCGTCTGGACCTGCAACGTGAGGGCGGCGAGATTGTGCTGACCCTGCAGGATGACGGCGCCGGTATCAATCTCGAAGCGGTGCGCCGCAAGGCCATCGAGCGCGGGCTGATGGATGCCGACACCGAGCTGACCGATCAGGAAGTGCTGCAGTACATCCTTGAGGCGGGCTTCTCCACGGCAGAGAAGGTGACCCAGATTTCCGGCCGCGGTGTGGGCATGGATGTGGTCAACGCCGAGGTCAAGCAGCTTGGCGGGAGCATGACGCTGACTACCGAGCCGGGCAACGGCTCGACCTTCACCATCCGACTGCCGTTTACCGTGTCGGTCAACCGGGCGCTGATGGTCTATTCCGGCGAAGATCTCTACGCCATTCCGCTGAACACCATCGAGGGTATTGTGCGGGTCTCCGGTTATGAGCTGGAGGCTTACTACGCGCCGGATGCACCGCCGTTCGAGTATGCCGGCAAAACCTATGATCTGCGCTATCTCGGTGACCTGCTGGTGACCGGGCAGCAGCCCAAGCTGTCCGGTCACAGTCTGCCCTTGCCGGTGATTCTGGTCCGCGGTGCCGAGCACAGCGTTGCGGTTCAGGTGGACGCGCTGGCCGGCTCGCGCGAGATCGTGGTGAAGAACCTCGGCAAGCAGTTTGCGGTAGTGCCGGGTATTTCCGGTGCGACCATTCTGGGTGACGGCCGCGTGGTGGTGATTCTTGATCTGCTGGCGGTGATCCGTGCCCAGCAGGCGCAGCAGGCCCAACTGCAGCTTGCCGCCGAGCGCGCCGCGCTGGTTGGCGAGTATGAAGAGGAACGGCCGACGCTGGTGATGGTCGTCGACGATTCGATCACTGTGCGCAAGGTGACCAGCCGTCTGCTCGAGCGTAATGGCATGGAGGTGGTTACCGCCAAGGATGGGGTCGAGGCCATTGCCAAGCTCCAGGACATCACCCCCGACATCATGCTGCTGGACATCGAGATGCCGCGCATGGACGGCTTCGAGGTGGCCACACTGGTTCGTCACGATCCGCGTCTTGAGAAGCTGCCAATCGTGATGATCACCTCGCGGACCGGCGAGAAGCACCGTGAAAGGGCGCTCGGCATCGGCGTGAATGTCTATCTGGGCAAGCCTTATCAGGAGTCCCAGCTGCTCGAGGTGATCGATCAACTGGTAGAGAGTGGTGACTGATCAGGCACCCGGGATCGCGCTGCTGGCCTGTGATGCGGGCCAGCGTCAGCAACTGGTACAGGTGCTGAGTACCTTCGGCTACCGCATTGTGTCTGCCGAGGACCCTGCGTCACTGCAGCCCGAGGATCTGGCCCAAATCAAGGTCGATGCCTGGCTGCTTGAGCTGGCGGATGAGTCGCCGCTTACCGAATGGCTGCTCGAGCACAGCGATGTGCCGGTGTTGCTGGGTGCTGGCGAGATTCCTGCCGCTGATTGCGAGGACTATCCGCGTTGGCAATGCCGGTTGTATGGCAAGCTGCAGCCGCTACTGGGCACGCCGGCTCTGGGCCAGGCTCCTTCGCTTGCGGCGCCACCGACGCCAAACCCGGAGGCGCATCCAATCTGCGTCTGGGTGCTGGGCGCCTCCCTGGGTGGGCCGTCAGCAGTGAAGCGCTTTCTCGACTCGCTGCCGGCGAGTCTGCCGCTCGCTTTTGTCTACGCCCAGCATATTGATCCCGGATTCGAGCAGCAGCTACCCCAGGTGATTGGCCGGCAGAACGACTGGAAAATACTCAACTGCCGGCCGGGCAGCCGATTGCAGGCCGGCGAGGTGCTGGTTGTGCCCATCAACCGGCAACTGGGTTTTGCCGAGGATGGCAGCCTGGCCGTCAGTGACGAGCCCTGGCCCGGCCCTTATCAGCCGTCGATAGAAACGGTACTGGATCTGGTTTCCCGGCAATTCGGGCCGGCGTGCGGGGCGATTATTTTCAGCGGTATGGGCGAGGATGGTGTTGCTGCCTGCGGACGTCTGCGTCAGCAGGGCAGCGAGGTCTGGACCCAGGATACCGTCAGCGCTGCCTGTGCGACCATGCCGAGCGCGGTTCTCGATGCCGGCTTCAGCCACCGCCAGGGCTCTCCCGAGGAACTGGCAGCTGCGCTGGAGCGCTGGCTGGCAAGGGAATGGTCGGCAGCAAGCTGAGCACTAACTTTGATCATCTTGAGGAAATGCGGACATGGCGTCTGATGCGCTTGAAACACTGAACAGTCTGATCGTGCCGTTGCGTGAGCGGCTGTTGCTGCTGCCCAACGTGGCGGTAGCAGAACTGGTGGGTTATCGTCTGAGCGAAGAGGCAAGCGTCGGGCCAGACTGGTTTCTCGGGCGGACACTATGGCGGGATCAGCCGGTGCCGATGGTCGATCTTGACCTGTTGATGGGCGAGGCTGCGGCAATCCCGCAGGTGCAGCCGCGGACGCTGATTCTCAACGCCATTGGCGGTACGCCGGGCGTACATTTCATCGCTCTGCGGGTCTGGGGGATTCCCCGGGCGCGCAAGTTGCAACGTGCCGATCTGACGGCGACCGCTGGTGCAACCGAGTGGACATTGCAGCAGGTGAGCCTGAGCGACGAGCCGGAGGACCTGCTGATTCCCGACCTGCAGGCACTGGAGCGGGTGCTGGATCAGGCCGGGCTGCTGCGCCGGGCAGCTTGAGCGACCGGGTTCAGTCGGTCAACGGGAAGCTGAGGCGCGCCTCGGTGCCGCCGCCGACGCGGTTCAGCAGTTGCACGCGGGCACCGTGGCTGTCGGCAATGCGTTTGACGATGGCCAGGCCCAGGCCGGTCCCCTTGGTCGAGCGGGCCTGATCGCCACGGATGAATGGGCTGAACAGGGCATCGTTCTCCAGAATCTCCACGCCGGGGCCGCGATCCAGCACGCTGACCGTAAGCTGGCGCTGGGCGCCGACGCGATTGACGTAGGTGCAGACCTCCACACCCTTGCCGCCATGCACCAGTGCATTGTCGATCAGGTTGATCAGCACCCGCTTGAGTGACAGTCGGCGAAAGGTCAGCAGCGGTACCTCGGCCAGACACAGTCGCACGACCTCGCCATTGCTGTTCAGCGGCGCTACCACCTCGCGAATCAGTTCGTTTATGTCGCCCTCTTCGGTCGGTTCGGCACTGCCATCGCGGATGTAGCTCATGAACTGTTCAAGGATGGCGTCCATGTCCTCAATGTCGCGAATCATGCCATCGGTCAGTTCGGGCTCTGCATCCGACAGCAGCTCGGTCGACAGGCGCATCCGGGTCAATGGCGTACGCAGGTCATGGGACACGCCGGCCAGCAGCATGGTGCGGTCGCGGTTGGCCTGCTCGACATCCTGGGACATCTGGTTGAAGGCGCGGTAGACCTCGGAAATCTCCGCTGGCGCGCTGGTGTCCAGCAGCCGCACGCTCTCGCCGCGGCCGATACGCTGGGCCGCGCGCTCAAGCATCTTCAGCGGGTGGTTGAGCTGACGGACCAGCAGCCAGGCAGCGGCTGTTGACAGCATGCCGATCAGTACCAGCCAGGTGACTACCAGCCAGACCCGTTGGCCGCGCAGGGGATGGGCATACAGCGGGACCTTGAGCCAGTAGTTGCCATAGATCGGCTGGTGGATCCAGACCGCCGGATGGTCCTGGGTTTGCACCCGTACCTCGGTCTGGTCGCCCAGTTCGTCCC
>Ga0075011_10001804_pt1 | contig 11590 bp, 9 predicted proteins | sample TARM_MetaG_T_14_FD_72354 | JGI IMG/M metagenome (GOLD analysis project Ga0075011, IMG submission 72354) | Freshwater microbial communities from Pennsylvania, USA, analyzing microbe dynamics in response to fracking - TARM_MetaG_T_14 | ecosystem: Environmental > Aquatic > Freshwater > River...
GAAGAAAACCTGCAGGCCCGCCTGCGCGGTGTATTGCTGATGTCGTTGTCCAACAAGTTTGGCCATCTGGTATTGACCACCGGCAACAAGAGCGAGCTGGCGGTCGGCTATTCCACGCTGTATGGCGATATGGCGGGTGGTTTTGATGTACTCAAGGATGTGCCGAAAACCCTGGTGTTTCGCCTGGCCCGTTATCGAAACACGCTTTCTCCGACGATTCCCGAGCGCGTCATTACCCGTCCGCCTTCAGCCGAACTGGCACCGGACCAGAAAGATGAAGACAGCCTGCCCGGTTACGACATTCTGGACCAGATTCTGAACCTGTATGTGGAACGGGATTACAGTGCCGAAGCGATTATTGCCGAGGGTTTCCAGAGCGAGGACGTGCGCAGAGTGGTGCGCCTGGTGGACATCAACGAATACAAGCGCCGGCAGGCGCCGATTGGTGTGCGTATTACCGAGCGAGGTTTTGGCAAGGATCGTCGCTACCCGATCACCAATGGCTGGAAACCGGGCAGCTGAAGGAAAAGAGGGTGGGTGAGGTCAGTCCTCGCCCACCAGACCGAAAGTGACCACATTCAGGAGCGAGCGATCCTGGCGACGCAGCCGGTCAGACTGATAGTCTCCGTTGTCGGCAAAAACATCGCTTTCCGGGAAATTCTTGCGCAGGGTGGCTACCGAGTCTTCGGCGGCATCGTCCAGTTCCAGTACCCGGTAGGTATCGGTGAGCAGAATCAGTGCTTCTTCCACCGCCGGTGTGGACGGAAAATTTTCCACTACATAGCGAGCGCGGGTGTTTGCCGCCAGGTACGCTTCGCGTTTGATGTAATAACGCGCCGCGTGCAGCTCCAGGGCCGCCATACGGTTGCGCACAGCGATCATTCGCTGGCGGGCATCGGCAGCGTACTTACTGTCCGGAAAGCGGTTCAGAAGCTGTGAGAAATCACGGAAAGCCTGCAACTGCTCACCCGGGTTTCGGGCTGTCACATCAATGGGTAGGTAGCGTGCAGCCAGGCCCAGATCCATATTGTAGGAGGCAAGTCCGCGCATATAGAGGGCATAATCCAGATGCTCGCTTTGCGGGTTCAGGCGCATAAAGCGGTCGGCGGCGGCTCGTGAACCTTCCAGGTCCATATTCTGATAGCGGGCATAGATCAGGTCCAACTGGGCCTGTTCGGCATATCGACCGAAAGGATAATAGGTTTCCAGAGAGTCCAGATTCTCCTCCGCCTCGTTGAAATTGCCCGAGTTCATGGCCTGCCGGGCATTCTCGTAGTAGGTTTTTTCCGGCAGCACTTCCGCCTCTTTCTGGGTCGCACAACCGGCGGCCAGAGCAATGAAAGTGGAAAGTAGCAGTAAACGGACAACTGATCTCATGCCGGAATCCCGTATAATGTTGTAATTCAATGAATGGGCCATTGTAACGGGGAACCAGCTCCGTGTGCAGTGTTTGCGAAATCTTGTTGGCCTAATCTGACCGAAAGGTAACCTATGTCTTCCGAAAATCGAATTACCGGCCACTACAACGTTCCTCCGGAACTGAGTGGAAAACGCCTTGACCAGGCCGCGGCGGAGCTGATCTCCGAACATTCACGCTCGCGCCTGCAATCCTGGATCAAAAACGGATCGCTGACCGTCAATGGCAAATCCCGCAAGCCCCGGGATAAAGTGATGATCGGCGATGAACTGGCGCTGGATGCCGAGCCGGAAGCACAAGTAACCTGGCAGGCCGAACCGATTACGCTGGATATTGTGTATGAAGACGAGCATCTGCTGGTGATCAATAAACCCGCAGGCTTGGTGGTTCACCCCGCCGCCGGCCATGCCGATGGCACCCTGGTAAACGCCTTGCTCAATCACGCCCCGGAAGTGGAAAACCTGCCCCGGGCCGGCATCGTTCACCGTCTCGACAAAGACACCTCCGGTATTATGGTGGTGGCCCGCAGCCTGGTTGCCCACACCTCACTGGTTGAACAACTGCAAACCCGGACCATGGGGCGTGAATATGAAGCCGTGGTTGTTGGCTCCCTCACGGGCGGCGCCACAATCGACGAACCGATTGGCCGCCACCCGCAGGACCGCAAACGCATGGCCGTCGTGCCCAGCGGCAAACCCGCTGTGACCCATTACCGGCTGATCGAGCGCTTCGCCTCTCACACGCACATTCACTGCAAGCTCGAAAGCGGCCGAACCCACCAGATCCGCGTGCACCTGGCTCACGTACGCCACCCGCTGGTCGGCGACCCGGTCTACGGCGGCCGCCTGCGCCTGCCCAAAGGCACCACCGAAGAGCTCAGAGAAGTGCTCGCTGCCTTCACCCGTCAGGCCCTGCACGCCAGAAAACTGACCCTCGAACATCCCGAAACCGGCGAAATCCTCAGTTGGGAGGTGCCCCTGCCGGATGATATGGTCAACCTGATAGAAGCCCTGCGCCAACACGCCCGGGAGCTGGAAGGCCGTGATTACTGAAGCGCACATCATCCACCCGGACTGGCCCGCTCCGGCCAACGTCCGGGCCCTGTGCACCACCCGCCACGGCGGCGTAAGCGAACCGCCCTGGCAAACCCTCAACCTGGGTAGCCACGTAGGCGACCAACCCGAACACGTACAGCAAAACCGCCACCTTCTGGCCGACTACGCCGGCCTGAAAGCCGATGACATCGGCTGGCTCAACCAGGTACACGGCACAAACGTTGTCGAGTTGACCGAAGCGAATGCCGGCAACTACCCGGATGCAGACGCCAGCTACACCCGCCACCCCGGCATCGCCTGCGCCATCCTTACCGCTGACTGCCTGCCAGTCGTGCTGGCGGACCAGAACGGCACCACCATTGGCGCCGCCCACGCCGGCTGGCGTAGCCTCTGCGGCGGTGTACTGGAAAACCTGATTACCGCTATGGCCATCACCCCGGCCAACCTGATCGCCTGGCTGGGCCCTGCAATAGGCCCCGAAAGCTTCGAAGTCGGCCCCGAAGTCCGGGAAGCGTTCATGGCCCATCACCCGGAAGCCGAAAAAGCCTTCACCCCAACCGGTGCCCGTCCCGGTCACTACATGGCTGACATCTACCAACTGGCGCGAATCCGGTTAACCAACGCAGGTCTTGCGGCTATTCACGGCGGTGGATTGTGCACGGTTACCGACGCTGAGCGTTTTTATTCTTTCAGAAGGGATGGCCAGACAGGCCGAATGGCAACGCTGGTCTGGTTAGGAAATAACGGCTCCTAAGTCTCTGGAAGTTAACGCCTGAAATCCGGGGGCTGGTGCAGGAATCCTTTTCCAGAAACTTCTGCAGCATGGATGCTGCAGAGAAGCGTACAGGGATGTATTCACAGCGTTTTCTGGAAAAGGATTCCTGTGCCGGCCCTTGCACCATTGGTAGCAGTCCCAATATGGACGTGGTCAAAATGGTTTCTGGAAAGACCGTTCAGTACCTGGCCAAGCACCATTTATAAGCACAATCCCCGAATGACGACCGTCAAATTTCTGACGAATTTGCCCGGCCGAACTTGAAGTCCCCCCACTTGCCCCTACATTAAAGACAAAGCAATCCGAATACCCCGATATCAAAAACGGGTATTCACCAGAGAAATTCGGGGAAGCGAACACATGAGAATCGACAAACTCACCAGCAAACTGCAAACCGCCCTCGCGGACGCGCAGTCCATTGCGGTAGGCAAAGACCACAACTTCATTGAGCCCGTCCACCTCATGCAGGCCCTCATGGACCAACAGGGTGGCTCCATCAAACCGTTGCTCAAACAGATTGGCGTTGAACCCGGCCGGGTTCGCCAGGCCATCGCCAAAGAAATCGAAAACCTGCCCGAAGTACAGAACAGCGCTGGCGACGTTTCCATGTCCAACGACATGGGGCGCCTGTTCAACATCTCCGACAAACTGGCCCAGCAACGTGGTGACCAGTTTGTCTCCAGCGAACTCATGCTGTTGGCAGCGCTGGAAGATCGCGGCTCCCTGGGCCGGGTTCTAAGAGAACAGGGTGTCGACAAAGCCGCCCTGGAAAAAGCCATCAAAGAGGTACGCGGCGGTGACACCGTCGACGACCCCAGTGCGGAAGAAAACCGCCAGGCGCTCGACAAATACACCATCGACCTGACCGAAAGAGCCGAAGCCGGCAAACTTGACCCTGTAATCGGTCGTGACGACGAAATTCGCCGCACCATCCAGGTGTTGCAGCGCCGCCGCAAGAACAACCCGGTACTGATCGGCGAACCCGGCGTGGGTAAGACCGCCATCGTTGAAGGTCTGGCTCAGCGTATCGTGAACGGCGAAGTGCCGGACGGCCTGAAAGACAAGAAAGTCCTGTCTCTGGACATGGGGTCACTGATTGCCGGCGCCAAATTCCGCGGCGAGTTCGAAGAACGCCTGAAAGCCGTACTCAACGAATTATCCAAGCAGGAAGGCCAGATCATCCTGTTTATTGACGAGATCCATACCGTGGTTGGCGCCGGTAAAGCCGAAGGCTCCATGGATGCCGGCAACATGCTCAAGCCGGCTCTGGCGCGAGGCGAGCTGCATTGTGTGGGCGCGACCACGCTCGACGAGTATCGTGAAAACATCGAAAAAGACGCCGCCCTGGAGCGCCGTTTCCAGAAAGTGCTGGTGAGCGAGCCCAACGAAGAAGACACCATTGCGATTCTGCGCGGCCTCAAGGAGCGCTACGAAGTGCACCACGGTGTGGAAGTGACCGACGGCGCCATTATCGCTGCTGCCAAACTGTCGCACCGGTACATTGCTGATCGCCAGTTGCCGGACAAGGCGATCGATCTGGTGGACGAAGCTGCCAGTCAGATTCGCATGGAAATGGATTCCAAGCCGGAAGCGCTGGATCGTCTTGAGCGTCGGTTGATTCAGTTGAAGATTGAACGCGAGGCCCTGAAGAAAGAAACTGACGCTGCATCGAAAAAGCGGCTGGAAGAGCTGTCTGCGGTAATCACCGGTGTCGAGCGTGAGTACGCTGACCTCGAAGAAGTCTGGAATACTGAAAAAGCCGCCCTGCATGGCTCCCAGAAGATCAAGAGTCAGCTGGAACAGGCCCGGATCGACCTGGAAAACGCTCGCCGCGCTGGTGATCTGGGCCGCATGTCGGAGCTACAGTACGGCACCATTCCGGAGCTCGAACGCCAGCTGGATATGGCCAGCCAGGCCGAGATGATGGAAATGAAGCTGCTGCGCAACCGGGTGACGGACGAAGAAATCGCCGAGATTGTCTCCAAGTGGACCGGCATTCCTGTGTCCAAAATGCTCGAAGGCGAGCGCGACAAGCTGATGCGTATGGAAGAGGCCCTGCATGATCGGGTCATCGGACAGGATGAAGCCGTCGAAGCCGTGTCCAATGCGGTACGCCGTTCCCGTGCGGGACTGTCTGACCCTCATCGGCCCAACGGCTCGTTCCTGTTCCTCGGCCCGACCGGTGTCGGTAAAACCGAGCTTTGTAAATCCCTGGCGGCGTTCCTGTTCGATACCGAAGAAGCCATGGTGCGTATCGATATGTCCGAGTTCATGGAGAAACATTCCGTGGCCCGGCTGATCGGTGCGCCTCCCGGTTATGTCGGTTATGAGGAAGGCGGCTACTTGACCGAAGCGGTTCGTCGCCGGCCTTACTCCGTACTGCTGCTGGATGAAGTGGAGAAAGCCCACCCGGATGTCTTCAACATTCTGCTGCAGGTGCTGGAAGATGGTCGCCTGACCGATGGCCAGGGCCGTACCGTCGATTTCCGGAACACCGTGATCGTGATGACTTCGAACCTCGGCTCAAATATCATCCAGCAAAAAGCGGGTGAAGAGAATTACGAGTCCATGAAGGCAGCGGTTATGGACGAGGTCAGTACTCACTTCCGCCCCGAGTTCATTAACCGCGTGGATGAAGTGGTGGTCTTCCATCCGCTGGCGAAGAACCAGATTCAGGGCATTGCCCGCGTTCAGATCGAGAATCTGGCGAAACGTCTGCATGAGCAGGATATGAAACTGGAGCTGGGCGACGAGGCCATGCAACTCTTGGCCGAGGTGGGATATGACCCGGTCTATGGTGCGCGGCCTTTGAAGCGTGCCATTCAGCGGATGATCGAAAACCCGTTGGCGCAAAAGCTGCTGCAGGGCGACTTCCTGCCCGGCGACACCATCCGGGCAACGGTCAACGATGGCCGTCTGGAGTTTGACAAGGCCTGACTGATCAGGCCGTTGGAAAAGACAGAGCGCTGAACGGACTCAGCGCTCTGTCTGTGTTTCTTCCGGGTTACAATTTTCCTCTACCACCTTTTCGAATTCCTGGCGTCGCTCATCAATTTCTTCCGGCGACAGGTATCTGAGTTCGCCATCTTCATCTTCCGTACGGATTCTGGCGTTGCTGTTGATGACGTCCAGGTTCGAGCGGGCTGTTGCGCAGTTCGCTTCACGCTGTTTGCGGCGGGCTTCCTCCGCTGCGGTTTCTTCGCGTTCCTGCGCTTCATTCTGCTGATTCTGCTCAAGTTCGTTTAATCGTTCTTGAGGACTCTGGCGCTCCCCGGTCGGTGACCGGTTGCCTGAGCGCACATCCACCTGTTCGGCTTTGCTGCCTGTTGGCTGGCGGTCTCCAAAGTGTGTCACGCCGTTTTCGTCAGTCCATTTGTATACGGAAGCACCGGCTGCCAGGCCCGGCGTTGTGCACATAATCAGTGCCAGCATCAGGATTCTTCGATTCATGGTTTTGCCCGTCTCTGGTTTGCGTCCTGCGTGAATCTTGCCACCGAAAGTATGGCGTTTCTTCGGCCTGGTTCAAATCTCTCGCACAAAGGCCCATTTCAGTATGACAGACAACATCCGAAAATGGTGCCATTAAACCGGCAGCGGCTATTGACAGGGAGTTTCCCGCTGTCAGAATTGTCCATTGCCTGAAACTGGGGTTAATACGGCAGGCAATCCCGAGCAAGTATCCCCCGTTTATCACCACACTGAGTGCGGCAAACCTCGTCGCGCGCTGGTTGTTGCTTACGTGCAACCCGTTGTTGGTCGTTCTCCGCAACCCTCAGGAGGCCGATCGGCCAGGAGACAACCTCTTTAATGTCAGGTGTGGAGGAGCAAGCCGGTTCCGCTTTCACAAGAAGCTGGGAAACCGAGAATCCAGGCAACCGGGTGTAACCCGGCTCATTCACTCGTAGAAGAGGGTAGATATCGTGGAGTTATTGTCTGGCGCTGATATGTTGATCCGCTCCCTCCAGGATGAAGGGATCGAAAACATATACGGCTATCCGGGTGGTGCAGCGTTGCATATTTATGATGCGCTGTTCAGGCAGGACAAAGTCAAGCATATTCTGGTCCGGCACGAGCAGGCGGCGGTTCATATGGCCGACGGCTATGCCCGTGCGACCGGGAAACCAGGTACCGTACTGGTGACCTCGGGTCCTGGAGCCACCAACACTATTACCGGCATTGCCACCGCATTTATGGATTCCATTCCCATGGTGGTGCTGTGCGGCCAGGTCGCATCGTCGCTGATTGGTGAAGATGCCTTCCAGGAAACCGATATGATCGGTGTTTCCCGCCCGGTGGTGAAGCACAGTCTGAGTGTGCGTCATCCTCAGGAAATTCCGGAACTTGTCCGGAAGGCCTATCATATTGCCTCCACTGGTCGTCCCGGCCCGGTGGTGATTGATATCCCGAAAGATATGACGTCGCCGAATGAGCGTTTTGAGTATTCTTACCCCAAGAAGGTAAAGCTGCGCTCCTACAACCCGGCACTTCGCGGCCACTCCGGCCAGATCAAAAAAGCGGTGGATATGTTGCTGGCGGCCAAGCGCCCGGTTATTTATGCCGGTGGCGGGGTCATTCTGGGCAAGGCCACCGAGCAGTTGACCGAATTGACCCGTCTGCTGGGTTATCCGCTGACCAATACCCTGATGGGCATTGGCTGTTATCCGTGTTCAGACAAGCAGCATCTGGGCTGGCTTGGCATGCATGGCACCTATGAAGCCAACATGACCATGCACCATTCAGATCTGATTCTCTGTGTCGGTGCGCGTTTTGATGACCGCGTCACCAATGCCACCGAGAAGTTCTGCCCGGGTGCCCGCATTGTTCACATCGACATTGATCCGGCTTCCATCTCCAAGACCATCGATGCAGACGTGCCGATTGTGGGGCCGGTGGATTCGGTGCTCAATGAGATGCTTGCGCTGGTCAAAGAGGCCAAGGAAAAGCCGGATGCAGACGCACTGGCCGCCTGGTGGAAACAGATTGACGAATGGCGTGCGTTTCACGGTATGCGTTACGAAACCAGCGATGACGTCATCAAGCCGCAGGAAGTGGTCGAGATGCTGAGCCGGCTGACCAATGGCGACGCCTTTGTCACGTCCGATGTTGGCCAGCACCAGATGTTCGCAGCGCAATACTACAAGTTCGACAAGCCCAACCGCTGGATCAATTCCGGTGGCCTGGGAACCATGGGCTTCGGCCTGCCGGCGGCCATGGGTGTCAAGATGACCCACCCGGATGATGAAGTACTGTGTATTACCGGTGAAGGCAGTATCCAGATGAATATTCAGGAACTGTCCACCTGCAAGCAGTACGATATTCCGGTGAAGATCATCAATCTGAATAACCAGGCGCTGGGCATGGTCAAGCAATGGCAGGACATGAATTATGAGTCCCGTCATTCCCAGTCGTACATGGAGTCGTTGCCTGACTTCATGAAACTGGTCGAGGCCTATGGTCATGTGGGCATTCGTATCGACCGCAAAGAAGATCTTGAGCCCAAGCTCAAGGAAGCGCTGGCAATGAAAGACAAGCTGGTATTCGTCGACATCCTCGTTGACCGTTTCGAGCATGTCTATCCCATGCAGGTTGCCCGTGGTTCCATGAAGGACATGTGGCTCAGCAAGACGGAGAGGGTGTGATCATGCGTCGAATCATTTCTGTTTTGCTGGAAAACGAGCCGGGTGCTCTGTCGCGGGTGGTTGGGCTGTTTTCCCAGCGTAACTACAACATTGAAACACTGACGGTGGCGCCGACTGAAGACGAGACATTGTCCCGTTTGACCGTGACCACCACCGGTTCTGACAAGGTTATCGAGCAGATCACCAAGCAGTTGAACAAGCTGATTGAGGTGGTCAAGCTGGTGGATCTCACTGAAGGTTCCCACATCGAGCGTGAGCTGATGCTGGTGAAGCTCAAGGCAACCGGTTCCCAGCGTGCCGAGATCAAGCGCACGGTGGATATTTTCCGTGGCCAGATCGTGGATGTCACCAGTTCGGTTTACACCGTGCAGCTGGCGGGCAGCAGCGACAAGCTTGATGGTTTTGTTCAGGCGGTCGGTACATCTGGCGTACTGGAAGTCGTGCGCACCGGTGTTTCCGGTATTGCTCGTGGTGAAAAGGTGCTCAGCCTGTAACGGTTGAAGGGCATAAAAATTTGAACACCATGGCCTCGCGGGGCCATATACAGACAAGAGGTTTTCATGAAGGTTTATTACGATAAAGATTGTGATCTTTCCATTATCCAGGGCAAGAAAGTTGCCATTCTGGGCTTTGGCTCCCAGGGCCACGCACACGCGTGCAACCTGAAAGAGTCCGGCGTTGATGTAACCGTGGGTCTGCGCCCGGGTTCATCGTCAATCGCCAAGGCAGAGGCCTATGGCCTGAAAACCGCCGACGTACCGACCGCCGTTGCCGGCGCCGAAGTGGTTATGGTTCTGACTCCGGACGAATACCAGTCCGAACTGTACAAAGAGCAGATCGAGCCGAACCTGAAGCAGGGCGCGACTCTGGCATTTGCCCACGGTTTTGCCGTTCACTACAACCAGATTGTTCCGCGCAAAGATCTGGACGTGATCATGGTCGCACCGAAGGCGCCGGGCCACACTGTTCGTACCGAGTTCGAGCGTGGCGGCGGTATCCCTGACCTGATCGCTATCTTTCAGGACGCCTCTGGCACAGCCAAGAACCTGGCCCTGTCCTACGCCAGCGGCATCGGCGGCGGTCGTACCGGTATCATTGAAACCACCTTCAAGGACGAAACCGAAACTGACCTGTTCGGTGAGCAGGCCGTGCTGTGTGGCGGTACAGTGGAGCTGGTAAAAGCAGCTTTCGAGACGCTTGTTGACGGCGGCTATGAGCCCGAAATGGCCTATTTCGAGTGTCTGCACGAGCTGAAGCTGATCGTCGACCTGATGTACGAGGGCGGCATTGCCAACATGAACTACTCCATCTCCAACAACGCGGAGTATGGTGAGTACGTGACTGGCCCGGAAGTTATCAACGAGCAGTCCCGCGAAGCCATGCGTAACGCGCTGAAGCGTATTCAGAGCGGTGAATACGCCAAGATGTTCATCTCCGAAGGGGCTCTGAACTATCCGTCCATGACAGCTCGCCGTCGTCAGAACGCTGATCACCAGATCGAGATTGTGGGTGAGAAGCTGCGCGGTATGATGCCGTGGATCTCCGCGAACAAGATCGTGGACAAAGACAAGAACTGATCCGGATTTTCCGGTACGGTTTTGAAAACGCGGCCCGAGTGGCCGCGTTTTTCGTATATACTCCGCACAAATGCTTTCCGGAGTTATTGGAATGACTGAAGATAAAAAAACGGTTGATGATTCCGAGTTGCCAAAGGGTGACGAGGCCGCCATTGAAGACGGCGAGGTTGTCGAGGAAGAAGTTGTTGAGGGTGCCAAGGTTCGCCGCAAAGGCATTTACCTGCTACCCAACGCGCTGACAACCGCCTCACTGTTTTCCGGTTTTTATGCCATTGTTGCCGCAGCCAACGGTGTGTACGACAACGCTGCCATTGCCATTTTTGTATCCATGGTGCTGGACGGCCTTGATGGCCGGGTAGCGCGAATGACCAATACCCAGAGCAAGTTTGGCGAAGAGTACGACAGTCTGGCTGACATGGTCGCCTTCGGCGTCGCGCCCGGGCTCGTGGCATTCTTCTGGTCGTTGAACAGTTTCGACAAGATCGGTTGGGCCATTACCTTTATCTATTTGGCTGGTGCCGCTTTGCGCCTGGCAAGATTTAATACTCAAATTGGCTCAGTCGACAAAAAATACTTTGTTGGCTTGCCCAGTCCTGCCGCTGCGGCCTGTGTGGCTGGCATGGTGTGGTCGTTTCACAGCTTCGAGTCGTCCACCTGGCTGACGTTTTTAACCATGTTCGTGGTGGGCGGCGCTGGTGTACTGATGGTGAGCAATATTCTCTACCCCAGTTTCAAGGATCTGGATATGCGGGGCAGGGTGCCTTTTGCGGCCATCCTGCTGGTGGTTCTGGCCCTGGTGGTTGTCGCCCTTGATCCGGCGACTGTGCTATTTACCGCATTCCTGATCTTTGCGCTGTCCGGTCCGGTGCGGGCTCTGTTCCGTAAAAAGCCCAAGCAGGCCTGAAGTCTGCGGTATTTCTGCGCAACTTGATCACCGTTTAATCAGTTGTGTAGGTGTAAACCGAAACCTGAAGAAGTTTTCGGGATTAGTCGTTGACACCTCCGCAGCGGTCTGTAGAATGCGCATCTCCTTCGAGGGACAGGCCGCTGAGGCGGGCTGGAAGTTGAAGGTAACTGCTTGAAAGTTTTAGAGAAAACGTTTTACAGATTCTTTAAATCAGCAGTTG
>Ga0075011_10001807_pt1 | contig 11589 bp, 8 predicted proteins | sample TARM_MetaG_T_14_FD_72354 | JGI IMG/M metagenome (GOLD analysis project Ga0075011, IMG submission 72354) | Freshwater microbial communities from Pennsylvania, USA, analyzing microbe dynamics in response to fracking - TARM_MetaG_T_14 | ecosystem: Environmental > Aquatic > Freshwater > River...
ACGATCTTTATAGCCGTACTCCAAACTCACACGGGAAGAGACGATGGCTTTGGTCTGCGATGGCAAGGCTTGAAGGGTGCACAAACTGTTGTAATCTTCAAAAGCAATCACCACATCAAATGAAGCTTTTTGAAGTACATTGCTCAGCTCAAGGGAGCGTGCATCAAAAAGTGTCTTTCCTATCTGTTCTAACTCCACGCTCCCTTTGTGTGTAAGATCAAGCGGGTGATGGGAAAGGGTTAGGATAGATATACGCTTATCAAGAGGATAGACTATTGCTTTCTCTTCAAAAAGAATTATCGTAACGGCATACATTTTTGCCAAGGTATTGGCAAGCAGTGCGACATTTTTTTGCACCCCTCCTAGGCAAAGATTGTGCGTGATAAAAGCTATTTTTTTCATCACACAATCTCTTCGATACAGCGCTGTTCTCTTTGCTCTGTATCATAAAAACATAGCAACTCAATCACAAAAGAGCCTTAATACCGTATTATTAAATGTCTCAATATCGTATAATAAAACATCTTGATACGCCTGTGTTGACAAATGAAACCCTAACGATGGCGTTAAAAGCAGTCTCTCTAATGCGATGGCAATTGCTTCACTTTGCATCGGGTCAACAAGTAATCCATTCTTTTCATCGCCAATAAATTCTTGAATTGCGTCAATATTACTTGCAACAATAGGAATTTGAAGTACCGCTGCTTCTAAAAGAGTGTTAGGAAAACCTTCAAAAAGTGTCACATGGACAAAAATGTCCGCTTGTGCTAAATAGGCACAAATATTGGATTGTTCACCCAATAAAAAAACTTTAGATCTCATATTCAAATCTTCTATCAAGATTTCAATTTTTTGTCTAAACTCACCTTCTCCTAAAATCAATAATGTTAAAGGTTCTTTATAACGTTCACTGAGTATTTTAAAAGCCTTGATAAGCGTTTCATAATTTTTTTGATAGCACAATCGACCAATAGCAACAATTGTTTTCCCATTAAAAAAGCATTGATGTTCATCAGGAACCCTCTCTTTCGACAACATCAATGTCTTTGAAACATCAATGCAATTACGCAACAATACTGTTTTATGATAATCCACCGAAAAATTATCAATTAAATCTTTTCGACTCGCCTCACTATTGCAAATGACTTGCTTGGCATTTCCATAGCAAAGTTGTACAAGATTCTGATTCAATTCTCGATATTCATACGTTTGTAAAATATCAGAGATATGGCATCGAACAGAAAGACGATAAGGTTTTTGATTCAACGTTGCTGCTAAAGATGTTAGATAATTAGCAGCAAAATCCATAAACCCAACAATAGAATCATAATGCTTCATCACATTAGAGAGTTGATTTAAAATAGGAAAAAGATTTGCTGTTAGTTTTTCTTTTTCTTCAATGGCAAAATAATAATCTACCCCTTCAACAAAAAAGTATGATTCTGTTTTTTTAAGAACAAAAACACCAACATGTTCATAATGCGGTAGAAGAGTTTTAGTAATTAAAGACAATACTTTTTGCGCACCACCAGTGTACATTGTATCGATCACAAATAAAATAGATGTTCTACATTTCAATGATCTTTCCTACTTAATTTTATGCACTAAAAACTCATTACAGCCTAACCCAACGCATTTTAAATAAACAAACCATTTTTTGATCAATGATTTTGGATAAATCGCATCGTTGTATTTTGTTGGTGCGACCTTAACCGCTTCAAAGCCATAGGTTGTCCATGCACGAAGTGTCTGCTCAACGTTGATTGGCTCATACGGTAAGCCTCCTAACCAATCAATCACGTCAGTAATTTTATACATCCCTCTTGTTTTGTCATAAAAATTGAGACCTCTGCCTTTGCGAAGGTCTTCCATCGTTAAAAACAGAGTGTAGCCTATCACGAGAAGAAATTTCATCAGTACGTTGGTTTGATTATAAAATGATTTGACTTTTAACCACCATGCACTCGCTTCAGTTTGATTGTAAAGAGCAATGTATGCTAAACCATCAGGCTTAACCATACGACTGGCATTTAACATAGCCACGTTAAGATTTCCAGTATGATGTAGCACACCCCAAGAATAAAGAATGTCTGCTTTCTCTTTCCATTTTTCAACTGTCGTATTATCTAAAATAGAAGCTTCTTCAACTTCCCACAAAACATCCTTAGGAATTAAATGCGCAAATTTTTTCTGTATCATCCGTGTAGCTTCTATGCTTTTTGAATCCACATCTAACGATACAATATGTTTACATCCAAGAAGGGCAGCACACAAAGAAAAAATACCACTTCCACATCCTACATCAATAAATGTTTTATTATGAAACGTAAAATCTTCACCCAAAAATCGCACGAGCGATACTTTTGAATTTTCAATAATCGTTTCTGTCACGATATAGTTTACATACCGAAGCCAGTTTTTTCCAAATGAAAAGGTTATCATCAGTGAATGACCTTTTTACCGTCTTTAAGCATAATGGGCACTTGACGCATCCAAATCTGCTTTTCCCACATCTCTTTATTGTTTTGATACCATTCAATGGTTTTGCTCAGTCCCTCTTCAAAGACCACTTCAGGCTTCCATCCTAAAATGCGCTCGATTTTTGAAGTATCGGCAAGGTGACAATCCACTTGCCCAGGGCGGTCTTCATTGTAAATAATCTTCTCTTCGCCCACGCCAAAAGCCTGTGCGACTTTAAGTGCGATCTCTTTAATCGAAATAGAACGACCCGTACCAAGGTTAAACACTTCGCCTTTTACTTTATCAAGAGGGGCTTTAATGATAGCATCAAGCCCTTTGCAGGTGTCATCCACATAAATCCAATCACGTGAGGCTTCACCTTGTCCATGCACGGTTAGCTTTTCATCTAAAAGCAGTGCTGTAATAAAACGAGGAATCGCTTTTTCAAGATGCTGACGTGCCCCATAATTGTTAAAAGGGCGAACGATGGTCGCTGGAATATCATAGGTATTGACATACGAATAGACCAATCTATCCGCACCCACTTTAGCCGCAGCATACGGCGAAGCAGGGTTTAGTGGATGATTTTCATCCATAAAACTGCAATTCTCTGACGTACCGTAAACCTCCGAAGTAGAGATATGAATAAACCGCTCAATGCTTTTTTTATGATTTAGTACCGCATTGGCAACCGTTTGGGTTCCAATGACATCGGTTTCAAAAAAGTTTCTATTATCGTAAATGGAACGCGTGACATGCGTTTCTGCCGCAAAATGGACCACAATATCGCTGCGTGCGACAAGCTCTTCCACTAAAGCACTGTTGGTGACACTGCCATACCAAAATTCAAAACGCCCCGAGGTTTGATTGGGGCGGACAGGAAAGTTATCGACATTTCCCGCATACGTTAACAGATCCAAGACGATGATTTTAGCATCAGGATAGTGTTTAAAAAGATAATGCAAAAAGTTTGAGCCGATAAAACCAGCTCCACCAGTAATTAAAAAGGTTTTCATCGTTCTTTATCCTTCTACATGTAACGTTTTGTTTTTGGAAATTTCAGCATTTTCAACCAACTTCCAGTAGTTGTGATGCCACGAGCGATACTTCCAGTCAGGACACTCTTTGCACATTGCTATCTCATCGCCCTTGCGCGCCAAATGCTTTTGGCGGTAAAAATCAAATCCTTCTCCATGCCAAATCTCTTGAATGCTTTTTTCCGTAATATTGCCCATGTTGGTATGAGCGGCAATATCATACCCACACACCATCACTTGACCACGACTGTCGATGTTTAAACGCTCAAAGATAAACGGACAAGGGATTTTCTCCTCAGGAGGAAGATAAGGCGTCTCATCGGCTGAATTTTGCGGGTCATTAATGCCCCATGTAAGGTACTTTCGTTTTTGAAATTGATCCACATACGGTTGCCAAAACTGCTCAACAGCGTCCACATCAATACCTTGTTGATTGATAGCCGAGGCGATGATTTTCGTTTTTGCACCCATCTCGTTTCGCAAGGCATAGACTGCACGCAATTGCGATACTAACTTTTCAAAACTAAGCCCTTTGCGCACAATGTCATAATCGTGCTCGGTCGAAGCATCAACAGAAAACTCCAACATCTCAACACCCATTTCAAACAGTGCTTTGGCTTTATCAATGCTCATCAGTGAACCATTGTTAATGATGCCAAGCTTACACCCTTTCTCTTTCGCGTAGCGCATCAACTCTAAAAATTGCGGATGCATTAAAGGCTCACCACCTCCTGAGATACGAAGCCACGCGCCAAATTGACCTGCTTCATCGGCAATCTTTTTGAAAATGGCTTCACTCATATATTTGGCATCTTTATAATCCGCACGAATGGTCGAGTTGGTATAAGGACAATTAGGGCAGAGTGCATTACACACATAACTAAACGACAAAACGATCATCATTGGAAATGCTACCGCTTCATCTCGTATGCCATAGTGCTCTTTAGTATGTTCTATTTTTTGCATGGTTAATCCGTATTGAAAAATTGCACCTTGATGGGCTACATCGTGCACTGTTTTAGTCTCACTTCTGAGAAAAATAAATCCGTTTTTAGTAAAGACTCTTTGGGATGCTTCATTTTCATTGGCAACCCATGCCCAAAGATGGGAAAATTTTCGATCCTTACCGCGCTCTTTAATGGCTTCTAAAAGTTTTGTTGCAATCCCTTGATTGGGCTTTGCAACAAACACCGTCACTTCACCTTCTTTGTGTGCGTATAAAATTCCCACACCCAAAAGTGTTTCATTCTCCAATGCTATTAAGACTTCAACATCTTTGCTCTCAAGCCAAATTTTCGTCTCTTCGACACTCATGACAGACGAGTAAAGCGCCTTTGCATGGTGGTTGCGAAGGTTTACATACGCTTCAATGAAAGAGGGATGCTCTTTAAGATGAATGATTTTCACTTTTGTCCCACCAAAAAGGACGAGCTTCTTCTTTTGCTTCGCCTAACGTTTTATTTTCATAGTATTCAGCCCCAACCGCTTGCCAATCAGGGCAGGTTTTGCACACGTCTGGCAGTTCATCCCAACGGTGTTCTTTATGCACTTTACGCAACTTTGTATAGTGCTCATTTTGCCAAATAGACGCTAAACTCTCATCTTGGGCATTTCCTGCGACAAAGTGACCTTCATAATCTACCGCACACGCTACGATATTGCCATTGGCATGAATTGCCATCGTGTTATTGCCCCACGGGCACGCAATGCGAAAATCGGTTTCATAGTCCAAATTCTGGGCAACCACATCGCCGCTATTGGTCCAAGAGAGCATATTACGCACTTTAACCTCAGCACCTCTGCTCTCCCAAAAAGCCCTAAAATCGGCTACTTCCAAAGCATTATCATCAATCGCTGAAAATTGACACTGGATGATGGGAAACTCCAGTCCAAGCTCTTTTTTGCGTGCTAAGAGTTTTTCCACATTGGCGTAAATTTTATCGCGATCTCCCCCCACTCGAATACGTTCAAAGGTCTCTTTTTTAAAACCATCCAAAGAGAGAATAAAGCGTTTAAGTCCTGACGTTAAAATCTGATCAATGTAATCTTTACGCCCCAATAATTTACCATTTGAATTTAAAACTAGCTTGCGAAGCCCTTTATCACGGGCATAGCGTAACCTTTCAAACAGCGTGTCACCCAACGTAAATGCCTCACCGTAAAAAGTCGGCCATACTTCTGTATCAGGCGATACAAGCGCAATTTCATCAATAATTTTGCGAAACAAAGTATCACTCATATGAAATTTCGGGCGTTGCATGATTTTATGGTTACAATGGGCACATTTCATATTGCACACAGAAGTCGTTTCAATGACAACCTGTGGCGGAAAAGTGTATTGCTCTAATTTGCTCTCAATTGCGAGCAATTTTTGTTTATGTGCTTCAGAGATAACCATTTTTTCGTTCCCTATTCCAAAGTGTCAGTATCAACAAACTCCAAAGTTTGGCATGGTGAGGAGCACCCTCTTCCCACTCTTTAACCAATTTTTCAATGAAGGCTTGTTTCATACCAAAATCAACGCTAATATCGGACATTTGCAGGGTTTCTTTCACCCTCTGCTTCCACACACTATCCATCCAGCGCCAAATTGGCAAAACAAACCCCTCTTTAGGTCTAAAAACAAGCTCTTGGGGTAAATAGTGCAACGCCACTTTTTTAAGCAGATACTTCACTTCTGTATCTTTAATCTTAAGAGCACTGGGGATGTGTCCTACCAGTTCGACAAAAGCTTTGTCTAAAAAAGGACTTCTTACCTCAACACTGTGCGCCATAGAGAGACGATCGGCATATTTAAGCACTTGATTAGGCAGTTGGTCGCAGAATTCACCCTCAAGTGTTTGATGCAGTTGCGTCTTTGCATGTACTCCACCCGAAAAAAGTGCAGGTGTGCTCACGTACTTCCCAAACATCATGGAGAGTTCTTCATCGCTAAAAACATTCAGTTTTTTCCGCCATACATCATTTTCCAAAGCGAAGAGTTGATCCGCATCCAGTTTAGCAGAATTACGGTGTGTGAGATAACTGCCAAACAGCTCATCGGCACCATCGCCACACAAAGCCACTTTCACATGTTCTCTCACAAGAGAGCATAAAAAGTAGGGACTGATGGTTGCGGAAAAAGGCTCATCAAAAGCGTTCAATACTTTTGGTAAGCTCTGCCAAACCTCTTCATGCCCAAGTCGGTAGATATGCCTCTTAGCGCCAATTTTTTCTGCCACCATCTGTGCAAAACGCTCATCTTCGTCTTTGCCTGCAATGCTGTCATCATAGACCAAGGTAAAGGTTTCGAGCTGCTTACGCGTGTGCTGAGCTGTCAGCGTTGCCACAAGGCTTGAATCAAGACCACCTGAGAGAAACGCCCCAAATTCAACATCCATTTGGCAGCGCATTTTCACAGAACGCTCTAGTGACTCCGTGAGTAATGTCACATAATCCTCTTCATGCCCAAGGACTAAAGAGCCATCAAAACAAGGACGCCAGTAACGCTGTTCCTTCACTAAAACACCTTGATGAAAAAGCATCAACGTCGCAGGGGGGACTTGCTTTATGCCTTCATAAATTGAGTGAGGCGAAGCGACTGATTTTTTCGATAAAAAGGCGTAAAGTGCCTCTTCACAAATCGCAAAATCTTTCTTTACAGGTAAAAGCGCTTTGATCTCTGAGGCAAAGTAAACGTCTCCTTGCTCAAGCGTGTAATAACACGGTTTTTTACCTATAGGATCACGTACTAAAAGAAGGTTTTTCAAAGCGCCATCCCAAAGGGCAATCGCAAACATACCCTCCAGATGATTCACAAAATCAAGCCCCCACGCTTTATAGGCGGCAGGGATGAGCTCAGCATCAGAGTGATTAGAAGTAAATTCGTGTCCCAAGGCTTCAAGCTCAACACGTAATGTTTGAAAGTTGTAAATCTCACCGTTCATCACAGAGACAATCTCGCCACGAACACAAGGCTGCATACCGCCTTCAAGATCAACAATGGCTAAACGATCCAATCCCAAAGAGCATTGAGGTGACTGCCAAAACGCTGTAGCATCAGGACCGCGATGTATTAAAATCTGTCCCATTTTCTCCAGTAGCGTTCTATTAGGAGATGCTGTAAAGCCAAAAAGTGCACACATCAGGAAGCCTCAAGAAGGTTGGAGAGAATTTTTTTCCACATAGCACAATCATCTTCAATTAATTTAACAGCAAACGCCCTACTCTGCTCACTTTTTTGCACAAGAGACGCTGCATCAAGAAGCAATAGCTCTTGTAAAACCTCTTCTAAATTCTCTTTATGCGCATTGATAATAGGACACTGTGCCAGAAGTGCATCATAATATTCAGGATCAAGATACTGATAAAATGCGTTCAAACTCTTATCCATATTGGTAATGACAATTTTCCCTGCCAAAAGGGCTTCGATGGAGGCATAGGAAACAAAGCCATCAATGATATTATCAATAAAAATATGACAATGCTGCAATGCTTCCAGTGCCTTATCGCGCGAAACCCCCTCTAAGATTTGGCACTGCGCTTTATCCTGCAATGAGTCAAATACAGAGGCAATATGATGGGAGCCTTTACGAATACCATGATTGGCAAAATGCAATATTTTAAGAGGCTCTTCCTGTAATGAAAAGCAATAAGGGTGATCTTGAAGCGCAAGTACATGCCCAAAAAGCATAACAACATCAGCTCTGGGAATATAGCGCATATAATCAATGGGGCTTAAGACTAAATGGGCGTACTTGCACCACCAATACACTCTTTTCTCCTTTTTAAAATCCTCTTTAAAATACCCTTTGTCATACACAAGATGACCGTATTTTTGATACAGGTTCGTATTTTTTCGTGAATCCCAAACATCTGCACCATAAGGAAGAAGTGCTATTTTTTTACCAAAGAACTGGTACACAATAGGCTCCAATCGCCAATACAAAACCGTACGATCTAAAAATCCCCCATCAAAATAGAGAAAGAAAACATGGAATTGATCCAATGCCCATAAAAATGCCCAATACTTCCCTAACAAAAGAGGATAATTGTTCGCGATCCATTGAGGAGCAATGTTTTCAATGGTGACACTCTTTTCATTGCTTACTTGCATATTTAGATTTTTGAACGAAAAATAGGTAATATCAAATTCACTATCCAAGACCGATTTGACGGTTTTTAAGGAGATAATGGAACTTGTTCCAAAAAGCACTTTTTGGTTGGGGGTCTTTTTTAAAGAGCGTAGCCAAACGATGATAAGACCAATGAAAAAAAGAGGAAAAACCAAAATTTCTACGAGCAACCCTTTACACCGATAACAGAGCTCTTTTGCCCAATGTATGGGAGCTTCACATGAGGCATTGGTAAAAATCCACCCTCTCTCGCTAAAATGTTGCATCACTCACTCCATTAACATTTTGATCTGTTTTAGATCCATGTGCATTGTATCATTGTAAAACGCTGCATGTTGTTGATTTAAAATCTGATAGGCATGGTAAAGTTCTCTTTTTTCAATAAAAGCGGATGCCCTTTTAATATACTCATTCATAGAAGAGGCATAACGATGCAATCCTAGCATTTCACCCTCTAACAAAGGCGGTTGATCTTTTTCATATGCGTATCCATATCTCTTTAAAAATTGATGCACACGGCTATTGGTCTTAAACTGCTCTTGTGCCGTTTTGGCATAATGTGGATCATCAATGAGTTGAACATAAACGCCGCCTTTAGCATAAAACTCTTGCAACGCTTCTCCCGCATTCAACGGAAATGTGTCCATCCATAAATCAATCATATAACCATACATATGAGGGTCAACAAACCCTGGGAAATAAAATCTCTCGGCAATACCCAATTGCGCAACTTTCGCTTTAATGCTTTCCACTTCGCCACTACCTGCTGCAATATAAATCGTGTTGGGATAGCGCTTCATAAGTTTGGCAATCGTCTCCAAATAAGCATCACTGTCTACTTTGATCAACCGTCCAATGGTTCCAAGAATAAAAGCATCTTTTGGGTATTTGGCTCTCTCGTTAGCAATACGCTCTTTATCAGGCTCAGGCGTATAAAAAATCTCTGTCTGCATCGGCACCGTAATGACTTCAAAGGGATAGTGTCGATCAAGCACTACACTGTGGCTTATGCGTAGATCAATCCCTAAAACATCATACTCAAAGTTGCCATGACTCCAAAAAATCTGTTTTGTTGCGCTCCTCGATGCAAAGAGAAATGTAGCTATCGGTGTGCTATTGTTAGCAACGATCATCGTCTCAATACCACGCTTTTGCATATCATCTCGTATGGCAAGTGCGCGCTTTAAATGGCTTTGAAAATTACTTTGAAGATCAAGGCTGTGTTGGGCTACTTCGCTTACATCAAACCCCAATTTTTTAATCTCCAAAATTAGCTTTGTATCATCCAAGCTCTTCTCAATCGTTGCCATTGAATACACAACAATCTCATGGCTTTGACAAAAAGCCTCATCTTTGGCTAAGGCACTAAGAAGGGAAAACTCAACGATAAAGGGTGAATTTTTAACAATACGATCTTTGATCAGTGCAATACATTTTTTTGCATGTGAAGATTTTTGAGGCATAGAAAGCTTGTTTTTTTCTGCCCATAAAGCATAAAATGCGCTTGCTTCTCTTTCAACCTCATCATTAAACTGTTTAAACGCCTCTTGGGTTTGCGCACGGTTGAGAAAGATATGGCTCATTAAAAAATGCAAGCTCATCGCCTCTTCTATCAACTCTTTTTCTTTACATGCCAAAAAAAGTTCACGTAACACAGGGTAAATCACGTCATGCCACGCAAAGTGATTTTCATACCCTTTAACCTGCCAAAAAAGCCCAAGCATCCAAATTCCAATGCCCATACGTTCACTGTACGTCGCTTTTAAAAACCGCTCTTTGCCGAGTGCTTGCTTCATGCCATAGGCTACCGTATCAAAGGAAATATGACACTGTTCACAAAAATTTTTAAGGGCTATAGCATCTTTATCCATTTGACTGTAACACTTACCTTCAAACCAAACATGTTCACCCAAAAACCATGCGACACTTTGCTCACCTTCGCCATTGAGCATACGAAGCACACAAAGCAGATGCGCAAAAATATACTTCTCTTTTTGGGCATTACCGTAAGCACTATACGAAGTTTCGACAAGCCCAATTAACTGTGTCAATGCAGCATCTTTAGGAAGTGAGGCCTGTGCATAGAGAAACCACAACGTAATGTAATTGTTACTGAGCAGATGCCCTTCACGCAGATAACCATAAATCTTATGGCGAAGAACCACTAAAAGTTCTTCTAAAACTTCAACGGGGCATTGAAGTTTCCCAACCACCATTGTGCGTTTGTAAAGTTCAGGAATATTGGCTTGCATCACCCCTTCAAACGTTGCAAAATCAAGCGGCTGGGAAAGTACTTCGGTCAGCTTCTTAATGTAGGGGTTATCTAAAAATTCGCTCACACCTTACCTTCTTTATGCTCTCTTGGATAATGTTCTCCCTTACGCTTCATCGCAGTTTGAATCGCATCAATACATCCAGCCAACGTAAAGAGCCATGCACGATTGGCTTGTAGCCAAATGCACATTTTTTCATATGCTTCTTCTTCATTTTGGGGCACTTTCACCTCAATAACCGCCAATGCCATCTCTTGCACAAGGAGCATAGATTGAGCCACATGCCAGATGATTTGTTGGAAAAACTCTTCTTGGGTTACTTTACGAAAAGTGTGTATCTCTTTTTCAAGATGACGTAATGTTTCCAACGAAACATTTTCATCTTTTTCAAAAACTTCACAGACTTTTGCAACTTCGAGAAAAAGAGCTTCAATGCGCACTCTTTGTTTGTGGAGATACTGCTCCATTCTTTGAAGCGAAGCCGCAACCGTTTTCTTCACTTTAACAAGCTCTTTTTCAGGCATTGGTTTAAGAGAGATGGGTATTTTAGGACATGTTTGATCCACTCTGCTTGCCACCACTTCTTCAAAAGGAAGCTCAATAGCCCCAGCAATGCGTGCTCCACCTTCGGTCGCATTGATTGTCTCCATACGGTGTTTTGTTTCTGCAATATCTTTTTCAAAAAATTGGCGAAACCAGTTCCAC
>Ga0075011_10001809_pt1 | contig 11586 bp, 10 predicted proteins | sample TARM_MetaG_T_14_FD_72354 | JGI IMG/M metagenome (GOLD analysis project Ga0075011, IMG submission 72354) | Freshwater microbial communities from Pennsylvania, USA, analyzing microbe dynamics in response to fracking - TARM_MetaG_T_14 | ecosystem: Environmental > Aquatic > Freshwater > River...
AAAGGCCTTACGCGGTGTGCGTAAGGCCTTGTATTTCCTTGGCGTCCCCAAGGGGATTTGAACCCCTGTTAACGGCGTGAAAGGCCGCCGTCCTGGACCAGGCTAGACGATGGGGACGCAATAAGTTGGCTGGGCTGCAAGGACTCGAACCTTGATTAACGGAACCAGAACCCGTCGTCCTGCCAATTGAACGACAGCCCAGCAGCGAGAAGTTGGTTTAAGGTCTGGGCCTATTTATGTCAACTTCTTTTTTGCAGAATTTACACGGCGCGGGCGAGCCGGCGGGTGCGTTTCTTCAGTTTGGTGATCTGACGGCGCAGGCGATCACGCTGGGTACGGTCTTCAGTTTCGCTCTTTTTCACGCGCAGGGCGCGGATCTGCCGCTTGATCTCGTGAATCTGCTTCTTGTACGGGGAGACCTGCTCCTCGTCGACGATGCCGAAGACTTCTTTGATCTCCGCGACCAGCTGGTCCTTTTCCTTGCCGGAAGCGCCGGTGATCATGGGGAGCTTTTCGATGCACAGGGCACGCAGCTCCTTGGCGGTCATCTTTTCCAGCGGCTTGGTCAGGCCAAGCTCGTCAAAGGAAATTTCTTTTACTTCTTCAGTCATGGTGTACTCCTTAAAAAATGCCCTGAGGCAGAATTCGTTTATGAGTCGTCAAACATGCGCTGGTACGCCCGGTAACATCTGCCAACCGGCGAATCGGGGTCCAGCTTTTCATTTAAGCTGCCTAACTTCTCAGGTTTTTTAAGTTTCCTCGGAGGCTTAGGAGCTTCCGGTCGGATATCTCCGTCCAAAGGAACTCTGCCGTTTAGCAGCTCGAATACCACTTTGTCAAAGACTTCCTTGCCCAAAAAACCATTGACCCGCTCCAGGATCATCGGGCCGAGGAATTGGGCCTCCTGCATGACGATGGGATCGTCCGCGGCCAGGACCAATCGTCCGCCGCGATGGCCCAGGGGGCGGGCCATGCGGGCCACGTCGCCGAGCAGTTCGTCCCAGGACCGCCACAGGCGGACCAGGTCGCGTCCGCCCGCCCGGTCCAATCCCCTTAAAAGGTTGGGCAGGGCCTCGCCCACGCGTTGGGTCTTGCGCCGCCGACCAGGTCGGTCCGTTGTCCGTCGATATGCCATGAATCAGATCCCCGTGCCCTTGGGCGTCAGTTTGATGGTCACAATGGACGGCTCAAGGACGTAGGCCTCGCCACTGCGCTCCTGCTCGTCCACCTCCCGGGCCGTGCCCGAGGCCACGGCCTCGGGGTCGCCGCCCCGGATGATTCCGGAGATGACCCCGTCGCGGATGGCCTTGTCCGGCTTGAACCGGCGGCGGATCAGGACCTCCTCCTGTTCGTATCCGTCCTTTACGATGGTCAGCAAGTGGTCGGACTTCCGGTCCAGACGGACTGAGCAGGGCGTGGACGCGCACGATTTTTCGCCGTCCGCGTACACGGTCGCGCCCAGAGGGTCGGTGGATATCGGAATCTTCTGTTTGGGCACGCCGCAGGCGCAGACCAGCAGTAGGCAGCCGAGACAGGCGAAAACAGGGGCGGTGCGGGCCATACTCTCTCCTAAATGCATGTGCGGGCGCGGTAATTGACCAGCACGGCCGGGCAGCCCGGCGAGAGCGCCACCTGGATGGTGGTGGAGCCCACCGAAGGCTGGGCGTGGTCCTCGCTGGAGGAATACTGGGCCATGATGATCAGATCCGCCTCCTGCCATCGGGCCTGCTTGAGGATCTCCACATACGGCACTCCCTCCCAGCAATGGAATTCGTGGCTGACGTCTTTCAGCGCACGGGCGTACCGGTCTTCCATACGGGCCACCGCCTTGTCGATGAAGACTTCCATGGACTGCATGTAATACGCCGGGTTGGGGGTGACCTGCCCCACGTCCAGGACATGGAAGATGTCCAGGTGAGCGCCGAAGGCCGTGGCCAGCTGCACAGCGTAGCACAGGGTCGAGTCCGACGGGGTGGAAAAGTCCGTGGCCATGACGATGCGTTTGATTCCGGCCCCGGCGGGCATGTGGTTGGTGACCACCATGACCGGGCAAAACACGTTGGCGCAGACCTTGCGAATGGTCGTGTCCACCACGCCCCACATACGGTCCGCCCGGTGCGGCGGATGGGTGTGATGGCCCATGACGATGAGGTCGATGCCTTCGGTATGGATGATCTTGAGCATCTGCTCGTGGGCATTGCCCGTGGCCACCCGAATGGAATGGGGGATGTCCTTGAGATCGTCCTTGTAGAAGGCCGCGATTTTGGCCTCGGTAGCGCCGAGCAGCCGGTCCCGGGCCGCCGGATCGTCCAGGCTGCACCACGCGTCCCGCTCCAGGGGCAGGGCGTGAAACAGCACCACCTCCGCGTTCCGCGAACGGGCCAGATCAAAGGCCGCCCTGGGCGCGGTCTGTCTATCCACTTGCGGGGTCGCCGCCAATAAAATCTTCTTGAACATGTCCAGCTCCTTGTCCGGCCGATGGAGTCCATGCCGCGCTTCGCCAGCCGGCTTGGCGAATGTCCTAGCATACTATGGCAAATATCGCCCGGCCTCCGCAAGCATAAACGAGGTCGTGCAAAAGACCCCTTGCTCCGGCCCCACAGCCTCTCCCCTCTCTCCCCAAATTTTGTAGGGCCTGCGCGCCAGGGAATGCCTGGGAACAGACGCGGCGGAAGGCGGGCACACCCCGCGAAGCGGCAACACAAAGTTTGGGAGATTCTCAAGAACCTTTTTCAAAAGGTTCTTGAGCCTTCGGAGACGCCTGCCGGCGAGGCTCCTCCGACGGCAACCACGAAAAAAGGGCTCCGCTCGCGCGGGGCCCCCTGAATATTGAACGGCGTGTGGGGTCGATCATTCGGCGGAGCCGCTGTCGGCTCCTTCGGCTCCTTCGAGGAGTTTGATGGCTTCGAGCCCGGCCTCAACGGGATTGACGTGCACCCCGACGCTGGCTGAGGTGCTGGTGGTGGTCTTGGTGAACGAGCCGTCGCCGTTGTGCTTGGTGGAGGAGTGGCTGCTGCCCCATTCCTTGTCCGTACCCACGGTGGGGGCGGCCACGGCGGCACCTTCGAGCACGGCCTCGGCCTCCTTGGCCGGGTCCTCGGCCACGGCGTCGCCCAGAGTGGCGGGTTCGGTGGTGCTGACCTGGTCTTTCTGTTCGTTCAGCCGCTTCTGGTCGGCCGGGTCCAGCTGGTCGCTGGAGATGACGATGGGCGCGTCGCCAGCGGCCGTATCGGCCTGGGCCACGGATCGGGCAGAGGGGGCGTTCACGGATTGGAGCTTAACCACGACCGAGGCGGGGGAGAGCACATAGGCGTCGCCGGACTCCTCTTCGGCTCCGACGCTCATGAGGGCGTTGGCCACGGCGCCTTCCGCGTCGGCCCCGTTGGAGCTCTGCCACAGACCGGACTGGGTGGCGTCACGGGTCACGCCCGCAGTGTCGTATTTGCGGGTGATCTGTACATCCACCTGTTTGAAGCCGTCCTTCTTGACGGTCAGGATGTGCGGTTGGGTCTTTTCCAGGGTGACGTTGCACGGCGTGGTGCCCACTGCCTGCCCGTCGGCCAGAACCTGCGCCCCGTCGGGGTTGGAACTGACCGGGATGTTCTGGGTGGCGGCGGAGCACGCCGACAACGCAAGACATGCTAAAAAGACGAACGGGTACAAAGCTTTCATGGGGACTCCTGATGTGTTTTCTCTGCCTATATAGAAGAGGAATGTGTTGTTCAATGATATTGTTGGACAGTGTCGCTTGGACGAAGATTCGCCATCCCTCGGCAACGGCCTCTTGGGATGGGCTGTTGCCGGAGCGGGGGAGGCGGTTGCTTGATGTGTTCAGGGACCGGGGTGACCATGTCGTTGGAATCGGCGTCATCAGCTTCACGAGTGGCGCTTCCCTTTCGACGCGAGGTCGTTCGGGCGTATGTCTCCTCGCGGGATTGGCCCGGCGGTCGCTTTGAGCGCGTGCGTCATTAACGCAAATTCTCGCCGTCGGGGACGGGAAAAGCGCCTTGACCGGTCGGCCCTTCTTATGTAGATAAGGGTTGTTCCGTATATCAAGATATCCTGATATAGAGAAAATTGAATGGAAATAATAAAGTATTGCAAAGCATTGGCGGATGAGACCCGGGTGCGTCTGGTCAATGTCCTGCTGGAGTATGAGCTCAACGTGGGGGAGATCGTCCAGGTCATGGAGATGGGGCAGTCGCGGATTTCGCGGCACCTCAAGATCTTGTCCGAGTCCGGGCTGGTGGGCGTGCGCCGCGATGGTCTGTGGGCCTTTTATCGGGTCAGCGAGGAAGGGCCGGGCCGTGCGTTTTTGAACGGCGTGCGCGAGCTCATGTCCGGCGAGACAGAGCTCAAGCGGGACCGCAACCGAGCCGAGAAGGTCATCCTGGAGCGCACGGCGGCCACTCGCCAGTTCTTTGACGACATAGCGCCCGAGTGGGACCGCATGACCGCCGAGGTTCTGGGCGACCTGGACCTGGGCCGCGAGATCCAGGCCCGGCTGCCCGAGTGCGACTGCGCCGCGGACATAGGCTGCGGCACGGGCGACATGCTCGAAATACTGGCCCGGTCGTCGCGGTCGATCATCGGCGTGGACAACTCGCCCAAGATGCTCGAACTGGCCGAGGAACGGTTCTCCGGCGACGGGCACATGAGCCTGCGCATCGGCGAGATGACCCATCTTCCCCTGCGCGACTGGGAGGCGGACTGTACGGTCATGTCTCTGGTCCTGCACCATCTGGCCATGCCGTTGGACGCCATCCGCGAGGCGGGGCGCGTGCTCAAGATCGGCGGACGGCTGATCATCGCCGAGTTCGACCAGCACGATAACGAGCTCATGCGCTCGGAATACGGCGACCGACGGCTCGGCATCCCCCGCGAGAGCCTGTGCGGCTGGCTGGAGGAAGCACGCTTCGACATCCGTTCGGTTACGGAATTCACGGTCAACATGGGCCTCGTCGTGGTCCTGTACGAGGCTGAAAAACGATAACAATCACTTAATTGGAGGTATTTATGTCCAAGAACGTCATGCCCGTCGATCCCGCCTGCGAAAACAAGGTGGCCGACATCTCCCTGGCCGAATGGGGCCACACTGAAATGCAGCTGTCCGAGCGCGAGATGCCCGGCCTCATGGCCATCATCGAGAAATACGGCGACGATAAGCCGCTCAAGGGCCTGAAAGTCATGGGCTCCCTGCACATGACCATCCAGACCGCGATGCTCATCAAGTGCCTTCACGCGCTGGGCGCGGACATCCGCTGGGCGTCCTGCAACATCTTTTCCACCCAGGACCACGCCGCCGCAGCCATTGCGGACTCCGGCATGGCCAAGGTCTTTGCCTGGAAAGGCGAGACCCTGGAAGACTACTGGTGGTGCACCGAACAGGCCCTGACCTGGCCCGACGGCTCCGGCCCGGACCTGATCGTGGACGACGGCGGCGACGCCACCCTGCTCATTCATCAGGGCGTCAAGGTCGAGGCCGATCCTTCCCTGGCGGGCAAGGAGTATGATGTCCAGGAATTCCAGATTGTCATGAATCGCCTGGCCGCCTCGGTGAAGGCCAATCCGACCAAATGGACCGAGATTGCCAAGAAAATCCGCGGCGTGTCCGAGGAGACCACCACCGGCGTGCACCGTCTCTACGAGATGCAGCGCGCGGGCGAACTGCTCTTCCCGGCCATCAACGTCAACGACTCGGTGACCAAGTCCAAGTTCGACAACCTCTACGGCTGCCGCGAGTCCCTGGCTGACGGCATTAAGCGCGCCACCGACGTCATGGTCGCGGGCAAGGTAGTGGTCGTGGTCGGCTACGGCGACGTGGGCAAGGGCTGCGCCCAGTCCATGCGCGGTTTCGGCGCACGCGTGGTGGTCACCGAGGTCGACCCCATTTGCGCCCTGCAGGCCGCCATGGAAGGCTATGAAGTGACCACCATGGACGACGCCGCTGCCCGCGGCGACATCTTCGTCACCTGCACCGGCAACTACCACGTGGTCACCGGCCAGCATATGGAGGCCATGAAGGACGAGGCCATCCTGTGCAACATCGGCCACTTCGACTCCGAGATCGAGATGGTCTACCTGGAGAAGACCCCCGGCTGCGTGCGCAAGGAGGTCAAGCCCCAGGTGGACAAGTGGACCATGCCGTCCGGCAAGTCCATCATCGTTCTGGCCGAAGGCCGTCTGGTCAACCTCGGCTGCGCCACCGGCCACCCGAGTTTCGTCATGTCCAACTCCTTCACCAACCAGGCCCTGGCTCAGCTCGATCTGGCCAAGAACGACTATGAGCCCAAGGTCATGATCCTGCCCAAGAAGCTGGACGAGGAAGTGGCCCGCCTCCACCTGGGCCGCCTCGGCGTCAAGCTGGAGAAGCTGACCAAGACGCAGGCCGACTACCTCGGCGTGGATGTGGAAGGACCGTTCAAGTCCGACCACTACCGTTACTAATCGTTCAATCGAGCGTGAAATAGAGAGGGGAGCCCGAGCGGCTCCCCTTTTTTTGTCTTGTGCCAGATATCGGCCCTGTTCCACCCAGGGGGCGGATTTTATTGCTTGATTTGTAGCGCATGGTGGGTCATTATTTTTAAAGTATAGAATTTACTGCTCCATATCGGGGTTCTTGCCTGATCCTGGAGGGAGTCCCCATGAAAGTCGCCTGTATCGTTCTGCCCACCTACAACGAGTCGGAGAATATCAAAATTCTGCTGCCTCAGATCTTTGAACAGGCGAACAGGATTACCAGCCATGAACTGCATGTCCTGGTTGTGGACGATAATTCACCGGACGGAACAGCCGATGTTGTGCGGAAAATGCAGGATCGGATTCCGCACCTCCATATCATTACCGGAAAAAAGAAAGGGTTGGGAGATGCGTACAAGCGCGGTTTCGCCTACGCGCTCGCTGAGCTGGACCCTGATCTCATTCTGCAGATGGACGCGGACCTGCAACACTCGCCGGAGCTGCTGCCGCTGATGATCGATCTCCAGGGATATGATTTCACCTTTGTCATCGGTTCCCGCTTCGTTTTCGGCGGGAGTACACCGAACTTTTCCTTCAAGCGGCGGACGATGAGCTTGGTCGGGAACTGGCTGCTGCGGAATATGAGTGGGATGCCCGCAATAAAGGACTGTACGTCGGGTTTCCGTTGCATAAAGGCTGAATTGTTGAGGTGCTGCGACCTGGATGGATTGTACACCAAAGGGTATTCCTTTCAGTCGTCGCTGCTCTTTGAATTGGTCCGGAACGGGGCCAAGGTTATTGAGATTCCCATCACCTTTCCGGACAGAATCAAAGGTGAATCCAAGCTGGGGCTTGCCGACCAGATTGAGTTTCTTGCCAATCTGCTCAGGATTCGATTCCGCAAGACAAATGAATTCATGCGATTTTTATCCGTTGGATTCTCCGGAGTCGTGGTCAACCTTGGACTGTATTACTTCCTGACGCGTCTGCTTTCCATCCGATTGGAGATTGCCGCTCCCATCGCGATCGAAGTCTCCATCATATCCAATTTCATCTTGAACAACCTCTATACGTTTCGGGAGCGCGATTCCAAAAACGGCCTGAGGCGGCGTTTCCTGTATTTCCATATGGCGGCCGGGCTTGCAGGTATCTTGAATTACTGCATATTCATCGCGCTCGCCAACGTGTTTGGCGTGTACGACATCCTGGCCAACTGTGTCGGCATCCTGGCCGGGACGATGGTCAATTACATGATTAATTCACGCTTCACCTGGGGCGACAAGAAGAAAGACGGATCGGTTCTCATAGACAGACAATCGATATCATCACGTGACTGTTGACCAAACCGCCATAGAAAAGAGTCGATGACTGAAAACAATTTTAGCCTTTTGGGTCGTCCCTCAGTGGCGGTACCGCTGCTGTTCGTCCTGACGTTCGCCGTCAGGTTTTCCTTCTTTTATACGCCGACAATCGATTGGGATGAGTCAACCTTCATCCTGTTCGGGCAGCATATTCTCAACGGCGGTTTGCCGTATGTCGATTTTTTTGACGTGAAACCCCCGCTCCTGTTCTATTTTTATGCCGGCGCGATCAAGGTGTTCGGAGCCACCATCCCGGCTGTCCGGGTAGCGGGCGCCCTGTGTGTTTTTGTCGCGGCCAGCGCATGCTATTTTCTGGGCAGGCATATGTGGGGCAGAATGGCGGGCCTCTTTGCCGGAATCCTGTGCATCTCCGGCATGTCCGTGGGAAGCGGTATGGCCACAATGTCGGAAACGGTGGCCATGGCCCCGCTGATGACCTGGGCGTACCTGGTAATAGCGGAAAACCGCCGGAGCTGGACCATGTTCCTGGCTGGGGCGTGCATGGGAGCCGCTGTGTTGATACGGAGCAACTTGGCGTACGCCTGCCTCTTTTCAGCGCCAGGGGTTCTGTACATATTGTTTGAGGACAAGCGTGGAATTTCCCGCCGGGCATTGTTTTATGCCCTCGGAGGCGTCTGCGTTTTGCTTCTGACCCTGTATCCGTTTTATGCCCGCGACGGACTCGGCGATTTGTACCGGGCCGTTGTCCGGATTCCCATGGAAGGGATGAAGGGCGCCGTGAGCACAGCCAGTATGCGAAGGCTGGTAAGGACATGGAACCACAACCTGGACCTCCTCATGGTGTTGTCCCTTTGCGGATTGCAGTTGTGCTTTACGCAAATCAAAGGTCGCTCAAGTGAGTTCTATAAATCTTTAATATTAATAATTTCTTTCACTGTTGGCATAGTATTGTCTTTTACGGGAGGAAGAACCGTATATACTCATTATTTCATTCAAATCATACCTGTACTAGCCCTTTTGGGCGGGTATTTACTGTACTTTTTTTACAAGCGGTGCAGTGGTTTAAAATTTTTCTGTTATGTTTTTATTGTGTACATATTGCTATTACCATCTCTGCCATTGTCTTTTTCGATACAACGATTCAACCGAATTTTATATGACAGGGATTCAGATTACAATATTGTAGTGAGCGCCGAGTCAAACGTTGTAAAATATATAAAAGAACGATTGCCAAAGAACGAAAGAATATGGGCTATGGACAAGCATATCATATACTGGCTGTTGTCCATTGAACCGCCCTCAAAATATAGTATGCATCCGAGCAAAGTTTTAATGAATGATGAAATTTCGATCAGTTCCAGGCACAAGACAACATCGATCGACGTGATCAAGAATATTTTTGCCAAGAAGCCCTACTTTATCCTTCGCGAGAACCAGAACTGGTATATCCAGGAGGGCACGCCCGAGGGCGACCTGATCAACGCCACCATGCGCCGACAGTATAAACAGGTCGCGCAGTTCGGCAACTTGGGCGTCTTCCGGATTGCGGATAAGTAGCGCCCCCATGCCTCTTGCTTTGTTTGCCTTCCTCCCCGGTTGGCCAGCCCATCGGCGGTATTGCCGGAGAAAATTGCGATAACGTGTTAAAATATTGTACCTTATCATCATCCGCGTTTTATGCGGACGGGCGGAGGCCGTTGTGATAGATAAGCCGACATGGTGAATGCCCGCTGGAATAGAATCTCGCCGCTCCTGCTGACTCTGCTCGCGGTTCTGCTTTGGACCGGCCCGTCCTGGGCCCTGAACGTGGACGTTCGGGTGTCCAGCTTCAAGGTGGACCTAGGGCTGGCCTATGTGCCGGGGAACCTGATGGATGGCGATCCGTCCACGGCCTGGGCCGGGGGGAGCATCTCCTCGGGAGAAGGGCAGTGGATGGAGTTCTCCTTTGACCTGCCGGTGCGGATCACGGGACTCGGCATCTACAATGGTAACCAAGGCGAAGGGCAGTTCGAGAAGTTCCGTCGCATCCGGTCGGGCCGGGTGGTTTATCCCGACGGCTCGGAGTTTCCCTTTTGGCTGCGCGACGAAAAGGGCGAGCAGGTCATCAAGTGCCCGGGCAAGCCGTTCAAGTCGCTGCGTATCGTGGTCGATTCCGTCTTTCCCGAGGGCGTAGCTCTGGCGCGGATGAAGCTGGCCGTGTCCGAGGTCAAGCTGTACCTGACGCTGATGTCTGCGTCCGAGAACGGGACACAGGGCAATAGTGCGGGGGACGGGACATTCAAGCCCCAGGTGCCGCCCGCGGATACGGTCAACCCCGTGCCCGGGGAGATACAGGACGTGCTCCGGGACTTCTACGTCAAGCAGGCCTCGCTGGACGACGATTTCTACCTGCTGTTCGCGCCCCACGTGCGCGACCGGTTCGACTTCCAGTTCGAGGTCTTCAAGGAGGTCCAACGCCAGCGCAGGACCTTCAAACTCCTGCGTTCGGCCAAGGTGGACCCATCCGGGCTCGGCTTTGAGCTGGTCTATATTGATAAGGACGTGGCCGAGGTCCGGGCGTTCGGCAGCTATCGCGTTCAGGTGGGCACGCTGGACACGAACCTGGAAGACGATTCGGTCTTCGTACTCATGAAGGGTGTCGAAGGCTGGAAGATTCTGGAGCTCGACGGACAGGAAGATGGTTTCTGATCGAATGACAGCTAAATCAGGCTGTTATATAATCCAAATATCAATCAACTCCGAGGCGTAGAGGCCCTCTGAATCGGCCGGGATCACGGCCAGGCCGTTGGCCTGGACAATGGTTCGCAGGAGGCCGGATTTGCCGAGGACAGGGTGGGCCAGCGGCGGCTGTCCGTCGCGCTCCTCCAGGCGGATGCGCACGTAGTCTTCGCGGCCAGGCTTGGAGGCCATATTGCGGGCCAACTCGGCCTTGCGCAGACAGCGGCGGTTCGGGGAAAAAGCTTCGGCGTCGCCCATGCGGTGACGGATGAGCGGCAGGACCAGCAGGTGGACCACCACCAGGGCCGAGGTCACCTGGCCGGGCAGGCCGAGCACGGGCTTGTCGCCCACGCGGCCGAGGATGGTCGGTTTGCCGGGACTGATGGCCACCCCGTGCGCCAGAATTTTCGCGTTGTCCATGGACTCTATGGCCTGAACCGTGAGGTCTCGCACGCCGATGGAGCTGCCCCCGGACAGCAGGACCACATCGTTCTCGGCAATGGCCTTTTCAAGCGCCTTGCTCAAGCTTTGAAGATCATCCTTGATGATGCCGTAAGGCACGGGCACGCCGCCTGCCTGTTCCACCAGGGCGGCTATGGTGTGGGTGTTCACATCGCGCACCTGGCCCGGCTTCGGGGTCCCGCCGACCTCGATGAGTTCGTCGCCAGTGGACAAAATGCCTACCTTGGCCCGTTTGCGCAGGGAAAGTTTTTCGAAGCCAAGGGCTGCGGCCAAGCCGATTTCCTGAGGCCGCAGGACCGTACCAGCGGGTAAGGCCTCGGCGTTCATGCGTGCGTCCTCGCCGCGCTGCATGACGTTTTCGCCTGGGGCCACGGATTTACGTATCTCAATGGTCCCGCCCACGGTCTCGTCCTGCATGGCCTGGGTATGCTCGACCATGACCACGGCGTCCGCGCCCTCGGGCAGCACGCCGCCGGTGGCGATGCGCGCACACTCGCCCGGGGAAAGGGCAGTGTCCGGCAACTTGTCGATGGGCAGGGCGGCCACACATTCCAGGTAGCCGGGGTTGGATTCCCCGGCGCCGAACACGTCGCGCGCGTTCACCGCGAATCCGTCCATGCAGGAG
>Ga0075011_10001810_pt1 | contig 11582 bp, 6 predicted proteins | sample TARM_MetaG_T_14_FD_72354 | JGI IMG/M metagenome (GOLD analysis project Ga0075011, IMG submission 72354) | Freshwater microbial communities from Pennsylvania, USA, analyzing microbe dynamics in response to fracking - TARM_MetaG_T_14 | ecosystem: Environmental > Aquatic > Freshwater > River...
GAGCTGACCAAGAAGATCTTCGGCGATCTGGGGGCCTGGCAGGTATCCCAGATGGCGCGTCATCCTCAGCGTCCTTACACCCTCGATTATATCGAGCACATCTTCACCGACTTCGACGAGCTGGCTGGCGATCGCGCCTATGCGGATGACAAGGCCATCGTCGGCGGCATCGCCCGTCTCGACGGCGAACCCGTGATGGTGATTGGTCAGCAGAAGGGTCGCGAGACCAAGGAGAAGATCAAGCGCAACTTCGGCATGCCGCGTCCGGAAGGATACCGCAAGGCCCTGCGCCTGATGGAGATGGCCGAGCGCTTCAAGATGCCGATCATCACCTTCATCGACACCCCGGGCGCTTACCCCGGCGTGGGTGCCGAGGAGCGTGGCCAGTCTGAAGCCATCGCCCGCAACCTGAAAGTGATGGCCGGCCTGACCGTGCCCGTGGTCTGCACCGTGATCGGTGAAGGCGGCTCGGGCGGCGCCCTGGCTATCGGCGTGGGTGATCGCGTCAACATGCTGCAGTACTCCACCTACTCCGTCATCTCGCCGGAAGGGTGCGCCTCCATACTGTGGAAGAGCGCCGACAAGGCTCCCGTGGCCGCCGATGCCATGGGTATCACGGCCCAGCGCCTGAAAGAGCTCAAGCTCATCGACACCATAGTCGAAGAGCCGCTCGGTGGTGCCCACCGTGATGTGCCCCTGATGGCACAGCGCCTGAAGGAGCGTCTCAAGCAGGATCTGAATGCCCTGCGTCCGCTCGAGACCGATCAGCTGCTGGAGCAGCGTTACCAGCGCCTGATGGGCTACGGCTACTGCTAAGCCCGGCATGCTTCTCTAAATGGCGTCAAAAGGCCCCTGCGTATGCGGGGGCCTTCTTTTTTGGGCGCGGGGAAAGTGCTGTTCATATGGATATCAGTCGGCCCCCCGTTTGCCGAAAACCCCTGTGTTGGATCAATTCAGCTGTGGTTAATGGCCAATAAAAGTGGGATCCCGCTCCCGTTTTGCTTAAAGTGGCCCCCTTCCGATCGACCCGATTGGAATGCCCGCAAGGATGCTCTTCAGACGTACGCAGGATGGCCTGGCCAGACTGACTCACAGCGATGTTTACTGCTCCGGTTCCCTTTTTTCTGCCACCTCGCACTGGCAGCGCCTTGTTCCGTTCAGTCAGTCCAGGTTTGCGTCACTCTCATTGTGCATTGTCTCCATCTGCAGCGAGTGAAGCATGAGCGAATCGGTTTTTGAGATCCACGACTGGACCCTGAGGGTTGACGACAACATGCTGTGTCGCGCCGACCGCGAGGTTTACCTTGAACCCAGACTGGTCAATCTGTTGCGGTTTCTGGCCTGCCATACGGGCACAGTGTTTGGCCGCGATGCCCTGATCAAGGAGGTGTGGGACGGCGCCGAGGTGACCGATCAGGTGGTCACCCAGTCCATCTTTGAGTTGCGCAAGATCCTCAAAGATGGTCGCTTTGATGCGGCCGACTATATCGTTACCGTGCCCAAGCGCGGCTACAAGCTGGTGGCATCGGTGCGGCCGCTGCAGGTGGTTTCCGTGGTGATGGCGGACGAGCAGCCCGCGGTCAATACCGCTCTCTCAGACAACCCGACTCTCTCCGATCTGAGCCCGCCTGCCACGGCCGACGATGACGATGCCCTGCCCAATGTCGCCCCTTTTCCCGCCGGGCCCCTGACCCGCGCCATCTCGACTCACGCCAAGGATGCCCGCAGCCGCTGGAAGATGGTGAGCTTCGATATCTTCGTGGCCGTCATCCTGGTCGCCATCGTCAGCATGCTCAGCTATCAGCACGCCAGCCCCCAGGTTCACATCATGCTGGATCCCAATTTGCTGGTGTTTCGCTTTCACTCCGGCATGGATGACAACAACGAGAACGTGCGCCTGGCCGATGGCATCACTCGTGCCCTGATGGGGGAGGTGGCTGCGGCTACCCCGCTACGGGTGCAGTACGGCGCCACCAATCTGATGGGGGGCATACTGCCCGGCAAGGAGCTGAGCGTGCGGGTCTCCCGCCAGCCGCGGGGCACCTATCTGGATCTGGAGTATCGCAACATCAATACCAATCGGGTGCTGTTCAGCCACCAGTACCAGCTCAGCCGTCACAAGGTACACGCTGTGCTGCAGGCGAGCAGTCAGGATCTGCTGCGGGCCCTCGATCAGCCGGACGTCTTGCCCGGCATGGGATGGCCCACCGATGATGCCTCCCTGATGGCCATGATGGAGGCGCAGTATTACATCAACAGCCAGGATCCCGTGGCCCTCAAGCGTGGCATGGCGCTGCTCGACAACTCTCTTTTCGTCCAGCCGGATCAGCCGTTGTTGCTGGCAGAGCGCTATCTGGCGGGGGAGGCGCTGGCAACCCTGGCGGGCAAGTCCGAGAGTGAGCATCTGATGGGGATAGGTACTCATCTCGCCAGCGTGGTGCAAAGCGATGGCGTCGTGCCTGCTCGGGTGTGGGAGGCCTTGACCCTGCAAGCCATCCTCAACAACCAGCCTCAGCAGGCGAGTCAGCTGCTGGCGCAGGCCGCCAGCCGTGGCCGCTCCGTACTCTACTACATACTGCAGGGCAAGCTGGCGGAGCTGGATGGCCGCCCCGAGGTGGCGGGAGATGCCTACAGTCAGGCCTTCCTGATGGAGGCGACCGAGCAGACCTATCTGCTCTGCCAGCAGCTCGGTTTCTACAGCAACATGGAGACCCTCACCCCAGCACTGTTCAATGCGCTGGGCCAGAGCAAGGTGAAGCTCTTCTAGCGCCGAAGCGCTTGTTTTCCCTCGGTCGGCACTGTTGCCGGCCGTATCCACAGGCTGCCTTCGGGCGGCCTGTGTCGTTTCTGTCTGCGTCAATCCGTCTGTCTGCCCAAGGGAATAGCCAGTCTGGCTCAGCCCGATTTATCTCCCGCTGCTCATTGTCACCCGCGTTTGACTTGCTCGCCGCATTTGCGCTTGTCCGGCTTTGCGTCATGAGCACTGCTCGCTGCCGCTATTCCACTGTGAGTGCGGGTATGCCCTGCCGGTCACCGGGAACCGGGTATTGCCGCTGAGGTTTGCCTCTGAGCCGGGGTGGTGATGAGAGATGCGGAGGGTCGAACAGGGGTGAGTGGCCACTTGGAGTGATGGTCCGATGGACTTTCGGATGGCCGCAAGGGGAGGGGGCGCAATGGGAGCCTCTTTATCCCGGGTTTATCCCCGGAAAAATATCAAGACGGCGAGATAAGGGGGTTATCAAGGGGCAAAAGCGGGGTGGCCGGATATCAAGGTTTTATCAATATGGCGGTGTGGCTTGATTTCAATTTGCTGTTTTTAAATGGTTTTTTGAAAAGGTGCCGAGGCGGCGAAAAAAGTTGGCTCATATTTTTATCCGTTAGCGGGTCCTTATGTTTTCCGGGGAGGAGAGGCCTAGTCTGTGCCCATTCGTTGGCGGGGCGTTCCGCCAAATGTGTATGTGACGACCCGACCTTTTATAGAACCGGAGATCTTATGTCCCTAGATACGAGCAAGAAGATTGGCCTTATCGCCTGTACTGGTGTGGTGGCCGGCAACATGATGGGGAGCGGCATAGCGCTGCTGCCTTCGGCACTGGCTACCATAGGTTCCATTTCCATTTTTAGCTGGGCCATCTGTCTGGTGGGTGCCATGGGCCTGGCCTTCGTGTTTGCCCGTCTCGCCACCAAGAACCCGCAAGAGGGTGGCCCCATTGCGTACGCTGGCGAGATCTCTCCGGTGTTCGGTTTCCAGACCGGTGTGCTCTATTACCATGCCAACTGGATCGGCAACCTGGCCATCGCCATTACCGGCGTCTCTTACCTGTCGGTCTTCTTCCCCATCCTCAACAACCCTATCCCGGCGGCCATCGCCACCATAGCGGCGGTCTGGATCTTCACCTTCGTCAACCTGCTCGGCGGCAGCTGGGTGAGCCGACTCTGTACCCTGGGTCTGGTGCTGATCCTGCTGCCTGTGGTGGGTACTGCCGTGATGGGGTGGGGGCATTTTGATACCAGCGTCTACAGCCAGAACTGGAACACCACCAGCGGCAGCGACCTGCATGCGGTCATCAGTGCCGTGCTCATCTGCCTCTGGTCTTTCGTCGGCGTGGAATCCGCCGCCGTCTCTTCCGGCATGGTGAAGAACCCCAAGCGCACCGTCCCCCTCGCCACCATGCTGGGCACGGGTATTGCGGGTGTTATCTACATCCTCTCTACCCAGGTGATCAGCGGCATGTTCCCGGCCGGTGAAGTAGCAGCCTCCGGCGCACCGTTTGCCATGGCCTCCTCCGCCATCTTTGGCAACTGGTCTGCTCCCTTCGTGTCTGCCTTTACCGCTTTGGCCTGTTTCACCTCGCTGGGCTCCTGGATGATGCTGGTGGGCGAGGCGGGCAAGCGTGCCGCCAACGACGGCAACTTCCCGAAAATCTATGGTGAGCTGGACAAGAACGGTGTGGCCAAGAAGGGCCTGATCCTCGGCTCCCTCAAGATGACTGCGCTGATGATTGGCCTGACCGCCTTCACCTCCCGGTCCGCTCACGCCGCCGATCTGTTCAACGTGCTGACTACCGATGCTGTGCTGCTGACCATGCTGCCCTACTTCTACTCCAGCATTAACCTCATTCGCTTCGAGGGCATGACCTCCCGCAGTATAGGCACCATGATCTTCTCCGGCGTCGCCTGTGTCTTCTGTCTGGTGGCCCTGATGGGCGCCAAGGGGTCAAACCTTACTGCCACCTTCGTGGTGTCGCTCATCATTCTGATGTTCTACGCCAAAAAACAGGGGCTGCGTCAACACGACGCCCTGCTCAAAGAGCAAGCCAGCCACTAATTCCCTTTTCTTCCTCCGAGCGCTCTTCACTCACCATCCCTGATGGAGAGCGCCCCTTCATGTGTGGAGCATCAAGATGAATATCATTGCCATCCTCAACCACCTGGGCGTTTTCTTCAAAGAAGAACCCATTCGCCAGCTGCAAGCTTCCCTGGAGCGCAAAGGCTTTCAGGTTGTGTATCCGGTCGATGTGGCCGACTTGCTGAAGCTTATCGAGAAGAACCCCCGCGTCTGCGGCGCCATTTTCGATTGGGACAAATATTCACTGGGTCTGTGCAAGGAGATCCACGATCGCAACGAGAAGCTGCCGATCTTCGCCTTCGCCAACGATCAGTCCACCCTGGATATTCACCTGACCGACCTGCGTCTGAACGTCCACTTCTTCGAGTACCGTCTCGGCATGGCCGACGACATCGCCCTCAAGATGGGTCAGGCTACTCAGGCGTATCAGGACGCCATACTGCCGCCCTTCACCAAGGCGCTGTTCAAGTATGTGGAAGAGGGCAAGTACACCTTCTGTACCCCGGGGCACATGGGCGGTACTGCCTTCCAGATGAGCCCGGCCGGCAGCATCTTCTATGACTTCTACGGCCCCAACGCCTTCAAGGCGGATGTCTCCATCTCCATGCCGGAGCTCGGTTCCCTGCTGGATCACTCGGGTCCGCACAAGGAGGCCGAGGAGTATATCGCCCGTACCTTCAATGCCGACCGCTCCTACATAGTCACCAACGGCACCTCCACTGCCAACAAGATTGTCGGCATGTTCTCCGCCCCGGCGGGCAGCACAGTGCTGGTGGATCGCAACTGTCACAAGTCCCTCACTCACCTGATGATGATGAGTGACGTGACCCCTATCTATTTTCGTTCGACCCGCAACGCCTACGGCATTCTGGGGGGGATTCCGCAGAGTGAATTCAGCCGCGAGACCATAGCGGCCAAAGTTGCTGCCACCCCGGGTGCCCAGGCACCCCGTTACGCCGTGATCACCAACTCCACCTACGACGGCCTGCTCTACAACACCGGCTTCATCAAGGAGAGTCTGGATACCCCTTACATCCACTTCGACAGTGCCTGGGTGCCTTACACCAACTTCAGTCCCATCTATGAGGGCAAATGCGGCATGAGCGGGGACGCCATGCCGGGCAAGGTGTTCTACGAAACCCAGTCCACCCACAAGCTACTGGCGGCCTTCTCCCAGGCCTCGATGATCCACATCAAGGGTGACGTTGAGGAAGAGACCTTCAACGAAGCCTTTATGATGCACACCTCCACATCGCCGCAATATGGCATAGTGGCGTCCACCGAGATCTCCGCCGCCATGATGCGGGGCAACAGCGGCAAGCGTCTGATCAAGGACTCCATCGATCGCGCAGTCTCCTTTCGCAAGGAGATCAAGCGGCTGCGTGATCAGAGCGAAGGCTGGTTCTTCGATGTATGGCAGCCGGACAACATAGACACAGTCGAGTGCTGGAAGCTGGATCCCAAAGATGACTGGCACGGTTTCAACGGCATCGACGATGACCACATGTACCTGGATCCCATCAAGGTCACGCTGCTGACCCCGGGGATGAACCGTCAGGGAGAGCTGCTTGAGCGTGGCCTGCCTGCCTCCCTGGTCTCCAAGTTCCTGGACGAGCGCGGCATAGTGGTGGAGAAGACAGGTCCCTATAACCTGCTGTTCCTCTTCTCCATCGGGATCGATCAGTCCAATGCGATGCAGCTGCTGCGCGCCCTGACCGAGTTCAAGCGTGGCTATGACCTGAACCTGACCATCAAGAGCATATTGCCGAGTCTCTATCGTGAAGACCCGAGCTTCTACGAAGGCATGCGGATCCAGGAGCTGGCCCAGAGCATCCACGATCTGACCTGCAAGTACCGTCTGCCGGAGCTGATGTTCAAGGCGTTCGACGTGCTGCCGGAGATGAAGATGACACCGCACCTCGCCTGGCAACAGGAGCTGGCGGGCAATCTGGAAGAGGTGCCGCTGCGTGACATGGTGAATCGCATCAGCGCCAACATGATACTGCCGTACCCGCCGGGAGTGCCCCTGGTACTGCCGGGCGAGATGGTAACGGCTGATTCCCTGCCGGTGCTTGAGTTCCTCGAGATGCTGTGCGAGATCGGTGCCCACTACCCGGGCTTCGAGACCGATATCCACGGCCTCTATCGTCAGGCCGATGGCAGCTACACCGTCAAGGTGCTGCGCTAATCAAAGTGACAACAACGGGCCGCAAGGCCCGTTTTTCCCTGCGGTTTTTATCCATTTTGTGAGTCGTCATGAAGCGCATTCTCTCCATTCAATCTCACGTCGTCTTTGGCTGTGCCGGCAACAGTGCCGCCGTCTTCCCTATGCGCCGCATGGGCATGGAAGTGTGGCCCGTCAACACAGTGCAGTTTTCCAACCACACCCAGTACAGTCAGGGGTGGCAGGGGATGGTGATGCCGGATGGCCATATCCTCCAGCTGATAACCGGTCTGGCCGACATAGGCGTGCTGGGGCAGTGCGATGCGCTGCTAAGCGGTTACCTCGGCTCGGCCAAGCAGGGGGAAGAGATACTGGCGGCGGTGGCCAGACTCAAAGCGCTCAACCCGAACGCCCTCTATTTCTGTGATCCCGTCATGGGTCACCCCGACAAGGGGTGCATAGTGGCACCCGGAGTCGCCGACTTTCTCAAAAACCGGGCGCTGACCTGCGCCGATATGCTGGCCCCCAATCTGCTGGAGCTGGAACAGCTGACCGAGCGGGAGATCCGCAATGTGCCCCAGGCACTGGCAGCATGCCAGCAACTGCGGGATCAGGGGGGCAAGCTGGTGATGGTCAAGTATCTCGGGAAGGCGGGGTTTGCCATGGACAGGTTCGAAATGCTGCTGGTATGCGAAGAGGGGGCGTTTCATATCTCACGCCCCCTCTATCCCTTTGCTCGCGATCCCATCGGAGTCGGTGATCTGCTGAGCGCCACCATGCTGGCCAATCTGCTGGCAGGTTTCACGCCTGTGGCGGCGTTCGAGCGCACCAATGCCAGCGTCGATGCAGTCGTGGCCCAGACCTGGCTGGCCGGAGCCTATGAGCTGCAACTGGTGGCAGCCCAGCAGGCGATGGTGCTGCCACAGGTGCGTGAGCAGGCTACCCGGCTTTAGCACGTAGTCGTGCTACTTGTGTCTAGCTCGGGCGACGTGCCAGCCGCAGAGCCTGGCGAGCGGTTAGCCCTGTGGCCTGGTGCAGGCCCTGAGGAGCGCACGCCAGCTTGAGGCGACGCCACTCTCGCCACAGCAACCAGCACAGCGGCAGGGTCAACAGCAGCACAGTTGTGGGCTGGGCGAGCAGTACACCTTCGCGTCCCCACTGCATCGGCAGCAAGAAGATCAGTGGCAGCAGCAGCAGTGTCTTGGCCGCCGAGATGATCAGTGCCTGCTTGGTACGAGCCATGGATTGCAGCAGCACTATGCCAAAGATGATGATCCCTTCCAGCGGAATTGCGCTGAGGTTGAGGGTCAGGCTGCTGACGGCGGCGGCAAGCAGTTCGGCATCCTGACCGCCGGTGTAGAGCATGGCCACCTGGCGCGGCAGCAGCTGGATCAGCAACCAGACCGCCATGCCATAGACCAGCGTGATCTTGAGCCCCATTTCCATCAGGAATTTCAGATCACGGTAGCGCTTGGCCCCCGCCGCCTGACTGACGAGAGGCTGGATGCCAAATGCCAGTCCCTGCAGGATGACGATGAATATTGCCTCCGTGTAGCCTGCTACCGTGTAACCGGCCAGATCCTTGATGGCGCCATACGCCATCAGCTGGCTGTTGTGCAGCAGCAGCAGCAGTCCCAGGTTGAACTGGGCGATCAGGCTCGGCAGGCCGGTAAAGAGCAGGTTGGGCATGGCCGGAAAATTGGGCACCAGATGGCGCCACGACAAATTCAGTTTGGCATGGGAAGTAAAGAAGTAACCCAGACCCAGCAGGCTGACGATCCCCTCGGACATGAGTGTCGCCTGGGCAGAGCCTATCAGTCCCAACCCCAGCCGACCGACCATGATGTAGTTGAGAATGATGTTCAGCACTGCGCCCCCGCTGACCAGGATCATGGCCAGCCTGGGTTTGCCGTCGTTGCGCAGCAGATAGGGCACCGCCAGGTTGCTGGCCAGCAGCAGGGTACCACCACCAATCCAGTAGAGGTAGTCACTTGCCTGTTTCCAGGTCTCTGTGCCTTGCTCGATTCCCAATGCCAGCAGGATATCGATGTGCCAGTGGTGCAGCAGCAGGGGGGCCAGAGTGCCGAGCAAGGCCAGCAGCCAGAGCGCATTGACCAGTGCCTGGCGGGCGAGCTTGAGGTTCTTGGCCCCTTGCTGGAAGGAGATGGCGGTGGCCGCGCCCATGCTGATCATGGCGGCGAGTCCGATCAGTACCATGATGACCGGGTAGACCAGGTTGATGCCGGCGAGGCCGGCTGCGCCCACGTAGTGACCGACGAAGATGCCATCGACCAGGTAGTAGGCACCGGAAACCAGCATGGCCATGATGGAGGGGAGGGCATAGCCCCAGAAACGGCGGGTCATCGCCCGCTGGCGCAATGTGAAGTAGGCAGACATATCTATTCTCTTGGGGAGTTCGATTATCGAGCCGACAGTCTAAATTAATACATTTTTGTTGATAATCCGCCTTAAGATTGATGGATTGATGAGTAAAATTCAGCAATTACCGGGTTTGGTAGTGTGCCTTGAGCATGTCGATCAGGGCGCGCAGACCTTTACCCAGTTGATGACGGCTGGGATAGAAGAGTGAAAATCCCACGAAGGTTGGGCACCAGGGCTCCAGTACTCGCAACAGTTTCCCTTCTGCCAGCTGCTTGCTGACCTCCTCTTCCGGACAGTAAGCCAATCCCAGCCCTGCCTCGGCAGCGCCAAGATAGAGGGCTGGCGTGCTGGTGGTGAGCGGCCCTGTCACCTCGATTTCCAGCATGCTCCCCTTTCCCTCGGTAAACGCCCAGCGATAATGGTGGGAGGGTGTTAACCGATAACCTATGCAGGCGTGACGCGACAGCTCGCGGGGATGTTGCGGTGTGCCGTGTTTGCTCAGATAGGCCGGTGAGCCCACCACCAGATAACGCTGGTGTGGTCCCAGTGGCACACCGATCATCTCCTTGGGCAGAAGATCGCCGTAGAAGATGGCGGCGTCATAGCCATCCTCGATAAGCCGTGGCATCAGCTCCTGCTCCACCACCTCTACCTGCATGCGCGGGTAGCGCACCATGTAATCGATAAGCACAGGGGCCAGCAAGTCGTTGATGGCCTCCCTTGGTGCGCTTATTTTCAGTCGCCCGACAGGCTCATTGCTGTGATGGGCCAGCTCGTCGAGGGCCTCTTCCAGGGTATTGAGGGTCGGCAGCAACTGCTCGAGCAGACGTTGACCCGCATCGGTCGGCACCACGGCGCGTGTGCTGCGATTGAGCAGTCTGACACCGAGCCGGGTCTCCAGCCCTTTCAGGCTGTGGCTCAGGGCGGAGGCCGAGACGCCGAGTTCGAGGGCGGCCTTGCTGAAACTCTGATGGCGGGCCACGGCGGCAAAAACCGCCAGTTCGGCGAGATCGGTACGGGTGATGACCATGACAACTCAGGGGAAAAAAGGGTGGACAACAGGGTACGTCAGGGCAAAGCGAGGCACAACCTGACCAATAAACGACCGAGTGTAAGCGGTTTGTTATACCTATAAGGATATAGATACTGGTGAAACTACCTGCACTTGTTAACGGTTGTTCACAAGGTTGAGCTGATAACGTGATCCATGACGCCAGAAAGGCGATTCTAGTCAAACTTTGGTTGATTAATTCAAAAAAACACTGTGATCGTTAAGGGGATTTAATTAGAGTCAGCCCATCAGAACAAAGGTGCGTTAACGACTTGTAACAGCTGACGCGCTGACAGCCCCAGGCTGATGACCCACTGACCTGTTTGTTGCAATTTGGTTGTTGCATGGAGTAATGACCACCTTGCCGGGTTTGGGGGGAAGAAAAAAACAGGGATGGACGGCAGGAGTTCCAGGGAAATGGGACAGGGCATTGCGCCCGGTTGACTCGATTTTTCTATTTTCCTTGATGACAGGAACACCACTATGTCTGACATGAATATTGCAGTAGAAGGCAGCGTAGCCAGTAATGCGTCTTCCCGTGGCAACACCAAGGCCGATCTGGTCTGGATGCTGGGTTTGTACGGTACCGCCATCGGTGCCGGTGTACTCTTCCTGCCGATCAATGCCGGTGTAGGTGGTTTGTGGCCGCTGGTGGCCATGGCGCTTCTGGCGTTGCCGCTGACCTTTTTTGCACACCGTGGTCTGACTCGCTTCGTACTGTCCGGCTCCACCCGTGATGGCGACATCACCGAAGTGGTGGAAGAGCACTTTGGCAAGACCGCAGGCAAGTTCATCACCCTGCTCTACTTCTTTGCCATCTATCCCATAGTACTGATGTACTCGGTCGCCATCACCAACACGGTTGAAAGCCTGCTGGTTCACCAACTCGGTATGACAGCACCACCCCGTGCCGTCCTGTCGCTGGCACTGATCCTGGGTCTGATGGCGGTGGTACGCCTCGGTGGCCAGTTCATCGTCAAGGCGATGAGCGTGCTGGTATTCCCGTTTGTGCTGACCCTGATGGGCCTGGCCTTCTATCTGGTTCCACACTGGAACGGCGCCATCATCACAGAAGCACCGGCCCTGTCCGATGCCTTCAACGGCGACTTCATCAAGACCCTGTGGCTGGCCATTCC
>Ga0075011_10001812_pt1 | contig 11579 bp, 9 predicted proteins | sample TARM_MetaG_T_14_FD_72354 | JGI IMG/M metagenome (GOLD analysis project Ga0075011, IMG submission 72354) | Freshwater microbial communities from Pennsylvania, USA, analyzing microbe dynamics in response to fracking - TARM_MetaG_T_14 | ecosystem: Environmental > Aquatic > Freshwater > River...
CGTATTGCCAATAAAATGCGTTTATTACGGCGTTTAATTGAATTTGGCGTTATTTTTAAAAGTGAAACCCAGGCGCTCGGTAATATTACACGTAAAATAGTGACCGCAGTGGCAACCGCGCTCATTATGAGCGTCGTGCTGGTGTTGATTGTCAAAACCCAAGGGGCATTAAGCGGCGTAACCTGGCTGATGATTTTTGTGCTGGCTATTATTTACGGCGTGCGTGAAGTATTTAAAGATGATTTTAAAAATATTCTCTGGCGCTGGATAAGAAAAGGCAAACCGAAATGGGCGCGCACCTTAAAAGATGTGATGAGTAAGCATGAAATCGCCAAACAGAAAGTCTGGTTAGATTATATAAAAGCAAAAAAGTTACCGTTACAAAGCCAGGAGTTGCTGGCACAGCGTCATACTCAAAACAAACAGAGCGCCGAATTTTTGCATTACCGTCTGGAAACAAAAGTCAATAAACAGGGATTTCAGGCGGGATACGAGAGCATAGAAGAAACAATAATATTTAGCCTGCGTCCATTTGCCCGCTTCTTAGAGCGGGGTAGCGGTAAGGTTTACGCGCAAAACGAGCCGGCCGCAAATAAAGAGAAAATTCAGAGTGTATCCATTGAGCGGCGTTACCAGATCAACCTGGTGGTAGCGATTAATCAGGGTGACTACGACGAGCAGTTTGAGCGCTATAAAATCACACTCAACCGCTCAGGCATTATAGAACTGGAAAAAGCAGGTGCATCCGCAAGCAAAGATAAACCCAAACAGGACAGGTATTCAAAACTTAAAGCATTGCTCCATTTTAAGAAAACAGAGACAGGAAGCTAGCAAGTAGCTACTCTTGGACCAGGGTCTCCAGACGATAAAATCCCTGCCCGTTTTGGCCTAATATTTTCGCTAAAAAAGGCAGGGAGGCCTGCATCTCCTGCTGCAGTGTCCAGGGAGGATTAATAACAATCATGCCGCTCGAGGTCATACCCATTTCCGGCGAATCAGCACGGATTCCCAGTTCAAACAGTTGTATATTTTTAATCCCGGAATGAATGAACTCCCTTTCCATCTGATCGATAGTTGAGCGATTGACGACAGGATACCAGAGTGCATAAGTCCCTGTGGCAAAACGTTTATGGGCTGCAATCAAAGTATCAACGACCTCCTGATATTCGCTTTTAACCTCATAGGAGGGATCGATTAAGATAAAACCACGACGCTCTTTGGGCGGCATATTGGCAATCAGCCCTTGCAGACCATCACTCTTAGCCATTTTAATTTGCCGGTTGCCAGAGAAATTTTCACGCATATCGGTGAATTCATTGGGGTGCAGTTCAAACAGAAAGAGACGATCCATATCGCGCAGCATCTGCAGCGCAATACTTGGCGATCCCGGATAGTGCGCTAATTTTGTCTGCCCATTAAATTCAATGACCTGCTGCATATATCGTGCAACGGGCTCGGGCAAATCATCACGTCCCCATAATGGAAATATACCGTTATTAAATTCCTTGGTTTTTTGTGCCTGATCAGACTGAAATGAATAGGCCCCGCATCCCGAATGTGTATCGAGGTAGCAGAATGGTTTATCTTTTTTGAGCATGTAATTGATAATTGACGTGGCAACCGTGTGCTTTAACACATCAGCAAAATTCCCCGCATGAAAAGAGTGGCGATAGCTCAGCACAAAATACTCCAAAAGAAAGCGATAAAGATTGCGCAGTATAATAAAGATTAACAAGGATTGCGCTAAAAAATAAGCCCAAAAAAAACAGTACATGTTATTATTTGCGGCCAAATTATTTGCTTGAAATGGATAGGTAATGCAATCTGATGCTCTAAATCCCATTGAAAAACGCACTGCCATCGCACTCTCTCTGGTTTTTGCTCTGCGTATGTTAGGCCTGTTTATGATAATCCCCGTGTTTGCTATTTACGGGCAGGATCTGATCGGCTATTCACCTCTCTGGGTCGGCTTTGCCATTGGCGCATACGGTTTAACGCAAGCGTTACTGCAAATTCCTGCCGGCATGTTATCTGACCGCTATGGACGTCGCCCGATCATCTTCAGCGGACTGGTTATTTTTGCCCTCGGCAGTCTACTCGCCGCTTATTCTGACAGCGTTTATGGTGTCACAGCAGGCCGTGCTCTGCAGGGTGCGGGTGCTATTGCCAGTGCTGTTTTGGCCTTGGCGGCCGATGTAACCCGGCAGGAGCAACGGGCAAAAGCGATGGGCATGATAGGTGTCAGCATAGGTCTGGCATTTGCCGTTGCTATGGTCGCAGGTCCCATTTTAGCCCCCATTATTGGCTTGCATGGGCTATTTTTGATTACCGCAGTGGGCGCATTAAGTGCGATCGTCATCATCCATTTTATGGTGCCTCATGTCATCAGCCGCGCCCCACGCGGTGAAACCGTCGCTATTCCCGCGCTGCTTGGCAAACTGGCCAAAGATCCGCAGCTACTGCGTTTAAATGCCGGTATCTTTATTTTGCATATGACACTCACCGCCATGTTTGTGGTATTACCTTTACAGCTGCAAAAGATGCAGTTAGCTGCAGAAACCCACTGGTACCTGTATTTGCCGGCATTACTCATTTCATTTATGCTCATTATTCCGATGTTGATTATCGCCGCCCGTAAGGATATGAACCGCCAGTTTTACCTCTTTGCTATTTTGCTGATGGCAGTCAGCTTGCTGGCAATGGCGATCACTTCCCAGTCGCTTATCGCCATGTTTATTGGCCTGCTGCTCTATTTTACCGCCTTTAATTTTTTGGAAGCGTCACTGCCCGCTTTTATTTCAATGCTTTCTCCTGCGGGTGCAAAAGGCAGTGCAATGGGGATCTATAGCACGTATCAATTTCTTGGTGCATTTTGTGGTGGTATTTTAGGTGGGTTATCCTATAAACTAGTAGGCAGTAGCGGGTTGTTTTTATGTTTAGCCGGACTGATGTTGCTATGGCTGTTAATTTCATGGCAGATGCACAATCCCAGTAAAATCCGTACACATACCTGCACAGCTGATATCCAAGATGAGAAGCATGGCGCTTTGTTAACCGAGGAGCTGCTGACACTTGATGGCGTATTAGAAGTGGTCATCATCATCGAAGAACAAACAGTTTATATCAAAGTAAATAGCCAAGTCTTTGCCCTGAACAAAGCGCAAGAAATTTTAGCAAAAACTTAACAGTCACTAACAGCACGAACCAAGCGGAGCAAAAACATGTTTAACCGTAGTATAAACAAAGTCATATTAATTGGTAACCTAGGTAAAGATCCGGAAATGCGCTATATGCCAAACGGCAATGCGGTCGCCAATTTAACACTGGCAACCACAGAAAGCTGGAAAGACAAACAAACCGGTGAGCGTAAAGATAAAACCGAATGGCACCGTTTAACTGTATTTAACCGTCTCGGCGAAATGTGTGGTGAGTACCTGAAAAAAGGCGCAAAAATTTACGTGGAAGGTAAATTACAAACACGTAAGTGGCAAGGCCAGGACGGGCAAGATCGTTACACCACTGAAATTGTTGTTGATGAGATCCAGATGATGGATGCACGTAACCCTGCACAGGGCCAAGGCCAGTTCCAAGCCAATACAGCACAGCAAAATACACCTGCACAGCAAAGCTGGGGCAATGCACCACAAGCTCCTGCTCAGCAGGCCGCGCCACAAATGGCCCCCGCTTACCAGCAGGCACCACGCCAGGCACCCGCGCCGCAGCAGCAACCGCCGCGTCAGGCCCCAACAACGCAGCAAGCCCCTGCTCAATACAATGAGCCGTCAATGGATTTTGATGATGATATCCCTTTCTAAATTTCCAGCTTTCACAGTGCATGTTTAAAACTAAATACAGCCCCTTTCATCCGGGGCTATATTTTAAAACGCCTTCTGATAGCCCTGCAATTTTCTAAATAACAGAGATAAATTAGCAAAACATAAGCGCTATAGCGCTATCTTGAAAAATTACGCAAAGAGGCAACAAAACAGGTTAGACATTTGCTTGCTTTTCTTGCAAGCTGACGGCTTCAATATCGACAAGCAGGTGAAACCGCTGCACCACTGAAAACATAAACCAAGGATGGTTATGAATAATTTTCTTTACAAGTTAATCGGGCTTATTGCGTGCATTGTTATTGCAGCTGCTACGGCACACGCCGAAGATCTGAACAGTCAGGATAAGCTGATCAGTATGCTCTACCACAGAGAATCGGCTGAGCCACTGTTGCAAGAAGGATTAAAACAATTTGAGCTGGAGTCCGGTTATAAAGTCAATTTAGTCTTTGTAAATGTCAATGATTTAAAACAGATACTGATTAAAGGGTCGTTTAATAATTCGCTGCCTGATGTGGTTTTGGCTCCTTCTGATTTTGTTTCTCTGGCCCCCATAATTAAACTATCTAAACTGCCCTCCTCTCTATTGAGTCCGGATCTGGCAGCCAATGCGCTCAGCTCGATGCAATATCAGGGGGATTATTACGGTGCGCCGGTTATCAGCGGCAACCACCTGATGCTTTTCTATAATAAAAAATATGTGCAGCATCCGGCTGAAAACTGGGCTGAGCTAAAAGCACAAGCACCAGAGCTGCGCGCCCAGGGGATTGAGCCTATCGGCTGGAACTACCAGGAGATGTACTGGTTTAGCAGTTTTGCGACAACCTTCGGAGGAGCGCCACTAACCGACGGAAATCCCTCTCTTAATTCAAAGCCTTACACTGATGCGCTGGTCTTTTATAAGGAATTGGCTGATACAGGCTTGATTAAGCCGACTTGCAGTTACGATTGTGCGCAAAAAGATTTTCAGGAAGAGCTTTTTGCTTACGCAATTAATGGCGACTGGGCCCTGGCCGATTTTGAACGTCACCTTGGCGATGATCTGGGTATTTCTGTGATCCCGGCAATCGGCGACAAACCGTTTCGGCCCCTTTTTTCCACCGTCGGCCTAATGTTTCCGGGCAACTCGCTGCAAGGCGAAAAAGCAAAACCGTTAGCAGCATTAACACTATTTCTTCAAAGCCGCCGTTTTCAAGACACCCTTTTTGAGAAACAACGCTTTCTACCTGTCAACCAGCTTTCCTTTAAACAAGTGGAGGCAGCCGCCGATAGCAATATTAAAATGTTACTAAAGCAATTGGCTCAGGCGGTGCCTATGCAGCCAGATCCTATTATGGCCAACGCCTGGATAGGAATGAGAAAAGGCTTTGAGCGTTATATGGCGGGCATCTCCAGCGCAGAAGAAGCGACAGAATATATGCAAAGGTTTACGGAGCGGGATTATCAAAAATCACAACTCGGTCAATAAGCTTCAGCAAGCCCATACTATGACGCCATCTTTACCTCACTTAAGCGCAAACAGCCTGTATAGATTGTTCTGGCTGGTGATTGTTTTAATGGCTTTGCTGCCAACGGGACTGGTGAGTTACCTGCTCTTAGATAAAGTCGTCCAACAATCCCGTGAACAGGTGCTAAGCAGCTTGACTCATCGTGGCGAGTTGCAATCTGAGTTATTAGAGCGGGAACTGAGTATACAGCTCAACGCCTTTGAGCAACTCGCGCAACTCCCAGATGTAATACTCACCCCCTCCTCCGCCATCTTCAGTTATCAGGCAAGAGAGCAGCTGAAAAAATTCACCATGCAATCCCCTTTGGTAAGCGCCAGCTATATTTTAGATAGCGAAAATTTAGCAGTTGAGACATATCCGATTAACGCGGAGCAGCTGCAACTGCAATCAATAACCCGTCGGGTGCAGCCATTTTTGCAGCAGGTTGAACAGGATCAAATCATTAAGCCATTAATTTTCAATATCCATGATCCCATGACAGTTGCAACTTTAAGCGGCAATGCTCTCACTGCGCCCATAGATAATGGCTGGATAATGGTAATGGTTTTACCCTTAGTTCAGAAAACGCAGCACGGCAGCACTAAATTTAAGATAGTGGGGAGTCTGGTAACGCTTGAGCCTTACCAATCTTTCAGCCCTCTGCTGGAAAAGTGGCGCTCAAAAAGCGGCGGATTGATGTTATTTGATCGCGATTTAACACTTTATAGCACCGGGCTAATTAAAGATTATGCAGATAATCCTGATATTATCAGCTGGGATGCACAGATTAAAGTGGCTGATAAAACCTTTATGTTACGCCTTAGCGAGCCGAGCAAAAGCATTAAAGCGATCGTCTTTGACGATTTGTGGCGCCTGGCTTTAGTGATAGGCGCTATCTTACTGCTGGTCTCTTTTATCTCTTTACTGGTTGCCCGACTGGTAGGGCAGCAGATAGATAAGCTGATTGGGCAGGTACAAGCATTTTCCCGGGGGAACTATCAATACCGGGTCGCCGGTTTGCGCTTTGCTGAGTTTTTACAAGTTTCTGCGGTGCTTGAACAGTTATCAGAAAAGGTGATAACCGATCAAACGCAGCTCGAATCAAAGGTAAAGCAGAGAACGACGGCATTGAGTCAGGCGAATGCAGACTTAAACGCTACCCTCGCCGCATTAACAGAAACCCAAAACCGTTTAATCCAAAGTGAAAAAATGGCCTCCCTGGGGGGGCTGGTTGCCGGCGTTGCCCATGAACTCAACACCCCCTTGGGGATTTGTATCAGTGCAATCACCTTACTTGAAGAGGCAGATAAAAACTTACAGAATATGGTTGTCGGTGGTTCGCTCAAAAAAAGCACTATGATGCATCAGCTGCAGATAATCTCCGATTGCACCCATCTGATCAACAGTAATATCAACCGTGCCAGCGATCTGATCACTGTTTTTAAAGAGTTGTCCATTAATGATGAGAACGAAAATGAAAAACTGGCAGAGTTTGAACTCAGAGGCTTTCTGCAGCAGCTGGCTAATGACTGGCTGGATGCGCAGAAAAAGGCGGGGTTAGAGATACAGCTAAGCGGCGATACTGTTTTCGTGCACACTTACCGGCAATCGTTAAGGAAGGTACTCTCACTATTATTTGCCAATGCATTAGATCATGCATTTAAAAAACAGCTAATCACAGGCGCAAAATTAGAATTGAGCTGCAGCCAGCAAAACGGCATGGTGCAGCTGCTCTTTATGGATAATGGTTGCGGCGTGAATATCCAACCTGTCACGCAGATTTTTGAACCCTTTTATACCTCAAATCGTTGTCAGGGCAGTGTCGGATTAGGCCTGCATCTGGCTTACAATCTTGTATCACAAAGACTGCAAGGACAGATTGAGGCTGAAAATCGTCAACAGGGAGGCTTGAAATTATCGATCCGTTTTCCCTGCAGGCTGGAAAGTTAGCTATCACCAGGGTAAATGTTATGCTGTGTTTCTATTTTTACAGATAAAAGATGAGTGAAATGAAAAAATCGATAAAAGCCGCACTGCTATCAGCCTTTGTCTTTCCCGGCATTGGCCATCTGTTCTTAAAAAAATATATTTCTGCGGCTGTATTGGCCGGCAGTGCGCTCACTGCCGGCTATATTGTGATTGCAGAAACACTCGAAAATGCGCAGCAGATAGTGGCTAAAATACAAAGTGGCGAGGTAGCGGCCGATATGACCGCCATTACAGAGCAGATAGCGCAGCAAGCAAACAACAGCGGATTAGTAAATGCAGATCTCATGTCACAGCTGCTGATAATCATCTGGTTAGTGGCGATTGTCGACGCCTACCGGGTCGGTCGTGCACAGCAAAGTAAAGAATAACTAACAGCTGAAAGAGCCAGCAATTTTCATCAATGGCCATTCATTGTTAGCCCAGCTCACCTCTTAAATCGGTTTCCAATAGCTCCCTGACCACCTTATTGGATAAATCCTGGCTGAGCAGATAATAGAGCTTGGCGATCACCGTTTCCGTGGTCATATCCAGGCCGCTGATAACGCCTGCCTCACGCAGCGCATGCCCTGTCGCATAACCTTCCATATTGACCCGCCCTTTTAAACACTGAGTACAATTAACAATCAAAATGCCCCGTTCACTGGCACTTTTCAGTGTCGCTAACAGTTGTTCATCCTGCTGCGCATTGCCGACACCGTAAGTTAATAAAACCAAGGCCTTGAGCGGGCTTTTTAGAAGATTATCCAACACTTGCCAGTCTAAACCGGGAAAAAGATGCAAAATGGCTATCGATTGCCTGGTTATTTCACTGACACGCAGGCGTGTATTCACTGATTTTTGTGTTTGCCCGGCAATATCTTTAATCTCAATACCCGCTTCCAGCAGGACAGGATAATTGGGTGAAACAAAGGCATCAAAACCGTCCGCATACTGTTTAGTGGTACGGTTACCACGAAATAGCTGGTTATTAAAAAACAGGCACACTTCATTAATGGGATGATAGGCGGCAATATACAGAGCATTGAGCAGATTAATGCGCGCATCCGAGCGCAGCTGGGAAAGCGGAATCTGCGAGCCGGTAATAATCACAGGTTTTGATAAGTTCTCAAAAACAAAAGATAACGCCGATGCGCTATAGGACATAGTGTCGGTGCCGTGCAAAATAATAAAACCGTCAAAATCATGATAGCGTTTTTGAATATCAAGGGCTAAGGTTTGCCATATTTCCGGTGAAACATTGGCCGAGTCAATCAGGGGATTGTATTCATGGATCTCAAACTCCGGCATCTCCCTGTGATAAAACTCCGGCATATTGGCGATGGTTTGTGAAAGATAACCCACAGCAGGCACAAAACCGTCTTTTGAAGGTTTCATACCTATAGTCCCGCCCGTGTAGGCAATATAAATTCGTTTTTTCTGTGTCATCTGAAGCCCCTTTTTGCGCCATAAGATAACAGAATTTACTGCGCTTCTAAATTAAAATTCCTGCGAATCGCTCTTATTTAAACCGGCTGATATAAAATTCGTTTCAGGACAATACTCAGCTGCTCGACTAACTGCAATATTGAGATAGGTAAGGTTGTACGTGTAATGCTATAGCCTTCAACAAAAGGTAATAAAATGGAGGCCGAAAACTCTATTTTTTGTTCGGCGCAGCCTGCAGGTGCGATGCCTGTTAAGTGTTCGACAATAACGGCATGCAACTCCCGATAATATTGATCTAACGCTAAGTAGCCAGCTTTATGCTGATTAGAGAATGCCCAGAACTCTTTAAATAACTGTGTACAAAGGGTATTTTCCCGATACTTAAGCATATGCAGAAGCAGCGATCCCAACGCCTCCTCGGCAGGTTTACCTTTCGGAGCCTGATAATTACGCAGATGTACAAAATAAGCGTCGATAAAATCACTGAACACAACATCTAACAAAGCATTTTTATTTTCAAAATGTAATAACACAGTGCTTTGCGATAGGTTCGCTCTGTCAGCCACTTTTGCCACAGATACCCCTTCACAACCTGATTCTTTTAATAATTGCAGCGCAGTAGCTAAAATGAGCGTCGTTTGTTGATCAACCATCAGTGCCTCCCTGTATTCTCTCGCCCACATAGGCGATTAAACATCTATCTGTCAATATGCCCGTCAATCCACTCTTTTACCTCTTTGAAACGGTACCGCTCTAATAACGCAAATCCCTTTAAGTTACGCACTTTCAGGCGCGTAAAAACAGGCGTCGTTAGCCCGCAAAAGAAACGGGCTAACAGCACAGAAGTTTTTTGTTCTGCCAATTTATCACTAATCTGCATACTTAACGCTGCAAACTCATAGTCAGCTAACGGTCTTAAAAGAGGCTGCGCGGGCATCTGTGCAACCTGCCCTGCGCAAACGGAGCAGTGTCCGCAGGGCTGCTGTAAATTGTTATCAGAAAAATAATTGGCAAGCTGCAGATTTAAACAATGACGGCTCGCGAAAAAGTCCAATAAAAAGTGGATCCTGGCGATTTCACTTACCTCTTTCTCCATAAACCGCACTACTAACTGTTCACGCAGACCGCTATTTAACGCCTCTTTAAAAACGTTATAAACTTGTGTCATCTGCTTGCTTTGCAGCTCAATCAGCCCCTGCTGATCAAGATAATTAAGCGCGCTTATAACACGGCTGCGCTCACTGGGATAAAAGGCATAGAGGCTGTCAAAGTTAAGCGTTGCCCAGCTGCGCGCTTTATCTGAGCTGTGTAAAATAGCCTCGACAAAGTAGTAGCGCTCATCTTTAAAACGCGCCAGCAGCTCCTTTTCCGGCACTAATAATTTATATTTATATTCCGCGTAATAGCTGTAAGCCGGTTGCAATACGCCCGCCAGCTCCAAATAAACCAGTAACGTTTTCAGTGCCAGCAAACGGATATTGGATAAGCTCGAGAGGCTGTTCATCAGTACCTCCCATTGCCCCTGAGTTTGCGAAATTTCATTTAAAATATAATCAATGGCGCTTGGCTCGGGGGTGTCGCCATAAACAAAATTCTCGAGAATATTAAGATTATTTTTGTTGGCCAACACCAGACAGTCGGCTTGCAGACCATCACGCCCGGCGCGCCCTATCTCCTGTGCATAATTTTCTATCGATTTGGGCAGATCATAATGGACCACAAAGCGGATATCGCTTTTATCTATGCCCATACCAAAGGCAATGGTTGCCACAATCAAGGGTAACTGCCCGGACATAAACTGCTGCTGAATAGCAGCGCGTCGCTCATTGGCTAAACCGGCATGATAAGCCGTTGCATTAATACCCTGATGTTGTAATACCTGTGCCAGAGAGTCAGCACTTTTCTGCAGGGTCACATAGATAATTCCCGATAATTGCGCACGCTGTTGCAACCAGGGCAGAAGCACATTGAGTTTATTGTCATCGCTCACCCCCTGTACAGATAAATTCAGATTAGAGCGATAAGATCCGGTCAGGGTGATATTGTCCGGATTGATAGCAAATTTTTCGCTCATATCCTGTATCACTTTTTCGGTCGCGGTTGCCGTTAGTAACAATACCTGCGCAATCTCAAAATCCCGGCGATATTGCGCCAGTTTCAGGTAATCAGGGCGAAAATTATGACCCCATTCTGAAATACAGTGCGCTTCATCCACCACCAGTAACGAGATAGGGATCTGTTTCAAAAACAGCCGAAAACGTTCACTGTTAAGGCGCTCCACCGAAATAAAGAGAATTTTAATTTGTCCGCTGGCCAGCGCGTTATACACGGCGGAAGACTCAGCCGGTGTCTGCATGGAATGAATACTTGCCGCGCTAATGCCTTTTTTGTGCAGAAACTGCAGCTGATCCTGGATCAGTGCAAGCAGCGGAGAAACCACCAGTGTGAGATGAGGGAGATGCAGTGCCGGCAGCTGGTAACATAAAGATTTACCTGAGCCGGTGGGGAAAATAGCCGCCGCACTTTGTCCATTGAGCAGTGCCGCAATAACTTGCTCCTGGCCTGCTCTGAAGGTTGAAAATCCAAAATGCTGCTCAAGAGACTGTTTCATTTACAACCTTAACAATAATTAACTGAGATACATTTATAACATATAATCCCTTCTATCACTCAAACCAATAAAATAAGAATTTATGCGCATACACGCCCTTCATAAACTTTATCAGCAACGCCTCAGCCAATGCACTCGCCCTTTCTTGGCGCGGGGCGGACGCAGCGAGCGCTGCAGTTATTGCATGTTATTACCCTATTTGTGTATCTGCTCGCTAAAAAAAACAGTGGCTAC
>Ga0075011_10001813_pt1 | contig 11578 bp, 7 predicted proteins | sample TARM_MetaG_T_14_FD_72354 | JGI IMG/M metagenome (GOLD analysis project Ga0075011, IMG submission 72354) | Freshwater microbial communities from Pennsylvania, USA, analyzing microbe dynamics in response to fracking - TARM_MetaG_T_14 | ecosystem: Environmental > Aquatic > Freshwater > River...
CTATCACCCCGTGCTCACCCTGACCCCGGCAGAAAGCACCGCCCCGCCCGGTCAAAGGTAAAAAGAACAGGAAACCCTGGGGGCCATCGCCCCCAGACCCCCGGACGTCCTGCTGACGCAAGCGCATGAGAGCAACCGGCACGCCTCCATCCAGACCTTACTGGAACCGTTTCAGTTCGAACCGTTCCACCACCTTCGAAACGGCGATAATTAGGACAATCCCGCAATTCCAATGTTATCGTTCCAACAGCAGCTTCCATCAAGAAGCCGATATTCCCGCAGAAGGAGGACGCATGTATTACGAGACTATCAAATCAGGCGACCAGCGCTTCAAGTCGATCGCACGGGACTGGTCACCCTGGCTGCAAGAGATCGGTCATCTCTATAACCGTTACATGACTGAAGATTACCCCTCGCCATTCTCTCTGCATGAACAGGCGTCCGTAGGATTGCTCGTGTCTGCCGCAGCTAGAGCGGGGTACCTTAACTACAATGAATACGAGCTATCGAAGAAGGGGCGTGACGACAAACGTAGACGCGTCCCGGGCCGCGCAGATTTCTGGATGGAGTGCAACGGGCGGGCGTACTCCTTTGAAGTGAAACGAGCCTACTACAACACGAACCAGACCAAGCTGAAGCGGATGATGGAGGCGGCTATTGCTGACGCCAGATGTATCTGCGACGACGAGTGTGATCAGGCCATCGGCCTCCTCGTGGCCTACATGAATGGAGACACCGATCCAGAAACTTACGAGACGTACATCGCCACCACAGACGTCCACAGGGCGTACCGGTTCGGTCCCCGTGGTAATGGCGGTTGCTATCTCCTTTTCACTTTTGTGAACTCTTGAGGACTACGGCGAAGTTCTGCCAGCCAGCCTCACATCCAAATGCCCTAAACGGCAGGTCTTCTCGAAAACAATTGTTGGTAACGTCCCCGGCGAAGGACGTGGGTTGGTCGTTTACCGCACAAAAAATTAATGGGGTTGAAGGGGCCGATGGCCCCTTCCTGTTTCCTTTTCTTCAAACAGCCTCGGCCAGGGCGGCTTCGACGGCGGTGAGGAAGCGGGGGTCTTGGCCGAGGGGGCCGAAGATGGAGGCCATGGCGAGCACGGCGCGCCAGTCTTCGGCGCGGGCGAGGAGGTCGGGGGACAGGGGGTCGGTGATCGGCTGGTTCTGGCGGGCGGCGCGGGCGAGGAAGCGGAGCCAGGCGGCGATGGGGATGGCGAGGCGATCGATCGGGCGTCCGGCAGAAAGGGCGTCGCGCACGGTGTCGAGCAGGCGGTAGGGCAGTTTTTGCGAGCCATCCCATGCGATCTGCGAGAGCAGGTGGCGGATGGCGGGGTTGGCGAAGCGGGCCAGCACGTCGTCGATATAGGCCGACAGGCTCGGCCCCGGAGGGGCCTTGACCGAGGGGGCGATGTCCTCGCGCATCAGCCGCTCGACGAAGGCAGCGAGGTGGGGGTCGGCCATGGCCTGCGCCACGGTTTCGTGGCCCAGCCCCAGCCCGATATAGGCGAGCGAGGAGTGCGCGCCGTTGAGCAGGCGCAGCTTGGCGGTTTCAAACGGGCGCACGTCGGCGGCGAAGGTCACGCCTGCAAGGTCGAGCGCGGGGCGTTCCCCGGCGAATGTGTCTTCGATCACCCATTGGGTGAAGGGTTCGCGCTGGATCGGCCAGGCATCGTCCAGCCCGATGGCCTGCGCCACTTGCGCGCGCAGGGTATCGTCGCTGGCAGGCGTGATGGAATCGACCATGGCATTGGGGAAGCGCACGCAGTCTTCGATCCAGCGGGCGGTGTCGGGGTCGATGGCTTGCGCCAGTGCCAGCGTGGCGGCTTCCAGCTTGCGCCCGTTGTCGGCCAGATTGTCGCACGAGAGCACCGTGACCCCCGGCAACCCGGCGCGGCGGCGCGCGGCAAGGCCGCGTACCAGCCAGCCGGTGAAGCTGGCGGGGGCATTGCCTGCAAGGCCGCTGGCCACATCGGCCCTGATCGCCGGGTGGGCAAAGTCGAGCTGGCCCTCGCCGGTCAGGCAATAGCCTTTTTCGGTGATGGTCGCGCTGATGATGCGGGTGTCGGGGCTGGCCAGCGCGGCGAGGATCGCCTCGGGCTCCGCGCCGGTCAGCACGTTGCCGATGGAGCCGATCACGCGATAGCGGGTCTGCGCATCGAGCAGGGCGAGCGTGTAGAGCCCGCCTTGCGGGTTGAGCGCGCGGGCGACGCCCTGCGAATGGAGGCTGACCCCGGTGATGCCCCAGCGCGGATCGCTTTCCAGCAGGGTATCGAATGCGGCGGCCTGATGGGCGCGATGGAACGCGCCCGGCCCGAAGTGAACCACCCCGGCGCGCATGGCCGAACGGTCCCAGCCGGGCCGCGCGACATCGGAGGGCAAGAACGCGAGCGTTTCGGGAGAAAGCGCGCTCATGCCACCAGCTCCGCATCCTGAACGGCACCGGGCACTGTTCCGGGCACGGGCAGGCCATAGGCCTTGCGCACGAGGCCGGTGGTCAGTTCCACGATCAGCTCGGCCGCTTCCCAGTCAGCCAGCCGGTGTTCGGCCACCAGCCGGGCGAGGAACCCGCAGTCGATCCGCCGGGCGACATCGTGGCGCGCGGGGATCGAGAGAAACGCGCGGGTATCGTCGTTGAAGCCGACGGTGTTGTAGAACCCGGCGGTTTCGGTGGTCATCTCGCGGAAGCGGCGCATGCCTTCCGGGCTGTCGTGGAACCACCATGAAGGGCCGAGCTTGAGGCACGGATAGTGCCCGGCCAGCGGCGCGAGTTCGCGGGCATAGGTCGTCTCGTCGAGGGTGAAGAGGATGACCTTGAGCGCCGGTTCGTTGCCGAACAGGTCGAGCATCGGGCGCAGCGCCTCGACATATTCGGTCGCGCGGGGGATATCCGCCCCCTTGTCGCGCCCGTGGCTGGCGAACAGGCCCGCGTTGTGGTTGCGCGTGGCGCCGGGGTGGATCTGCATGGTCATGCCGTCTTCCAGGCTCATCCGCGCCATTTCGGTCAGCATCTGGGCGCGGAACAGTTCGGCCTCCTGCGCGTCGGCCTTGCCCGAGAGGACTTTGGCGAACAGCGCCTCGCACGCGGCGCGCGACAGGTTGGCGGTGCGCGGGGTGAGGAAGCCGTGGTCGGTGGCGGTCGCCCCCATCGCGCGGAAATCGGCGCGGCGGCGGCGGTGCGCGGCCAGATAGCCGTCCCACCGGGTCACATCCTCGCCCGAAAGCACGGCAAAGCGCTCCATGTCGCGCGCGAAGGAATCGTGTTCGGGGTCGATCACCGAATCCGGGCGATACGTCGTCACGACATTGCCCTTCCAGCCCGAAGCGCGGATGGCCTTGTGGTGGGCCAGATCATCGCCCGCCCCCTCGGTCGTGGCCAGAAGCTCGATATTGAAACGCTCGAACAGGGCGCGCGGGGCAAAGGCCGGGGTGGCCAGCGCCGCGCCGATCACGTCGTAATAGTGGTCTGCCGTGGTTTCATCGAGCATGTCCTCGATCCCGAACACTTCGGCAAAGACATGGCCCAGCCACATTGCCGAAGGGGTGCCGCGGAACAGGTGCCAGTGGGCCGCAAACGTGCGCCATGCCGCGCGCGGATCGGTATCGGGCACGACACCCCCGCGCCGGGGCACGGCCAGCGCATCGAGCGCGACCCCTTGCGAATAGAGCATCCGGAACAGGTAGTGATCGGGCGCCAGCAGCAATTCGGTCGCATTGGCGAACGGGGCATTGGTGGCGAACCATTCCGGGTCGGTATGGCCATGGGGGCTGATGATCGGGGCCCCGGCAACCAGCGCGTAGAGATCGCGCGCGATGGCGCGGGTGGCGGGATCGGCGGGGAACAGGCGATCGGGATGAAGGGCGATCTTGGGCATGGAAACAGGGCCTCTCCAAAGGACGTTGGCCCTGATCTACCGGCTTGTGCCAGCGCTGGCAACGGTGTATCCGAAAGCCATGAGCCAGCTTGTCCAGACTGTTCCAGACGCCCTCCAGATCGCACCGGGCGATGATGTGGCCGTTGCCCTGCGCCCGCTGCGTGCGGGCGCCACCGTCGATGTGGGCGCCCCAGAGGGCGCGCGGCGCGTGACCTTGCGCGAGGCGATCCCTGCCGGGCACAAGTTCGCCCTCGCCCCGCTGGAACAAGGCGCGCCCGTCCACCGCTATGGCGCGCGGATCGGGCTGGCGAGCGCGGCGATTGCGCAAGGCGCACATGTTCACAGCCACAACCTGAAGACCGCGCTGGGCGGCGAGCTGGCCTATGCCCCCTCCCCCCGCGCTGCGCCCGCCGCGCCGGTTGCCGATATGCAAGGCGGCGATGCCCCCGGCTTCATGGGCTTTGCCCGCGCCGATGGATCGGTGGGCACGCGCAACGAGGTGTGGATCCTGCCCACCGTGGGCTGCGTGGGCCGTCTGGGCGAGCGGCTGGCCCAGCGCGGGACGGCCATGGTCGACCTCATGCGGCGCACCTCGCTGCCGGGTCTGTCGATCGACGGGGTTCATGCGTTCAACCATCCGTTCGGCTGCTCGCAACTGGGGGCCGACCTCGACGGGACCGCCGCCATTCTGGCCGCGCTGGCGACGAACCCCAATGCGGGCGGCGTGCTGCTGCTCGGGCTGGGCTGCGAATCCAACCAGTTGGACGCGCTGCTCGCGCGCATTCCGCGTGCCCGGAGGAACCGCCTGCGGGTCTTGCGCGCGCAATCGGAAAGCGATGAATTCGCCGCCGGGGAAGCCCATCTGGCCGAACTGCTGTCGATCATGGCACAGGACCGGCGCCGCCCCGTCCCGCTCTCGGGCTTGCGCCTCGGGGTCAAATGCGGCGGCTCGGACGCGATGAGCGGGTTGACCGCCAACCCCCTGATCGGCCGCATGACCGATGCGGTGACGCAGGCAGGCGGCAGCGCGATCCTGACCGAAATTCCCGAGATGTTCGGCGCCGAAACCCTGCTGCTCGAACGCACGACCAGCCCGGAGGTGTTCGACAGGCTCTCGACGCTGGTCAACCGCTTCAAGCGCTACTTCCTCGACCATGGCGAGCCGGTCTCGGAAAACCCCAGCCCCGGCAATATCGCCGGGGGCATCACCACGCTCGAGGAAAAATCGCTGGGTGCGGTGCAGAAGGGCGGGCAGGCCCCGGTCTGCGACGTGATCGACTATGGCGGGCAGATCACCACCAACGGGCTGACCGTGCTCGAAGCGCCGGGCAACGATGCCGTCTCGACCACCGCGCTCGCCGCTGCCGGGGCGACGATCACCCTCTTTTCCACCGGGCGCGGCACCCCGCTGGGCAGCCCCGTACCCACGGTCAAGATCGCCTCGAACGCGGCGCTGGCCACCCACAAACCGGGCTGGATCGACTTCGACGCGGGCACGGTCCTCGCCATCGGCATGGAGGCTGCCGCGCAAGACCTGCTCGCGCGCATTCTGGCCATCGCCAGCGGCGAACCGGCCTGCAACGAGCGCAATGAGGAACGCGCCATCGGCATCTGGAAGCGCGGCGTCACGCTTTGAGAGCCCGACCCAAAAGTCCTTCGGGTCGGGCTCTGAGAGTCTGATCCGGTTACAGCATCAGGCGGTTGCGGCCCTCTGCCAGATGCCAGCGCATCGAGAGCGCCGCACGCTCGGCATCGCTGTTGCGGATGGCGGCCACGATGTCCTCGTGCTCGCGGATCATGGCCTCGATCGCGCAGACATCGCGCGAGATGTCGATGCCTGCGCGCATGATCTTCGCGACGCCCGACTGGATCGCGTCGAAGCTGTCGAGGAAGGCAGCATTGCCCGTGGCGCGGGCAATCGCGCGGTGGAGCGCGATGTCTTCGGCATCGGCCCGCCCGCTCGAAAGCAGGGCCTTGCGCAACGCGTCGAGGCAGGCCGTGATCTCGGCCAGATCATCGAGCGAGCGGCGCTGGGCGGCCAGCCGCGCGGCTTCGGCTTCGAGGACAAAGCGCACTTCATACGTCCCCAGCGCGGCGGGCAGGTCGCTGGCAGCCATGTGCCGTGACAGCAGGCGCGAAGGCACGCGCACCAGATAGGACCCGGCACCCGGCCTTGCCTCGACCACTCCGTCCGAGCCGAGGCGGGCCAGCGTCTCGCGGACAATCGTGCGCGAAACGCCCAGCGCGCGGGTCAGGGCCAGTTCGGAGGGAAGCCTGTCGCCAACCTTGAGCGACTGGGCCTCGATAAGCCCCAGAATGTCGACATAGGCCCGATCGACCAGACGCAGCTTCGACATAACCCTCTCGCCTTATTGCCCGAGGCCAGCGATAGGAGCGTTTGCCCGGCACGTCCACAGACGGCAGGAACACAGGCCGCAGGCACAGAAGCGCGCGCTATGCTTCGAGCGCGGCGCGCAGCGGGTCGAGGTGGGCCGAGAAGTGCTCCCACTGGTCGACACCACTGCGATAGAGCGGCTGGCGCACCTGTTGCGAGCTGGCCGTGCGCACCGCGCGTTCGGTCTGGTGGAAGCGGATGCACCCCTCCTCGAACGGCAGGCCGAGGAAATCGAGCATGCGGCGCACCTGCCCTTCGAGGTCGTCGACCACGTCTTCGTATTGCACGCGCAAAACTTTGCCCGGCAGCACGGTGTCCCAGTGGTCCATCAGCCGCACATAGTCGCTGTAATAGCGGCCCACTTCCTCAAGGCCATAGGTGAACTCTTGGCCCTCGGCGAAGAGTTGCTTGAAGCCCGAGAAACAGCAGCCCATCGCGCCGCGGCGCGCATCGATGATCCGCGCATTCGGCAAGATCGCGTGGATCAGGCCGATGTGGCGGAAATTGTTGGGCATCTTGTCGATGAAGAACGGCCTGCCAAGCTTGCGGTGAATGGCCGTATCGCGAACATAGGCCTCGCCCAGCGCGCGCCGCTCGTCGCGCGAAAGATCGGCCATGTTGGCCGGATAGGCCGAAGCCTGCCCCACCCGGCGCCGCCCGCCCAGCTTGTGCGCGAGGGCCAGGATATTGGGCAGTTCCATCGTGCCCTCGACCTGGCTGTGGCTGGCGAGGATCTGTTCGAGCAGGGTCGAGCCCGCGCGCGGCAGGCCGACGATGAAGATCGGATCGGGCGCAGTGTGCCCCCCCTCGCCCAGCGCGGCGATGAAACCGGCGTCGCAAATGTCGATCTGGTCCTGCATCTCGCGCGCCAGACGGCGCCAGTCATAGCCGACTTCCTCGCGCTTGAGGCGGTTGCCGCGCTCGTAACAGGCAAAGGCACGGTCGTAGATCCCCCGGTCTTCCAGCGCCTTGCCCAGCGCGAAGCACAAGTGGTAGCGGTCGGCCAGCGCGGTGCGGGGCAGTTGCTCCTGCGCTTCCATCTGCGCCAGTTCGGCATCGTCGAAGCGGTAGGTCTTGAGGTTGGCAAGGCTCCAGTACGCCGCGCCGAAATCGGGGCGCAGGCCATAGGCCGCGCGATAGGCGGCGAGCGCCTCGGGGATGGCATCGACCGTCTTGAGGACGTGCCCAAGGGTCAGGTGATAGCCCGGATTGCGCGGATGATCGGCCACGCGCTGGCGATAGTGCTCCAGCGCCGCGTCGAAATTGCCGACGGCAAGGTTCTGGTCGGCTTCGAGCGAGGCGATCATCATCGAGTCCGGATCGATCCGGCGCAAGTGCCGGGCCTGGTCGAGCGCCTCGGCGAATTTCTGCCGCTTGTTGAGCACGCGGGCATAGTCATAGCGCGCGCCGATATTGTCCGGCTCGATCGTGATGGCGGATTCGAGCAGGAATTCGGCCTCGTCGACGACCTGAAACCGCTGCGCGATCTCGGCCAGCAGGCGCATGCCCTCGGCATGGGTGGGGTTGGCCTGAAGGAACTGGCGGCACAGCGCCTCGGCCTGCGAGAGCCGGTTTTCCTGAATCATGCCCGCCACCCCGAGCAGGGGCGGTGGCAGGGCAGCCAGATAATCGTGCTGGGCCAGCGCATAGTCGGCCGCGTCGCCCTCCTGAAGCTCGGCCAGCCGCCGCCACGCGGCGGGCAGCGCCGCATTGGTCGCCACCGCGCCCTGGTAGGCGGCCAGAGCGCCCGCCCGGTCGCCCTGCGCCAGAAGGCAGTGCCCGCGCTCCTGCAAGGCGCGGCCATGGGCGGGATAGAGCGCGAGAAGGTGATCGAGCGCGGCCAGCGCCCCGGCCAGATCGTCCTGATAGCGGCGCACCACCGCGTCGAGATAGAGGCCGTCGCGATTGTCGGGCTCGCGCCGGAGAACTTGCGCAACCCGCGCCGCCGCCCCGGCCAGATCGCCGCGCTGCATGGCGCCCTGAATGTCCCGGAGCAGGCCGGGAATATCGGCAGTCTCGAACGCAAGCTGCGTCATCGTGGCAGCATTTCCTTCCGCTTGCCGGGCGCCTGAGAGCCCGACCCTCGGACTCTGAGTTCGCCACCGGCGGCCCCCGGAATCAAGGCCTGATTTTCAGCAGGCCATCCAAAAAAAGAAACCGGTCAAAAAAGCGGGGCGGCCCCGCATGGCGCCGCCCCTTGCTGGCTTCAGAAGTTGTACGAACCGCGCAGACCCACCGTCAGCGGGCGTGCGGTCGTCGTGCGGTATTCGCCCTCGGTCAGCGAGCGGAACAGCTCGGGCCGGGCATTGGTCAGGTTCTTGCCGTAAACTTCGAGCGTCCACTTGTCGCGCGAGACGCCCAGCGAAATGTCGAGCATTTCATAGCCGCCCTGCCTGAGCGAGGTGATCTGCGGCGAGATCGGATCGCCGTTGTTGACGGTCACTCCGTTGTAGGTGACGGTCGAGCCCGTCCAGCGGATCGAGGTATTGGCCACGTCGGAAGAAATCGACGACGACACATGGCGCACGCTGGCCTGGATGAACGGCTTGAAGCCATTGGCCAGTTCGCGCTGGTAGCGCCCGGTAACCGAGAACTGGAACTTCGGGCTCATCGCCAGAGGGCTGCCCAGCGGCACCAGCGCCGAGATCGGCAGGACATAGTCGGTGACCTTGGAATCGTTGTACGAGAACGACGAATTGACCGTCAGTTCGCGCGTTGCGCGCCAGGCCAAATCGCCCTCGATGCCGTGGATGCGGGCATTGAGAAGGTTGTTGGTGAAAGTCTGGTTCGAGATGTTCTGGTCGAACACCGACATCTGCACGTTCGTCCAGCGGATGATGTAGGCCGCCACGTTAAACTGGAGCCTGTGGTTGAGCGCCGAGAGCTTCCAGCCCACTTCATAGTTGTTAACATGGTCGGGCCGGTAATAGCGCAGGCTCACGCATTCGGGGGTATTGGTGCGGCACGGACGGCGGTTGAACCCGCCCGGACGGAACCCTTCCGAATAGGTCGCATAGATCAGCGAGCCGTTGTCGAACTTGTAGGTGAGGTTCGCCTTGGGGATCACCCCGTTGTAGTGGGCCGGGCTCAGCCCCGCGAGGGTCTGTGAAAGGTCGGCGCTGATGTTGTAGTAGGCGGGCGGATTGGCCGCCGCGCTGTAAGTGCCCGTGGCCGGGTCATAGACCCCGCGCGCGCCGCCAAAGCTGCCGTCCGAAGACCCGGTCATCGAGGCCGTCTCGCGATAATAGCGCGCGCCGCCGGTCAGGGTCAGGTGATGGGGGATGATGTCGATCGACACTTCGCCATAGACCGCGAACTGCTTGTCGAGGCGATAGGTGTCGTTGAAGAACGTCACCTCGGTCGGCTTGACGCCATAGTCGTTGGCCGAAAGGCTCGGGTTAACCGAACGCGGATAGATGTAGCCGGCGGCGGCCTGCGAATAGAGCCAGTCGGTGTTGTCGCGCAGCTTGTTGACATCATAGAACACGCCCAGCGTGCCACGGATCCGCTTGTCGGCGGGCGAAACGATGCGCAACTCGTTGGTCAGGCGCCTGTTGACGCTCTTGATCCGGTACGACTTGCCCGGCGTGTAGCAGGTGTTCCCCGCATTGCTCAGCGAGTTGTAATAGACGCCCGCGTCGCACTCGTAATAGGGCAGATAGAGACCGACGTTCGAATAGCCCGAATAGTCGGCGGTCTGCTGCGCCTCGTGGTGGACGTAGGACCCAGCATAGAGCACCGTGAGCGCGCCGATCCGCCCGTTGATGTTGAGCGTGGTGACGTCGAAGTTGTCCTTGAGCGTGTTGGGCCCGAACTTGTGCACCTTGAGGTCGCCGATGTCGGGCTGGTAATCGAACACACCATCGGAAGTCAGCTTCTGGCGCATGTGCATGACATCGATCGACCAGTCGGGGTCGATCTGGTAGGTCAGCGCCGCGCGGAAGCCCTTGTATTCAGCGTCGTTGTAGTTGTTCTTGACGTAAGCGGCATTGTTGATCTTCTGCCGGATCGGCGGCGTATACCCCGAGCCGGTGCAGTTGGTGACCCCCACGCACGAAGCCAGCGCGCGCGAGACCAGCAGCGGGTTGCCCGTGGGCAATTGCCCGGCCTCGCCGACATGGCCATCGAAGGGCATCTGGTATTCGCCGTAGACATTGTCGATGTAGCCGCCCTGATGGTCAAAATAGCCGGTGACGCGCAGGGCCAGCTTGTCCTTGACGATCGGGATGTTGATATAGCCATCGACCTCGCCGCTCATCGCCGCGCTGTAGGTCGCCGAGACCGAGCCGTTGATCCCCCCGCCCCACCTGGTCAGGTCGGGCTTGCTGGTGATGTAGCGGATCGCGCCGCCCATCGAACTGGCTCCGAACAGCGTGCCCTGGGGCCCGGCCAGAACCTCGACGCGGTTGAGATCGACCGGATAGATATCGAGGTTGCGCCCCGGCATCGAGCTGGGCGCATCGTTGAGATAGAGCGCGACGTTGGGCTGAACGCCCACGGTGCCCATGAACTGCGCGCCGGGCGTATCGGACGAAAGGCCGCGAATGTAGATCGAGGAAACACCCGGCCCGCGCGAGGCCGACCGCACGTTCGACATCTGCGCGACGAGGTCTTCAAGGTTCGAGACATGCAGGTCGCGCAGCGCCTCGCCGCCCAGCGCCCGGATCGCCAGCGGGATCTTGTTGGCCGCTTCCGAACGGCGGGTGGCTGTCACGACGATATCGGTCAGGCCGCCATTGTCGGTGGTTGCCGGGGCCACGGACGCGGGCGTTGCAGGCGCTACGGGCGCGGATGCGGCCTCCTGCGCCCAGGCCGAAGGGCTCAGCGCAAAAGCCAGCACCCCGACGGCGCCCGACATTTTCAGATTGGTCCCCATTTTTGAACGGATCGGCGTTCTCGAACTGTTGCGTTCGCTCATGATGCATACCCTCACGATTGCTTGATTTTTTATGCAACAGGCCCCCTCACCGAAACGTCACCGTTCAGCGGGCCAAGTCCAACAGTAAAAAAGATCACAGATCGGCTGCGCGCCCTGTTTCGCCTCGGATCATCTGCCCGATTCCGCAAACGCGCAGAAAAAAAATGTACACACATGAACATTGAATGCAATAAATATGTCCGCCAGCCCCGGCCCCCGGCACACTGCGGATGCAAAGTGTGTTTATTTGAAATAAACCACAATAATCAATGTGCTTGTGCGAGGCAAAGTGCCGAATCCAGCCGGCCAGGCCCATCATTACTGCAAATTATGCCCGGCATCCGGGTTTGCTGATCAACCGTCCCATAACCCGCCCCGCCC
>Ga0075011_10001821_pt1 | contig 11549 bp, 11 predicted proteins | sample TARM_MetaG_T_14_FD_72354 | JGI IMG/M metagenome (GOLD analysis project Ga0075011, IMG submission 72354) | Freshwater microbial communities from Pennsylvania, USA, analyzing microbe dynamics in response to fracking - TARM_MetaG_T_14 | ecosystem: Environmental > Aquatic > Freshwater > River...
TGTCAAGCATTTTTGAAAATGTCCCGAAAAAGATAAAACATAAGCACTCATAAAAGCGAGTGCGTTAAGCGGGAATTAAACCGCTTATAGGGGAACCAAAAACGATCAAAAGTTGAGGCTAGGGAGATCATCGCGATGCGCCTGTTTATTGACGTATCGTTCAAAAGAAGCCTGTTTCCATGGATGTGACATCGGTGGAATATAGCGTTTTCGCGGTTTTTTTACGGGTTGAACAAAGTCGAAGTTTTTGGATGTTTGTTCATGCCTGGGGATTTCATCCAGAGCATAAACAACTTTTCCAACACAAAAGAACAGGGATTGATCGAAGGCCTGAATAACCATGCCTGAGGTGCCCTTGTAATGATAGACGGGAAGACCTTTGGCATCGAGAAGTCTGAAATAGCGGTTATTAAAGCGAATACAGTGACCATTGTCAACCTTTCGATTGCTTAAGACTGCCAGAGTAAGATTGATTTTTTCAGGATTCGGTTGCAATTCGAAGACCGACTTGGTATGATCAATGGCAAGAGCGAATTGTGCATTGAATTTTTTTATGTAGGAGTTTAAAAACTCGTTTGCCTGCTCAAGTGTAGTTGCGCCTGCCAATTGTAATTCAAAGGGCAGGCGTGATTGTAATGTTTGGAACATCCGCTCAACTCGGCCTTTCGCCTGGGGAACACTGCTGGTTTTTATATCAATCCCCAGCTGCTTGCAGGCATAACCAAACTGAGTAAAGGTGTCACCTTCAAGAGAAGGTGATTTTTTTTGTTTGTACTCAAAAACAGTCCGACGATCCGTGAAGAACATGTACGGAATCCCGTGATTATTGAGGATCTGATGCAGGATATGGTAATAACCATTTAGCGTCTCCTGGCGGTCGAAATAAGCGCCGACGATGGTGTTGGTCGCATCATCCACAGCGATATGGAGCTGGGATTTTTCATCCCCGAACCAGTGATGCAGGGAAGCATCCATTTGCAGCATTTCGCCAAAGAAAGCGCAACGGGGACGGCGGGGATGAGCATCCTCAATGGCGAGAATCGAAGCGGTGATCGCAGCCGACTGTTTTTTAGAAGTGGTTGACTGCTGCATCGCTTCCAATTGTTTTTTTAGATTCTTTTTCGTAATCCGACACGCTTTAGGCGAAAGAATAAAGGCCGAGGCAAGTGCCGATCGCACCACGCTGATTGAAACCTGAATCGCTTCATGCTCGCCGAGAAGTTCCTGAAAGTGCTGGAAGTTTGTGCCATAGTAACGTGTCCGGTAGAGATCGATAATCAATTGTTTTGTTTCGGAGTCAACGGTATGAGCCGGCTGGCGCCCCTGATTTCCATGAACAAAAAAAGATTTCCCAGTTTTGCGATAGCCACTAATCAGGCGATTGATGTGCCGCAAGGAGCACCCAATTCTTAATGCCGCTGTCTTTTTATTCCCATTTGTATCCACCAGTAATTTTATCGTCTGATATTTTAATTCTTCATTCATTTTCAAGCTGACCTTTCTGATTGTCTTGCCTCTTTCCAATAAAGTTTAATACTTATTTTCTGAGGTTACATCATACACTAAATTTTGATTTTGGGACATAATCAAAAGTGGTACACTAGGACATTATCATAAGTCGTTCATACAATGAAAGTTTCGCAAAAAAAAGAGTTGACTTATAAAGATAAAGCGATTAAAATAATATCATACAAAACATATGGGAATACAAAGTAATGCATTGACTGGAGGTCACGATGTCAGATTCTAGTGATAATCAAAAAGTAACTCAGATTTCGGAACGTGATTTAAAAAAGCTGATTGATTATATCGAGTGTATTCAATATGGATCTATTACCTTGATCATCCAGGACGGCAAGATTGTTCAAATCGAAAAAAACGAGAAGATTCGTTTAAAGTAACAATTTAGTCATGGCAAACAAGCGGGTTAATTAAATAATAAAGTCGTGGAACTGACCAGTCAACTGGAGGTTCCAGAATAAGAGTAATCTTTTTCTGGAGCCTTTTTTTATTGAGTTTTTCCTAAGAATAAAACGACACTGCTTAACAAGGTATAAACAAGTTAAACGCTAATTTATTATGAGGTGAAAAGATGAGAATTGCAGCGGTAAGCTCAGATGGCAAATTAATCAATCAGCATTTTGGACAGGCCAGAGATTTTTATATCTTTGACATAATGAACGAAGGTTATAAATTTCTGGGAATTCGTACAGGTAAACCATTTTGTAGTGGCGGTGAGCACGATGATGGAGAATTGTATAACGCCGTTGATCTTATTTCAGATTGTGACTATCTACTAGCTGTTCAGGTCGGGCATGGTGCTCAAAAGGAATTAAAAAATCACGGCATTATGGTAAAGATTACCAGAGGGATTTTCAAAGATTGCCTGTATGCTTTTTATAAGGAACTAGAAACCGAAGGTTTGATTGAAAGGAAAGGTGCATGAGCTATTTAAACAAAATAAAATCATTACATCCATGCTTTGGAGCAAAAAAAAATAAGGGCAGAATTCATTTGCCGGTGTGCCCGGCCTGCAATATTGAGTGCAAGTTCTGTGATCGGAAGATAAACGATTATGAGAATCGGCCGGGAGTTGCAGCCACCATTTTAAAACCCGAAGAAGCAGCTGAGTCGATTGGCAGAGCTCTGAAACTGTGCCCGGAGATTACCGTGGCCGGGATTGCCGGTCCCGGGGATGCCTTGGCATCAGATGGGGCAATGCTAACCTTTCGTCTGATTAAAGAGCATTATCCAGACCTTCTTAAATGCATGAGTACCAACGGCTTACTGTTGAATGAACGGGCCGAAGAGTTGATTGAGCTGGGAATTGATACCCTGACAGTAACGGTTAATGCGATAGATCCTCAGATCCAGGCTCAGATTATCTCCGGGATTCGCTATCATGGTAAGCGCTACGAAGGAGAAGAAGCTGCCAGGATTCTCATTGAAAACCAATTGGCAGGGATTAAAAAAATGACCGATGCCGGGGTGGTGGTAAAGGTTAATACCGTTTTAATCGTCGAGATAAACCGCCATCATATTAAGGATATTGCCAAGGCCGTTAGTGAAGCGCGAGCCAGTATGTATAACATTATCCCACTGATTCCCCAGCATCAGTTATCACATTGTCGAGAACCGCAATGCATTGAAATTGATGAAGCCAGACAGGAGGCAGAACGCTATATAGATGTGTTTCGTCATTGTCAACGATGCCGGGCAGATGCGGTTGGTGTTCCGGGCGGTCAGGACTTTGGCGATCAGATTTATCTGAAGCGGCTGGCAGTGAAAGATACCTTTTCTCACGGCTGATTTAATTTCACAAAAAAAAAGCAGAAAGGAAGGTTGCGTTGAAAATACTGAAATCTGGGAATTCAAAAGTAAAAATTTATCGTTATATGCCAATGGGCGTGTTTGATTGTTAGTCAATTTGATTGGAGAAAAATATTTATATAGCCCCAAGAAGTGAAAAACTTAAATAATGAGAGGAAAAGTTATGAAAAAAATGAAATTATGGAAAAGATGGGTTGGGTTATTGGTAGGTTTGACGGTTTTAGTAACAACAGCCGGTTGTTCAAGCGGCACCAATCAAGCCAAAGAGCTGGTTGATTTTAAGATCGGTTATTTACCGTCTACCGGGCACTTGCTCTATTTTGTAGCACAAGATAAGGGTTATTTTGAAGAAGAAGGACTCAACTCTGAACTGGTACTCTTTTCTGAAAACAACAGCATGCTGACCGCCATGGAACAGAAAAAACTACAGGCTGGTGCCTTGGGATCGACAAACTCAATTCTATACGAGAGCCAGGGTCATGAGGTAACCATTTTTGGGGGAGCCATGACAGAAGGCCATGCTTTGGTGGTTAAAAATGAAGTTGTCGCTGGATTGGGAGACAAAGCCGATTTGACAGCATTAAAAGGAAAGCGGATTGCGGATACCTTTGGTGGTACGGCAGATGTTGTCTTCAGACAAGGCTTAATCAATGTGGGGCTTGATCCAGAAAAAGATGTTGAGCTGGTGTCCGCAGAAAGTGGATCGGCCGCTTTTGCAGCCTTGAAGAATGATGAAATCGACGGTGCGATTTTGTTTACACCATTTAGAAAACTGGCCGAAAACGAAGGTTACACCATCCTTTCTTATAGCGGCGAAGTAGCCGGGTTTGAAAACCATCCTTGCTGCCGGCAGGTGGCTCTCACCGAAGAGCTGAAAGCCAACCCGGATACCTATGTCGGATTTTTGCGAGCACTCATCAAAGCCTATAAATTCTACCAGGAAAATCCCGATGAAACCGTCGAGATTATTGCGAATTATGTTGATATCGATAAGGAGATCTTAAAACAGGAAACTTATGGCCAGTTCATCAGCTCAAATCCAGATCCCGATAAAGGGGCGACCTTGGCATTCTATGACGCAATGGTAAATCTGAACTATGTTAAAGCCTTTGATCTGGAATCAGGAATTAACACGGAGTTGTATAAAGAAGCGCTGGATTCGATTGTTAAAGAGTTCCCCAATGATAAAACATACCAAAGTCTGGTCGAGTATCATAAACAGGCGAATGATTAATAGTGAATCATAAACAGGTGAAAATATGAGTAAAATTGAATTAAAAAACGTCACCCTTAACTACGCCGAACGAAAGAGTGTTTTTACGGCCTTGGATGATGTATCATTTTCAGTCAAAGCGGGTGAATTTGTCAGCATCATCGGAGCAAGCGGATGCGGGAAAAGTTCGTTGCTCAGTCTTCTGGAGGGTCTGAACTTTCCGACTCAGGGAGTGATTACCATTGATGGACAGGAAATAACAGGGACCGGAGAAGATCGGGCAGTAGTTTTTCAGCATTACTCACTTTTTCCATGGATGACAACCCGGGGAAATGTGATTTACGGGATCAAACAAGTCAATAAGAAATTGACCAATCAAGAGCTGACAGCTATTGCAGATGATTACCTCGAGAAAGTTGGCTTAAGCGGATTTGAGAACAAGTATCCGCTTCAGCTTTCAGGGGGAATGCAACAACGGGCGGCCATCGCAAGGGCACTTGCGATGAGCCCCTCGATCCTTCTGATGGACGAGCCCTTTGGTGCAGTGGATGCTAAAAACAGAAAGATTCTCCAGGAATTGCTTCTGGAGCTATGGGAAAACAGTGAAGAGAAAAAAACGGTAGTATTCGTAACCCATGATATTGACGAGGCCATTCTGCTTTCGGATCGAATTATTATGATGACATCAAATCCTGGACGGATCAAAAAAGAAATCCCGATTGACTTTCCCCGGCCACGTACCGGCAGTCATCTGCTGGAATCAAAAAAATACTTAAATTTCAGAAAAGAACTACTGGCAACTTTTTTTAATGACATATCTGAGAAAATCGGTGGAGAGGAAGTGGCGTTGTAAATGAAAGACAAATTAAAAAAACAGCTTAACATTACAAATCTGCTTTTTATCGTTTTTCTTCTGATTCAGCTCTTACCGGAGCAGTACAGCAAAGAAACCTATGAAATTAATATAATTATTTTTGTTATTGGCATCCAGGTTATCTATCTTCTACTTTCATTTTTAAATAAGAAAGAAGAAAAAATGGAGACCATTCAGGATATCATCGCAATTTTATATCTGCTTATTATCATCTGGCAATTGCTGACTTCAAAATCAGCAATCCTCAATGAGCTATTGTTTCCCGCACCGGGAATTGTCATTGAGCAGTTTATAGCAGATTTACCGAAAATTTTGGAGGGTATACAAAGCTCAATTTTCATCATTATTCAGGGATACCTGCTGGCACTTGTAACTGCCATTCCTCTGGGACTGGCAGCAGGATGGCACATCCGATTTGGTAATTCATTTCTGTATGTTTCCAAGTTTTTTGGTTCCATCCCACCCATCGTTTATATTCCTTATGCCATTGCTCTACTACCGGCTTTTCGTGATGCATCTGTTTTTGTTATTTTTGCCGCTTCTTTCTGGCCCATTCTGGGCGCAACCATGGCTGGTGTTTTCAACATCGAAAAGAAAATTCTTGATTCAGCAAAGACGCTGAATGTGGGTAAACTCTCGATGCTTTTTCATGTCATGTTGCCGGCAGCCTTGCCGGAAATTTTAATGGGCTGTAGTCAGGGGTTGGGAATCTCCTTTATCTTGCTGACTTCAGCTGAAATGATCGGTGGTAAGACCGGCATGGGCTATTATATTAAGTATTATTCGGACTTTGGCGATTTCACGAGAATAGTTGTTGGAATCATTGTACTGGGAGTTGTTGTCAGTATACTGACGTATTTCTTTAATTTACTGCAAAGCTATCTGCTTCGCTGGCGACAATAAACGAGGAGGAGAAATGGCAAATATTAAATCAGGCATTATCGATCTTATTGGAAATACACCGCTGGTTCAATTAAAAAGGATCGAACAGGAAACGGCATCAAGGGCGTCAATTATCGGCAAACTGGAGTACCTCAATCCGGCCGGAAGCGTTAAAGACCGGATCGCTAAATCGATGATCGAAGACGCCGAAGAAAAGGGGATATTAAAAAAGGGCACCACGATTATTGAGCCAACCAGTGGAAACACGGGCATCGGACTGGCCTCGGTGGCAGCTGCCAAGGGCTATCATATTATTCTGACGATGCCGGAAACCATGAGTCTGGAAAGAAGAAATTTATTAAAGGCTTACGGCGCTGAAGTGGTTTTGACCGATGGTACCCAGGGAATGCGCGGTGCTATTTTAAAAGCCAATGAATTAAATCTTGGTATCGAGAATTCAATTATTCTGGGTCAATTCGTTAATCCGGCTAATCCTGAGGCTCACCTCCAGCATACCGGTCCAGAAATCTGGGCCGATACTGACGGAAAAGTCGATATTCTGATTTCCGGGGTCGGAACCGGCGGAACGATTTCAGGTGCAGGTGCTTATCTGAAATCTAAAAAATCGGATATTCAGATCATTGCGGTGGAGCCGGAGGGATCACCGGTATTATCAATGGGTGAAAGTGGCAGCCATCAGATTCAAGGTTTAGGAGCTGGATTTGTGCCGGATATTCTCAATACGGGCATTTATAACGAGGTCATTGCGGTTTCAAATAAAAATGCTTTTGAGACCAGTAATCAGCTGGCAAAACTTGAAGGGATCCTAGTGGGAATCTCCTCCGGGGCGGCTCTTTGGGCAGCGATCGAAGCGGGAAAAAGACCTGAAAATGCGGGTAAAAAAATTGTGGTTATCCTTCCTGATAGTGGGGAACGCTATCTTTCCACACCGCTTTTCAGGGAATGATATAAGATAAAAGATTCATTAGCAAGAAGGAGAAATCAATGGCTAAAAGAGAAATAGATCTAAGTCTGGTTGACGTTGAAAACCGGGAGATGCGTTTAGGTTCCATCATTTCATGGGATGGCAGCGCTGAAGAACTGGTTGATAATTCCAGATATGAGTTAAGAAGTCGGGACAAACGAAAAAGTCTGGAAGGTTGTTCCGGAAAAAAGGAAAAAGGCTGTCGCTTATGCGAATTGAACATGCCTTTTAATCAGCAGACCATGTGTACCCACTCCATCGTTGGGTGCCAGGTGGGGAATATCCCCGACTGTATTTTGATCGAGCATTCGCCAATAGGCTGCTCGGCAATTCATGCGCGCTTTAATCTCGGTTATAAGATGGGATTGGCCCGGCGTGGTAAAAAAATTGAGAATATCCAGATTTTTAGCACTAATCTGCTGGAAAATGATATGGTTTTTGGCGCTAGTGACAAGCTTAGACAAACCATTTTGGATGCCCATAACCGTTTTAGTCCCAAAGCAATCTTTATTTCGATGTCTTGCTCGACCGCAATTATTGGGGAAGATATTGAAAGCGTTGCCCAGGAAATGGAAGAGGAATTGGAAATTCCAATTATTCCACTGTTTTGCGAAGGTTTTAGAAGCAAGCACTGGAGTACCGGTTTTGATATTTCCCAGCATGGGATTATGCGTCAGATCGTCAATAAGCATCCTCAAAAGCAGGAGGATTTAATTAATATTATTGCGCTATGGGGAACCGATTATTTTACCGAAATTCTTAAACCGCTGGGACTGCGGGTGAATTATATGATTGATATGGCCAGTTTTGACGAATTAGCCCAGGCCTCCGAGGCCGCCGTAACGGCCACATTTTGTCATACCTTGGGATCTTATATGGCCACCGCGCTGGAAAATGAGTATGGGGTACCCCAGGTAGATGCCGGACAACCATATGGTTTTAAAGGCACTGATGATTGGTTGCGTTCCATCGCAAAAATTATGGGCAAAGAAGACATCATTGAAGAGTATATAAAAGCCGAGCATGAGCGGGTGTTACCAAAAATAGAAGCGTTACGTAAGAAACTCAGCGGGATCAAGGGGTTTGTGGCCACCGGCTCGTCCTATGCTCATGGGATGATCTCGGTGATCAGAGAATTGGGCATTGAAGTAGACGGCTCCATTGTTTTTCATCATGATCCGGTTTATGACAGTGGCAAGTCAGAACAGGATACCTTAAAGGAGCTGGTCGATACCTATGGGAATATCGATCATTTTACAGTCAGCAAAACCCAACAATTTCAGTTTTATAATCTACTGAATCGGGTAAATCCTGATTTTATCATTATCCGCCACAATGGACTGGCACCGCTGGCTGCTAAAATTGGGATACCGGCGTTTGCCATGGGAGACGAACATTTCCCGGTCGGATATGACGGGATCATCCGGGTGGGAGAGGCATTAATTGAGATATTGGCCCGTAAAAAATTTGGGCAGGTGTTAAAACGACATGTCAAACTGCCTTATACCGACTGGTGGCTCAGCCAGAAAGATCCCTTTATTCTGGCCAGAAACCCCGGGATTCTGGATGAGGTAGCAGAACCGCAGCTACTTGAAAGTCTGACGGAAGATGCTTCACCAGAGACGCCGATTATAAAGAGTGCATAGTTGTGAATCAAACAAGCTTTGAAAGGAAAAAAGATGACAGAAGTTAATCAAACAAAAAAAAGCAATACCATTGTCCATCCCCGTTATGGCTGTGCTATTGGCGCAATTAATACGGTGGCCGCCATTCCGAGAGGTATCCCAATCGCTAATTGCGGGCCGGGTTGTGCGGATAAACAGTATTTTATGCTTTCGTTCTCAAACGGTTTTCAAGGTGCCGGATACAGTGGTGGCGGTGCTCTCCCAAGTACCAACGTGGGAGAAAATGAAATTGTCTTTGGGGGGCACAAAAAACTGGATGATTTAATCAAATCATCCTTGAAAATTATGGATGGTGATATTTACGTGGTTCTCACCGGTTGCTCAATTGAATTGATTGGCGATGACGTGGGTGCTATTGTCAAAGAGTATCAGGAAAAGGGTTATCCGGTGGTTCATGCAGAGGCTGCTGGATTTAAAGGTAACAATCTTACTGGTCATGAAAATGTCGTTAAAGCCATCATTGACCAGTATGTCGGTGAATATAAGGGGCGAAAGAAAAAAGGCCTGATCAATCTCTGGTTTGACGTTCCCTATTACCACGCCAACTGGCGGGGTGACAGTATCGAATTAAAACGGGTTTTAGAAGGCGCCGGATTCAAGGTCAATGTGCTCTTCGGCTCCGAGTCGGGTGGTGTCAGTGAATGGAAAGAGGTACCGAAAGCGCAGTTTAATCTGGTGGTTTCACCCTGGGTTGGTCTGGAAATAGCAAAACATCTGGAGACCAAATACAAGCAGCCCTTTTTGCATGTTCCGGTCATCCCGATCGGCGAAGAAGCAACAACTGAGTTTATCCGGGAGCTGGTGGACTTTGCCGGGATTGACAATAAAAAAGCGGAAGCGTTTATCAGCACCGAAGCGGAACGGTATTATTATTTTCTGGAACATTTTTCAGAGTTTTTTTCAGAATACTGGTTTGGGTTACCGGCAAGATTTGTGACCGTTGGTGATGCCGCCTACAATCTAGCCATTACAAAGTTTCTGACCGATCAGATTGGTCTGATTCCCACCAAACAAATCATTACCGATAATACCCCCGAAAAACATCGACAGAACATTCAGAAACTTTTTCACGACATTTCAGATGAATTTCCGTTGGATGTGGAATTTATCGAAGATGGTTATGTAATTGAAGAAAAAGTTAGAAATGTTGATTACGGATCAAGTGTCCCACTGATCCTAGGGTCGTCCTGGGAGTCCGATGTGGCCAAAGAAATCAAGGGTTTACTCATCCCCATCAGTACACCGATTGTTTCGGAAGTGGTGATCAACCGTACCTACGTTGGGTATCACGGTGCCCTGACCCTGCTTGAAAAAATTTACTCCGAAACGGTTCGGGGCTAAGCACAAAAAATAATCGATTGATCAGTTGAAAGGAAATATAATGACAAAAAAAATTAGACAAATTGCAATTTATGGAAAGGGTGGTATCGGTAAGTCAACGACCACTCAGAATTTGACCGCCGGGCTGGCCGAAAACGGAAAAGGCGTCATGATTGTTGGCTGCGATCCCAAAGCAGATTCCACCCGCTTACTACTGGGCGGACTGGCTCAGAAAACGGTTCTGGATACCCTCCGTGAAACAGGTGAAGAGATTGATCTTGAACATATCGTCAGAGACGGATACCGGGGCATTCGCTGTGTAGAATCCGGTGGCCCGGAACCAGGGGTTGGCTGTGCTGGCCGTGGCATTATTACGTCGATTGGTTTACTGGAAAGATTGGGCGCATATGATGAAGATCTGGACTATGTCTTTTATGATGTCCTTGGCGATGTAGTTTGCGGTGGTTTTGCGATGCCCATCCGGGAGGGCAAGGCTCGAGAAATTTACATTGTCGGAAGTGGTGAAATGATGGCCTTATATGCAGCCAATAATATTGCTAAAGGCATTCAAAAATTCGCTACCAAAGGGAAGGTCAGACTGGGCGGCATTATTTGTAACAGCCGCAACGTGGATCGGGAATACGAATTATTACGGGCTTTTTCTGCAGAACTTGGCACTCAGTTGATTCATTTTGTGCCCCGGGATAATATTGTCCAGCACGCAGAAATTAGAAAGAAAACAGTAATCGATTTTGCTCCGGAATCTAAGCAGGCCGGCGAGTACCGGGATCTTGCGAAAAAAATCGAGGAAAACGAAAATTTTGTGATTCCAAAACCGATGTCAACCGATCGGCTCGAAGAAATACTCTTTGAATTTGGACTGATGGATGCAGTAGAAGATTATAAAATTTAGTGAGCGTTTGAAAATTTAGGAGCAGCCAGGAAATCATCTGGTGGAAAGTAAATTTCTTAACGCTGATTTCCAGGCGTTTTTGATATTAAAAGTGAAATCCCAAAAGAGTCATTGATCAATTACGCAAAGAAGCGCAAAACGGGAGAAGCATTATCATCAGCAGTCATGATCAAATGGTTCTCGATCAATCCGATCGGAATTATTTATTAGAAAAATAAAAAAACTGATGTCAAGCATTTTTGAAAATGTCCCGAAAAAGATAAAACATAAGCACTCATAAAAGCGAGTGCGTTAAGCGGGAATTAAACCGCTTATAGGGGAACCAAAAACGATCAAAAGTTGAGGCT
>Ga0075011_10001823_pt1 | contig 11542 bp, 11 predicted proteins | sample TARM_MetaG_T_14_FD_72354 | JGI IMG/M metagenome (GOLD analysis project Ga0075011, IMG submission 72354) | Freshwater microbial communities from Pennsylvania, USA, analyzing microbe dynamics in response to fracking - TARM_MetaG_T_14 | ecosystem: Environmental > Aquatic > Freshwater > River...
AAGCAGAGTAAGAAAGTGGATGGCGTTATAGAGATCACTGAGTTATTAGAGGATGGTAGAGTGAGGATTGCAGTAAATAGAGAATATGCCTCTTTATGTAACAGGTATGTAATTGTGGCTGGTGTAAGAGAACCGGATGTTCACCATGGGTGCGCTAAGATGGTAATTTGGGATGGTAGTAAGATTTATGTCTATGTTAAGAGTATAGGAAGAAGAGAGAAGTTGGATTATATGTTAAGTTCTGTGAGGGTGTATGACCATGGGATATTCAAAGAGGATATAGAGGCCAAGTTAAAGTTGAGTGTAGAGACAGTTGGGTATAGGCTTGGAGCTAAACATGTAGAATATTTGGAGTATACAGAGGAATACGAGATTAGAATACCCGAAGGAGATAGGGAAGAAGATTCTGAATTACAGATACTCGATTAGCAATAGGGAAGCTTTTTTAAGAGCTTCCTTTTATTATGCCTAAGAACGTAGAAAGAAGGACAGGTGGGAGAATTTGGCTAAGAAACGGGTAAAGAAGAAGGAAAAAGTAAAATTAGATATTACTAGGGAGCAGAAGAATCTTAAATTTAGTTATTTGAGGCCCAGTTTAGTACAATACTCTCAGGTAACCAGTGTATACATTGAGGAATTTAAAGAGACTATATATTTCAAGAGCTGGGAAGAGTTAGCGTTGATGTTATTAATGGTAGTGCATGACACATATACTAGTAGTTTTTTAAGTGAGTTAGTGGCTCAAGGTGTGTTAAGAGAGGGGTTAGACATAACTTCTGGGGAATTCAAGGAATTAGGTGAGGATAGTGGTATGCGAACTGTGGGGATACCTGGAACTTCCTTCAAATTGAGGTATAGAGTAGGGACTGGAGTGTTGTGTCATGTAATTACAGGGTGTGGTATGGCTTTAGGGTATACTAGCGAGCAATTCACTTTGAATACTTTACCATACACAAATGAGGCTCCTTTGAGAGAGGTTAGGATGTTAACAGTTACAGAGACCCTTGGTTATTATAGAAAGAACATCTTAGAGAGTGCTGAGATATATGTGGTTCAATTCAGGGGAGAAGTGAAGAAGGTAAGCAATTTCTTTGATATGAGCTTATGGCTATTAAATAGAGTACTAGGAGAAGTAGGAAGTGAGCAGTTAAGTAAGTTTGAATTAGCAAATACCAGAGGACTAGGGGTGACTAGGAATCCAGAGTTGGAGGTTATAAAGATTGAAGAGTTGAAGGAGAAAGGGTGGTATATGTACTATAATAATAGTAAGGTTCAAACCATGGAGTATTTTGGGAAGTTAATGGAATTAATGGAGATAGACTTAGATAGAGTGAAGTTTACTGTGAAGCAGTTATACTAGGAGAGAGCATGTTTAAGATAGATAGTGAAATAAATAAGCCAAGTGCGGATAAGTTATTGGAAAAGATGCAGATAGAAGCGAATAAGGGAATAAGGCTTGGGGATATTGAAAAATTACAGGGTGTATTTAGTGAGGAAGCAGTTAAGCTAAAGAAGTATTTGGAAGAAATCTATGGTATATACGAGCCTGGGAGTCCGAAGAGTGTAATAGGATTCATGAAAAGAATGAAAGACCCTGTAATATTTCAGGAGGCCTATAAAGAAGGCAAGTGGGTATCTAATAAGGCTGTAATGAAGAGACTTAGTGCATTAGGGTATGCATTTGCAGATGATGTGATATATTATAGGAAAGTAGTAAATGCAGTAAATACGCTGAAGTCTTTAAAGAATAATACCAGTGAAGATGGGTTAGTTAGGCCTAAGGTTAACTTACTGAGGACGAACAGAGTACAATACAGGGAGCCTAATATTGTGGGAATTCCAAACACACTATTGAAGTATGTCGTTAGACCTAGAGAAGATGGCATGGATTTATATTCTGTGGACATAAAGAATCAAGAGCCTTTTATTGTTGCGAATGTAATGAATATAAGGGTAATGCAGGATATTTTAAAGAGTGGAGAAGGGTTGTATGAGAAGCTGTTCAGTTTAATATACAAGCCAAAGGCTACTCTATTTATGCATTGTATAGATGGAGAGACTACAAGAAGCATGAAGGATAGCGAGTTTTTAGATAATGAGGATATTTCTCCTGTGTATTATAGACCATCTAGGCCATTGACTCAGGATGTGTTTTATAATGGAGATAGAATAGTATTAATGGAAAAACTAAATATAGCTGTTGGGTTAGAGGGAAAGGTTGAGGTACCCAAGAGTGTGAGAGTTCAAGGGGAGAGTGGAGAAGTATATGAACTACCTGTAGATTGGGGTAATCTACGTATTAGAAATAAAAGAAAAGAAGAGATAAAGACTTTTAAAGGTGATATTATTGGGTTAGACGTCATATGCACTAAAGAAGAGCGTAAGATGTTCAAAGTGTTATGGAATGCTGTGATGTATGGGATGTCCAGAGTAAGTACTTCAAGTCTATTTGAGGGTTTCCACGGAGAGGTAGTATATGATTATATTCATGGGTTGAGCGAGGTTAAGAAATATAAGAAAGAAATTAGAGATAGTATGAAGAGGGGAGATAGTAACGAAATTCACACGTATTTCGGGACGGCTATTAAGACAGATGGAAGCACTTCAATAAGAAGTTTAGTGGATTATCCAGTTCAAGGGACTGGAGCGGATATACTGGCGTTATTGGTAGACCATCTGGAGGAAGAGGTAAAGAAGAGAGGTTTAGAGGGAAAACTTTCTGTGTATTATACAAGGCATGACGAGATTGTGTTACAAGTTCATCAGAGTGTGGAGAATGTGGAAGATACCTTGCGGGATATATTCGAGCACCAGATAGACGATTGGGAGCCATTCAGGGTAGATATTGAGAAGATGGAAATGGTGGAGATGAAAGTAGATAGGAAAGAGATTGCCGAGGAAGAGGACGGAGAAGAAGAGTAAGAAAGGAGGCAGGGGTATGAATGTGGTGGATCTTCGACATTTAGAGTGGGGAACTGGTATAAATGGGACGTCTAAAGGGCTGTTCCCAAAGGTGAAGAGTGGGAGATACTACTTCAAAATGTCTGCCTACAATATGAATGTGGGAGTGTACGGGAACCAGAGTATATCAGAGGTTCTAGCTAGCAGGCTTGCTCATATCATAGGAGTAAGCTGTGTAGAGTATAGGCCTGTTTATGGGTTAATTCGACTGGACGGAAGAGAGTTTAAGACACTGATATGTGTAAGTGAAGAGTATAAGAAAGATGGGGAGACAGCTATACCCATAGAGAACTATTACATGGCTTGGAGAGGTTCAAGAGGAAATGGGAGTGTAATGGAGATGTGTGAGGGGATAGGGGAATTAGGGAACATATATAAGATGTTCGTTTTCGATTACCTTATAAACAATATAGACAGGCATGGTAGAAATTTGGAGATTTTGGTGGGTAAAAAGGGAAAGATAAGCCTATCACCTTTGTTTGATAACGGATTGAGTTTATTCAGTACCAAGGCAGACCATGAGTTAGATTCCTATTTGGATAGGGACGATTTAACGGTAAATAACTTCATAGGGGAAATGAACCTTAGAAGAAATTTAGAGTACATAGATAAAAAGATAGTACTAAACAGGATAAAAGAAGAGCATAGGGAATACTTATTCAGAGACCTTCGAGAGTTCATATCAAAAGAACGTGAAGAGTTTATATGGAGAAGAGTGTGGAGGAGATTCAATGAAACAAGAAAGATACCGTATATATCATGGAGATAAGAGAATAGGTACCTTGGTGTCGGTAGATAACAAGCCTCAGAGATTAGAGTTTGTAGAGGGGCTTAAGATTGGGGTAGTGCCAATACAATTTTATTTCAGATATAAGGATAACGGACAGAGGGTGTTTGAAGACGCTGGGGAGATTGTAGGATGGATAGAAGATAGAGGATTTGATAGGGGAAGAATGAACTTACCGGGGATATTACTCAGCATGGGGCTAAAAGAGTACGATGCGTGGGAGATATTCAAGATTCAGAATGGAAGAAATATCAGTGATGAGATATGGGTTGAGAAAGAGAGGGAGTAAAGCATGGAGAGATATCTAGTGTACCATGTCAATAGAGTGATAGGACGACTACGTAGGGAGATGAGTGGAAAACTAGAGTTGGAGTTTGAAGAAGGTCTGAGTATGTATAGCGTGCCAGAGGTTTTCAGAACGAGATATGCCAGAGGTGTGCTTATTATAGACGAGCAGAGGATAGTAAGGGATTGGGTAGAGGCTGTAAGATATCCGAGTAGACGAATGAATATGAATGATGTGATAAGGGAAGTTCATGTGAGAGGGAAAGATCCTTCTCAGGTAATGAGAGAGTATAATAGAAGACCCAAGAATGAAGGGTTTAGAGTGGAGAGAGAAAGATAGTGGTAGGCGTATTAAGTCCAGATGGAGAGTTTAAGGAAGAAGGCATTGAAGATGTTAGAAAATACCTCCATGCGGGATATATGGTATTCGGGAGTACTTCAGTACGGTTTCAACGAGCTGGAGATAAGAGGATTACACCAAGACAATTGGTGTGGTTAGAGCAGCACAAGGAGAGTTTAAACGTGCATCAGAAGATTGACTTAAGAGGGCTGATGGAAGGGTGGTGAGTGGAGAGTACTGATATGGTTTGGTATCGGAAAGAGTTAACGGTTGACTAATGTGTTTTTATTAGGTAAGATTGTAATACAAGTATTACACAGAGTAAGGAGGGTTGAGAATGAGTTCAATATCTATGAGGGTAAGTGATGATGAGTACAGACTGATCAGCGAGTACGCAAAGGTAAATAATAAAAGCTTGTCCGATTTAATTAAAGGTGCAGTGTTAGATTTGATAGAAGATGATATGCAATTAGACGAAGAGAGGATACTGAGAGCTAGATATGAGGCTTTGAGGGGTAAGTTTCGTGATCATGAGGAAGTATGGGAGGCTTTAGGTGTTTAATTGGGGAAATTCAGGGTAGTAATAAGTGATGATGCGGACAGGCAGCTCAGAAAGATGGATACGCAAACTGTAAGGGTGATAAAGAATTGGGTAATAAAGAATCTGGTTGACTCAAGTGAACCTACCTCGAAGGGAAAGCCTCTAACTGGGAATTTAAAAGGTATTTGGAGATACAGAGTAGGGGATTATAGGCTATTGGCATCAATACATGGAGATGTATTGATGATAATTATATTAGAGGTAGGGCATAGAAGAAGCGTATATGATAAATGAGGACACTCCATAAGGGGTGTCTTCTTTTTGTATTAAGCTATGAGTAGCTTTACATTAAGCACTGAATAGAAAAGGGAGATATAGGAAGTAAATTATTTGAAGTTGGAGGGGAAGCATGAGCAAAAAATTCATGAAAATTAAAAAGACTGTCATATCCATATTGTCCTTAGTTATTATGGCTGGGAGTATTGTAGGCTGTAGCGTCATGAAGAGTGATGAGCTACTGGAGATGCTGAATAATGGGAGTACCATAACCATAGAATTGGCGGAGCCAAACTATGAGGCGGTGAAAAAGGGAGAAGAGAGAGCCTTTGAGTGGGTAGAACTGGACCAGTTAGAGACTTATAATCGAGGGTTTCGGCAGAGTGTAGATGAGATTTTCAACATTAATATTGTCACTGAAGAAGGAAGAAATGGAAAGAATGGAGTATTGTTTATCGGAGAAGAGGGGAAGAGAAATGGCAATGCCACTCTTGCGGATGCCTTTAGGAATAAGGTATTTATAGAGAAGTATTGGGGAGATGCCAAGGTAAAAGAGGCCCTAGCCACTGCAGCCCATGAAGCCTATGTAGATTTGGGAGATGCAGAGACGGAGAGAATACTGGCTGCATTCAATGCTTATTATAACCTCTTTGTAGATGGGGTAGATGGAAATAGTCATTACTTCAATGGATATGAAAGCCTAACCAGAGAAGGGTTTATGAGTGGTGTCTATAGAGGGGAGCATGGAGTACAGGAGATTGAGGAGAATGTGACCTTCAATGAAGCTATAGGTGGGGCAACGGGGCATAGTAGATTTAGCCATCACCTAGAGGACTATAGTTTCTTACAAACTGAGAATAAGGGTTTAGATGAAGTGACTTATGTGGGGAATATTAGTAGAGCGGAAGCAGTCTATATCCTTGTGAAGATGCATTTCAATGAAGATTATGAGCGTGTAACAGGTAAAGAAGCAGCTTTTAGTGATACAAAGAATGCTGGAGATCTGGCATTGAAGTTAGGGTTTAAAGAGCAAGATAAGAAGACTAAAGAGATTACTGAGAAGGACCGTTGGGAGAGTTACACCTTAGCCTATATGATGAAGAATCCAGCCAAGGGAATGCAAGAAGAAGTATATAGAGCCATGGTGGTAGCTAAGGAGAAGGGTTTAATAAAGTCCAGTGAGAGTCGTTGGGATGAGCCCTTGTCAAAGAGTGAAGGTATATTGTTAATGGTGAATACCCAAGTGGCAAAGAATAAAGATTTGGGATATGCCAGTGATAAGGAATATGGAGAGATGGTGTTAGCTGAGGGAGCTATAGAGGAGCCAGAAAGTGGAGAGGATGTTCCAGTAATGGTGCTAGAAGTAGACCCTAGTGATAGACCAAAGGGCAGTATGAATTATGGAGTATTAAGAGACCGAGCAGATACCTTTGTAAGAGAGTTAAGGTCCTATAATACACCAGATGCAGAGATTCGAGAGTATTTAGTGGATTGGGCGAAAGCCATGGGAACGACAGTGGAGCAGTTAGAGAATATAAAGGGATATAGCAGTGTGATAGGGGAGAGGCCACCAGTGGCAGTACAGCCAGTGCAGCCTAGTCAGCCATCACAACCGAGTCAGCCAAGTCAGCCATCACAGCCCTCACAACCTAGCCAACCAAGTCAGCCATCACAACCAAGTAATACCATTGTGATTGATGGGGTAGCCTATCCCATTAGTGAGCATGGGTTTGCCATAACTCCTTGGGATACGGATGGAAATGGGGTAAATGATGCAAGAGAGGATAATTATGCGAGAGTTGATGAAATAGACAGTTGGGAACCCGGAAGAGAAAATCCCTTTGACATGCCATAGGAGGTGGAGAGTGTATGAAAAAAGTAATTAGTGTATTTCTACTCCTTTTCATGGTGATGGGGTTCATGCCTGTCTATGCGAATCCTGTGGACGGTGGTGGGAATAGTGGAGGAGGTAACGCTGGTGGAACTGTGACAGCCTCTACTTGGAAACAAGTGCAAAGTGGTTATAGAATCACTGTGGTGGATAAGAATAAGCAAGTGGTAGCCACCACAGTAGACTTTGTGTTTAGTGCCCCTAATCAATATTTTGGAGAAGGCGGGAAGTACTGGTATACGAACTCTAGGTTTAGTAGTTTAAGTTCTGATGGAAGTAATTATACGTACGTAACTTTCGATGAACTTCTACAGGATAAACAGCTAGATAAAGTTCCCCAGTATCCCATTTATTGGAAGGGAGGCACAGGATATGCCGGAGGTGAACAATTCAAGGAATGGTTTTTGAATGGTAAATATGGGATGGATCTAACCCGAGTACCAGTGAGGCCGCCAGTGACCTCTTCCTCACCCAAGAATGAGGAGACGGGGACGACGAGGCCAGTGTCGGGAAGTCCTGGATATCAGACGACTCCTGGGAATAATAGTACTGGGTATACCCATGAGAGTGACCAAACTGGGGGATACAGGGGAGGTGCCTTAGCAACAGATGTTTCAGGTAGAAACGCTATTAGGTTGGGAGCTATACCTATATTAACGAGACAAGGGTATTTAACAGATGCTAACGCATATGCTAGTATGGTATACAAGAGTGCAGATACTCAATTTAAGACGAGAATGGCTGAACGCACGTCCAGTAGGGAAGCTATAATAAATGAAATTGTAGGAAATATAGTGTCTTTATCGAAAATCTATGGTAGAAGTGTAGCTGAGCAGAATTACATTCTGGCAGTAGCGTTAGATAGGTTTTTAGGGGTAAATGCTACTCCATCTTCTAGTTCAAGATTAAGGGTTTCTGGGGGTTTGAGACTAGATAGAGTACCTGCATCTGGAGCTAATGACTATTACATTGATGAAATAATGAATTCCAAGGTAGCTGGTAAGTACGTATTCCAATTTAACGGTAAGAGTGTAACTAATAGGGATGGAATGAATACTTCTACAGACCCCCTAGAGTTCATACAAAGAAACAATTTCTATGTTGTGGTAGAGCCTATATTCTGGTTTATGCCTGCTCAAATAAAAGACGGAAAAAAGATAAACGAGCAGAGTTACTATCTGTACGGTACTGTTAACAATATAGCGGATCACTCTAAAAATGTACTAGGTTGGGACTTTGGAGGATACTATCAGTCTTTAACAAATGCTCTTGGGTGGTCTTCCATGTACATGGGGAACGATTGGAAGGACCAAGATGGTAATATATTGCTAAAAGGTGTAAGTAGGACTGGAAAATTTAATTCTAGTGCTAAAAGTCATACATTATTAAGGGAATGGATAGAAGATGGGTATGCCATAGCGACTCATGTGTACAGAACATCTGTTGAGGACACCCAAGTAACTGGGTTTGATACCTGGAATACTCCTACTAGAGCTCCAGACCCTAAAGATTTAAAAGTACGGAGTGGAGATACGAAGAAGTATAATATAGTGAAGTATTATGAGGAAGAAGAGAATGGAGTTGTTGTTCATAGGTATGCTCCTCTTTACAGAAGTTCGAATCCACCTAGTATAGACATTGTAGATGAGTTAGCTTATCGGGTAGAGGATTGGTTTATAACTAATTCCAATGTAACTTCTGGCGCTCCCGCAACATACAGTGGAGCTAAGAGTACGTATAGAGCAACTAGGAGCGGTAGGGATACTAGAAATGTGAGGTTAGGAGGTTCGGAGTTAACTTTAGTAGTGAAGCTTAGTAACCTTGGGAGTGACACTGCTACACCTCTAGGTGTAGATTTTGAAGTTGAGATACCAGAGTCTAAGATTTCAGTATATAAAGGGGATCTATTTGGGGATAGGTTTAGAAGATATGATTTACCGGTATTCGATAGGATACTAAGCTATACACTTAGGAATACAGAGAATACAGATTCTAGAGTAGAGGCTAACACAAGTGTTTGGAAACCAACACTTAGTGGTAATACACTTAGAGGAAACGGAGGTAGATTAACTAATATAAGATACAGTACCGTAGTACACAGAGGATATGATGATTTAACCTTATATGCTCCTCATGTGAGTACTACTAGCCCCTTAAGGGGAATGTATAATCGTTATGCTACAAGTCCTGTGGGAGATAGGGGAATGATGGGGGTTCAGAATGTGCCCTTGAGATTTAATTTTAGTCTCCAAGGCACTGTTGGGCTAAGCGAGGATGAGAAGGGAAGTTTATCTGATCAAAGACTCGATGGAGTTGTGAAAGTTAAGACCTATAGAGGATTAAGAGATGGTAAGGCTATAGGAAATGTATTTGATGGGGCTGAGAAGACTGGGTTAGGTATGACAGTGGCAGGGATAAATGGAAACAATGGAGTAGGAAAGATGTTAAAGAATTCAACTCGAATTCAGTTTTATCCTTACATTAGAATGACTTATCAGGCGCCTGGGTCTACGAATAATTTAGATGCCTATGTGGCTTCCCAGTGGTTAAGTGTAGTAGAGCCGAATGATTTTGTAGAAGTAAACTGGGGCAAGTCAGCTGTAGATAACTTAGGAGTTAGTTCAAATCAGTGGAGTTTACATACTAGAGCCATAAATGGCGGGCAGTCCTGGAATGGTAGGAATCAAGTATTACCTGGTGGGGCCATCTATGAATTGAATTCACTAAACACCGCTGTTGGAGTTGTGACTTGGCAGACAATAGTGAGTGATGATATGAGGCGTAGGCTAGCTATGGAGATACCTGCTAACGAGTATTCATTGGATAGAGCTAGAGCTTTACACGGTGGTTTAGTGGAGCAAGCAGAGGATAGGTTCACTGGTATGAAGGTATATCAGTGGGTGAATGCTGACCCTAATGCAACTAATGCATGGACAAACAATAATAAGGCTGTAAAAGTAGAGCCTGGGGTAAGTTTAGCTCCTCTAGGGTTAAACACAAGAGCTTCAGCTGATACAAAGTATCAATTAAATGGAGACAGCGATAAGCATAGAGAGCTATCCGTTTTAGGGGTAAGTAAAAACTCAGATGTATTCTACAAGGTATTCAGTGATACTTCTGGAAATATTTATATGGCTAAAGCTATAGGAAGTATGGAGATATTGAAGGATGTGAATGGGTTTAGGACCAAGAAGAGTGGGGTAGAGGTGACCAGAGTAGCTACTAAGGGAGTGAAAGCTACTGATTTAGCCGCTACTCTAAGTGGAGATGCCAAAGCATTAGATGAAAGAACAAAAATTATAACTAATTTCGTAACTGCTTTGGAGAGAAACACTGGAAATGATAGAAGTGCTTCTTGGGCCAGTGATGGCAAATGGTATAATGAAGCTTTTGATGGGATTTATGTAGTAAGGCAGCAGACTAATATTCAAGTTGGGCTTGACGGTAAGAAAATACTAGCATTGGATCCAAATCTGACTCCTTCATCGAGTGGAAAAGCTGATTTATACACAAAAGCATTTGTAAGTCAGTATAGAGCGGACACTGGAGGTTCAGATGTGTTAGGAGAGTTTAGAGGTGAAACGATAAGGCTTGATAACATGGCAAACATTTTTAGCAGTAAGAAGTTCTATATACCAAATGCGTTAGTAACAGACGGATATTAGGAAGTTTATGGGGGCAGCCTAGACGGGCTGTCCCTATAATAATGCAAAAAATTAAAGCATTAAAACAGTCTTAAAAGACAAGAGTAAGTAAATAGAGTAAAATGAAAGAAAGAGAGAGTGGGTGATTGGTTTGGCTAAGTGTAATTATTGTGGAAGTACTCAGAGGAGATTAGTATACAGCTATAATTTTGAGCCTAGAGCTTGTGAGGTTTGTTTGAATAGATTTTTTCAGAGTAGGGAGAGCAGAGTATATCCAGTACAGTATAATAGTGTAGAATACAATCAAATATTAGCAGCTTTGCAGCCTCGTGCGAGAGAAAACCTAGGTAAGAAGCTCGATAATGTGTTTAGTAAGTATATGGCTAGAAATATGAGATTTTACGTATTGGGTAATACATTAAGACTAGTGTATGAGACTGAGTACAGGCGAAAGTTCGGATATATAGTGATTGAGTTAGATATCATTACTGGGTTGGTGAAGCTCCTACGAACCTAAAGGTTCGGGACTTCTAGTAATAGAAGTCGCTTTACCAGACTAAGTATTTAGAAATATATACTACGATAGTTAAGTCATAACACCTTTGGTTGACGCATCAGACCATTGCTCTGTTATTTATTATTAAGTAGAAATTATGGGATAGTTTCGGTGTAATAGATGTAAAAAGCTTAATTATCATTGTAGAGATGAGGACGAATTCTTATTGTGGTCATAGCAATAAGATACGCACAACCTGTCGTAAGACAGAGTATTTAACAGAAAGGACTGTTTATATGGTATATGTAATCAACATCAATA
>Ga0075011_10001824_pt1 | contig 11527 bp, 7 predicted proteins | sample TARM_MetaG_T_14_FD_72354 | JGI IMG/M metagenome (GOLD analysis project Ga0075011, IMG submission 72354) | Freshwater microbial communities from Pennsylvania, USA, analyzing microbe dynamics in response to fracking - TARM_MetaG_T_14 | ecosystem: Environmental > Aquatic > Freshwater > River...
CTGCCAAAGAGAGCCTTATGTTAACAAAGTCTTTGGAGTTTTGCTTCAAAGACGGGTAAAAAGTTCTTGCCTTTTTGCAAGAACGCTCATGAAAAACGTATGATGAATCTATTATAGTCACATATTTGTAATCTTATGCTTAAAGGAGGGTTTTCGCATTAAAAGGGAGATTTAAAGTCTTCCTTTTAATGCGATTTTAAAGGTGTAAAACGCTTATTTAAATCATTAAAACGAGCAACGCAACGACTAACCCCAATGCCGCCGTCGTTAAGCCCGTAGAAATTTTTTTCGTCATTTTCGGAAGGCTATTTTCTTTTTGCGTATTTTCACCGATAATAAAGAGACCGACGCGTTTATTGTCGGCATTCAAAATCGGTTTGGCGAGAATAAAATAGTCGTCTTTAATGATGTATTTACCGGCGATGAGCTGTTCGAAATCAATACCGGATAACTGCTCGAGAAAATCGGCGTCGACATGTGATTGTACGCTAATCTCAAAGTTGCCTACTTTTTGGTATTTAAACTCCTGCAATTTTTTCATATCCATCAAATCGCGTTCCATAAGGACTTGAAAAATCTTACCGCTACTTTTATAAACGTCAAACAGAAAATCCAATGATTTCTTCACTTCCAAAACACCGTTTTGAAGAGGATAAAGAGCATGGAGGAAAACCTGCCCGTCTTGGTATTCGATGCCGCTGAAAGGCTGATTATTGGCCAAGACTTTCTGAAGTCCGAGCGAATCGTAAGGTTGCGCATTTAAAACCGGCGTGCGCGATGAAGAGCTGATTTTAACCGCTTCTTTGGAGTAGAGCTCCAAAACAATGCCGTTTTGATCGATCTTTTTAAGGCTTCCGCTCATCGCGTTGAGCTTTGCGGCAATCGCGTTCGGATCACCTTGGGCATTAATTGCGGCTACAAAATCGGGATTGGCTAAAAGCATATCACCGACAATCTCTAGATTCAACATCGTATCGGCAATTTTCATATCCAATTCGTGGAAGTAACTACTATTGGTTGCCTCGTATAAATTTTTCGTCGCCCTATTCGTCATCGAATTTAAATAATAAAGCGTGCCGATAATGCCTAATACCGAAAGCGTAATGAGCGTACTAAACCACAACGCTTTTCGCTTCTTCAACCGTTCCATAAAGGCCTGAAATTTCAAGATCATTCCAAACATGATTTACCTACCTTCTATCGCTTGTTAAATTATCGTTTACACACGATGCATTTTTTGATGGTCGTGGGAGAAAAAACCGCATTTAGACGCTCTTTTCTGCCGTCTTTAACATCGTTTCCAATGCTCTAAATACCGCCGCAATCGGCACGCTCCAATCACCCGAAACCGTTTGCCTAAAGACTTTAACGCTTTGATACCACGGCGTCGTATCGCCCTCTTGCATCCATCGCCAATCGGCAGGTTTAGGCGTCAAGACCCAAACGGGTATGTTTAAAGCTCCGCACAAATGAGCCACCGCCGTATCCGTCGTAATTACAAGGTCCAAATGCATCATCACTTTCGCCGTTTCGTAAAAATCGCTTAAAACAGGGGAAATATCGACAATCGTATCACTTAATCCTTCCCCGGCAATATCCTTTGCCTCATCGCCTACATGTAAAGAAATCCACTGTATCCCTTCCAACCCAAACCACGAGCGATACGCGTTCAAACCGATATGTTTGTTTTTAAAATCCTTATTGGTCGGACTGGAACTCCAAACAATGCCGATTTTCATACGATCGGGGCTTAACGCCACGTCGATTTTGGATTTGGGCACAAAAAGATACGGAAATTCTTGAGGAATTGTTTCCAAGGTCGTCGCAAAACGTTGTGCCGAACACAATAGCGGCAGATAAAAATCATGCGCCGGAACGGAAGAAGACTCTTCGTCGATCACTTCAAGGCGCGCATCCGCCGTTTGAAAGAGCCGCACCAGATCCGGACGCGTCCTGACGATCACATGAGCGCCTGCTTCCAAGAATTTCTGAGCATACCGAATAAACATGATATTATCGCCGAATCCTTGTTCGTTTTGCAAGACGATCGTCTTGTCTTTTAAAGGTTCGCCTTTCCATAACGGTGTCTTGTACGCATGGGTTTTTGCCAAAAGCTCTTTCATCGCCAAACGGTATTCGTAGCGTCTCCAGCCCTCTTCGTAGTCGCCTTTGACCAAAGCAAGCAACGCCGTATCGAAATTTGCGTTGATGTGGTTCGGTTCCATCTGCAACGCTTTTCGATAATACGGTTCGGCTTTATCGTACATTTTTTGCTCTTTAAATAAAGCCCCGACGTTGCTGTAGGCATCCGCATACGAGGGATTGAGTTTTATGGAACGGCTTAAGGCCTCAAATGCCTGCTCAAAAGCACCCGTTTGACGGAGTAAATTGCCCAAGTTATTATAGACGGCAGAATCGTTTGGATGGAGTTCGATGACCTTTTGATATGCCGCCAAAGCTTTTTCGTTAAGCCCCAACTCTTTATAAGCAATGCCCAGATTATTCAGAGCTTGCGTTTTTTGGGGTGCTAACGAAACGGCTTTTTCATAATAAGGCAGGGCTTTATCAAACTGTTTGAGCAATGCATAAACATTACCCAAAGCGACATGGACGTCGTATTGATCGGGGAAACGTCGTAAGAGCTCTTCGCCTAAGCCTAAAGCGTGTCGGATACGATTAGCATGGGAATAAAGCTCCATCAATTTTAACGCGTCTGCAAGTTTGACATGTAAGCGTAAAGCTTTTTCTAAATAAACGACGGCTTGGTCGGTATTGCCTTGCAGGGCGTAAATAGCACCCAAATTCGAATAAAAAGAGCCGTGCGACGCATCGAGCGTAATACCTTGCAAAAAGGTCTTTTTGGCTTCTTGCAAACGCCCCAAGCGTTTATACGTCACGCCCAAATTGTTATACAAACGTCTCATGAGCGAAGCGTTCGGAGCAAAACATTGTGCTTTCGTATAACACGCAAGTGCTGATTCAAGTTGGTTATCGCGTAAAAAAAGATCGCCCGATTCAATGAGAAAAAGGCTCGCATTTTCAGTTGGCACTCTTCTCCTTTTTTGTATCGTTAATCGTTTTAAACGTATCGATCGTACCGTCTTCTTTTTTATAAATTTTTTTATCTTTGAGCGTATTTTGGTTTTTTCCCTGCTCTTCGTTTTTTTGCATCAGATGTTTTTCATAGTACTCTTTACCCTGAAACAACACCTTTTTTTTAATATCGTCCTCTTCTTGCTTTGCCAGGACGTTCATCTCTGAAGAAGCAAACGCCGCGATTCCTAAAAACAGTGCAAACGTTACGATCCGTTTCATAGACGTACTCCCTTGAGGATATAGATTATAAACCGAAATAATCAACCAACTTACCTTGTTTCATCAGAAGGTTGAAATAGTCCGTTAAACGTGTTTTTTCGCTGGTCAGTTTCGCCAATTCGGCACTGTTGACTTGTCGTTGCGCTTGTAATAGCGTAACCAAATCCTGACTGGAAAGCCTAAATTTCTCCCAATACGCCTCTGCCATCTTTTTGCTCGCTTCGATCTCCACTTTGAGCGTATCGATGGTGCGTGAATTGGTTTGCACCGAATTAAACAATTTTTGCGAATTCCACCTTGTGTCTTTTTTCGTGTATTCCAAGTTGTAAACAAGTCCGGAAATTTCGCTTAAAAGTTTTGCCGTTTTTGCTTCATTTTTGCCGCCATCGTAAAGATTGTAACTAAAGATCAATTCGGCGGTAAAATCTCTGTTATGCCCATCCGTCGGAACAATACTGTAATCTTGGCGCGCCCGTTTGGAGTTACTGATGGCAAGATCGACTTTAGGACCGTTGGAGGCCTTCGTCACCGTGACGTCTTTTTGCTTACCCTCAATTTGCTTCTCGATAATGGCGAGGTCGACATTCTCTTTTTCAATCTGTGCCAAGAGTTTTTCAAGCGGCTGCAAGACGATTTCAAACTCCGTCTCAAAAGGTGCCATCTCTTCAATTTTTGATCCGATTAAAAATTCGTAATAATCTTTGGCATTGTTGTAATTGGATTCGGTATTGATCAGTGCGGTTTTGGCATTGGAAACACTTGCCAAGATAGAATTTTCATCCCCGGCCGTCGCCGCACCCAATTCCCGTTTAGTTTTGACGATCTCTAAAATCTTTAAAAGCTTATCGTAATTATTTTGGTTGACTTCGATCGATAAACGTCCGTATACGACGCTCAAATAAGCATCAATCACTTTAACGATCTCTTCTTCTTTAGTGCCTCTTAAACGCTCTTCTTGCTCTTTTTTCGTAATTTTCGTGCGCTCGATCGTTTCGACGTGCATCCCCGAGGAGTATAAATTATAATTAACCGCAACGTCGCCTTTGATCTGCCCGTATTGTTGCGTATCAAATCCTTTGGTCTCCTTGCCGGTTCCAGTAGCAATAAAATCGACTTGCGGTTTAAGGTCACTTTGGGCCTCGGCGGTGGAACTTTCCGCTTGCGTAATGCGCTCTTGGGCTTGTTTTACCCGAAAGTTACGCTCGATCGCAACGGCGACTGCTTGCTTGAGCGTGGCTTTATCCCCTTCGACCAAAAGCGGTTGTTCTTTTGGCTCTTCCTCTAAAAGCATGCTTTGAGATTGCGTCTTTTTTAACGATTCTTGCAGCGGTTGCGAAGTCGTTTCCAAAGGCTCCGTAGCCCATCCGTAAGTAAAAAAAATCCATCCTAATAGTAGAGCTTTGATGGCGTTAGCATTCATTTGACGTCAACCTTTAAATATCCGAACTCGAAGTTATTACTTTCGTTTTGTTTATAACTGATCTTAATTTTATTTTTAAATGCCGGTGTCGCTTCTAACGTATTTTTTGTGGCAAGAACGCGTCCGAGGGAGACTTGCTTTGCCTGCGTCGCACTTAAAATCTTTTTCGAATCCCCGACCGAAAGCACAAATAAAGCGTTAGGATTGGATTTGAGGATTTTTTCCATTGTTTTGGTCAGCTTTGCAATAGCGTCTTTAGCGACGAAATAGTCATTATTTTTAAAAACAATCGTCAAATCGGACTCTTTATAATCGACGATAGCCGTTTTTTCGGTACTTTTAGTTAAAGTGTTTTCGCCCGTTTCTTGCGTGCTTTGCGTCGTCGCTTTCGTAACGTCTTGCAAAGTTACGAACGTCACTGGATTTTCTTCTTGCTTTGAAGAAGTATCGGAAGAAGCCGCGGCGGCAACCGTGACCTGTTTGGAATTAAACTGCATGTAATATCCGACGTTTACAAACATAATTAACACAAAAAGTAAAAGGACTAAAATCACCGACGAAAAAAGATCCACGTAAGAGATAAAAGGATTCATTTCACCGTGTTCGCTACCGCCTGCCATGAAAAATCACTGCTCCTATTTAGAATGTTTACCGAAAAAAGATGCAAAAAATCCTTTAATGTCTTCCGACAAACTCGCCGCATGTTCCATTTTACTGCTATCAAACGCAAACACTTTTTCTTCAATAGCTTTTAACGATTGCGCCATGCTTTCTAGATGGGCTTGCGTCGACGTGATTTTAGCGTCCAATGCCGCAATGATCTTGACATGTTCATCTTCCGTATGTCTAAAATACGTCGTTTCGAACTCTTTTCGCTGTGCGGCGTGTTCCACGCTTATGTCCGTCGCTTGTGCGATACGTTCGTCCAAGTGCGTTAACGCTTGCGCTTGCGAGAGGGCATGCGTTTCATAGCGATTGGCGTAAGCTTGCGTCGTATGCAAGACCTCTTTAACGACTTGCGTCTCTTCGATAAGGGAGTCGCGAATACGTTGAAGCGTTCCATGTTCTTCTTCGTGCACTGTGCTATAAGTAGTAGCCAAGCTCTTTTGCGACTCTAAAATCGACTCTAACGCGTGTCGATGAGCTCCTAAACTGCGATCGATACCGCCTATGGCACTATGCGTCGACGCCGCCGCCTCTTTGGCTTCGAGCATCAGCGTTTGCTCTAAACCCAATAGCGTGTTTAAGGCTTGCTCGGTTTGGTTGATCGTCGCCGAAACAACCCGAAGAATCTCAAGCCCTTCAAGAGCGTTTTTCTGATGATCGAGGTGCATCGTCTCTTCAATCGTCCTTAAATTTTCGATCGTTTGAATTTCGATATGTAAGGTTTCGTGAAGACGCTCAAAGGCTTCGTAAAGTTTTTGATTCTCTTGAAGACTGCTTGAAAAATACTCTTTTTGCGACAGTTCCTGCGCGCTTAACATCGCGGCGTTATTGGCAATGTTAGCGTTGATTGCGGAAAGTTTTTCCGACGTTTGATCCAACAACGATGTTAAACTGAGGAAGTTTGCATCCCTAACGTTTGCCATCGACGAGAGCATATCGACCTCTTGCCCGAGCGTCTCGTGAAGAGCACCGATGGACTGCACCAAGGTTTTATGACGGGTATGCGCGTTTTGATCCTCTTGTATCGCGTGTTCTCCCATCGCTTTTAGGGTTTCATGCTGTGCAAACACCGCTTCATGGACGCGTACGACGCCGGTATTGATCGTGCTTAAAGTTTCGCCGCTTTGGCGCGCTACATGTTCATGGTGTGTTAAAAACGCTTTTTGTCCCTCGATGATTTTACCTTCCGCATCAACCAACGATACGAGCGTATCGCCTTGCGTATGGAGCTGTTGCGACATCTCCTCTAAAGTCTGTTTTGCGTGTTCGAGTAGCTCGTTGCCTTGGCGTACGAATTCTCCTTGACGGTTTAACAAAGAGGTCATTTCGCTATGGTTTTCCTCCCGTCGTTTGAGTGCGTTTTCATCCCGTTGCACCCACGCTTCCGCGATACGATTGACCTCATTTTGATGCATACGATGCAAGGAAACGATCGTACCGAGCGTTTCGTGTTGCGATTCTATCGTGTGTTTCATGGACGTAAGCGTTTCGGATATGCCGTGAAGCTTTTCGTTGGATTTTGAAAATTTTGAAATTTCGTGCGTAAACGTACTCATCTGCTCTAAAAAAACTTCCATAAAGCTTTTTCGATGCTCGGGAAGATTGGCACTCGAAACCGCCGATCCGTTAAACGCTTCGGGCGCAACGTCGATAATACGATCTTTTAACCAATCTTCAATACCGCTAATCAGCGTATCTTGCGAACGAAATAAAATATAGCCGTTAATACCCAAAATGACCGCACATACGACGCCGAATAACGAAGCTCCAAAACCGATCGCCATACCGGAGAGCGGACCCGAAAAATCTTGCATAATCTGCTTAATGTCGATGTCGCCGTTAAGCCCTAAAATAATCTGTCCCATATGGTCGATGGCTTCGACCAATCCGACGAACGTTCCCAAAAGACCGATAAGCATCGCGGTATTGATGAAAAAATTGATATACGATTTTTGTTGGCGAAATTTTCCTTCCAACCAATCGATAATATTTCGCGACTCCTCTTGCGTAAAAAACATCGTTTGCTTGCTTTTTCTGCTTTGAAGCATATGCGCGATATTGGCGGGTAAAAGAGAATCGATACTGCGAATGTAAAATTCATAGCCCGTTTTCTTATACGCGAGTGCGCCGAACGTTCCGCCGAGCATCATAATGTGAAAGCCGCTGACGATCTGATAGAGTGTTCCTACCGCCAATAAACCTAAAATGGCCGTACTAAAGATAACGGTCGCCATAAAAAAGATACCGAGTAACTCGGCGTTGGTATACACAACATAGAGAATGAAAAGCCAAATGATTAAATATGCTTTTAAAACTTTGATTCGTTTCATCGTGTTAAGTGTTACCCTTTTTTTAAATTTATTATAGAACCCTCGGCGATTTTATCAATTCTTTCGTATAGTAATGCTTAAAGTACCTTTACAAAATGACAAAAAAATTCTTTGTAACCAATGCGTTACTTTTACGAAAATTACGTCTTTATCATCAAATTGTTTCAAAAATCAAAAAAGAATTATTATTTGTCAAAATTATCGATAGCAATAAAAAGAGGAGAAGAAGCATATACGCTTTTTCTCCTCTTTTTGTATATTAAAATATTATTTAAAATCCGTATGGACAATACTGTCTTGAACGTCGATTTTAATCGTGCTTCCGCCGACCGTGGCCTCATAACGCGTAAATCCGACATCTAACCCCGTCGTATCGGTACTTGCCGTCCAACCTGTACCCGAAATCGTATCATCATTACCGCCCAGCACTTTTAAAACCGTATTGGTATCATCGGTAATATTTAGAACATCAGCCGGATTCAGCGTCATTTTAATACTGGCTTTCGTCATATCTAAAACTTCGATACTCTCGATTTTTCCGTCTGAAATACCGCTCAAATTGACTGTTGCGTTTGAAGCAAACAACAGCGTATCAAGACCCGTCCCACCATCGATAACGGTATCGGAGGCATCGTATACGAGCGTATCGTTACCGGCTCCTCCGTAGAGTTTATCGGCTCCGACACCGCCGTAGATAATATCGTTCCCGTCTCCGGCATTAATAACGTCGTTTCCGGCACCACCGTAGATAACATCGTTTCCATCGCCGGCATTAATAACATCGTCTCCGGCATAACCGCGAATCAAATCGTTTGAAGCAGTACCGTTAATTGTATCATTGCCTTCCGTTGCGGAAGAGTAGGTATTGGTTGTTTCTGTAACGACGATACTAAAGCTATCGCTCGTACTCGCATGACTACCGTTAGATTCCATGGCCGTGGCCGTGACGGTAATATTGATTGTTCCGGTATAATTGTCGGCAGGGAGCAAATAAAGATTTTTCAATTGATCCGCCGTCAAAGTCCATGTTCCGTCACTATTATGAGTCCCCGCCGTTAATATAGCACCGGTAGGAATTCCTGCTAACGAAACGCTCACACTTTCCGAACCGTCCAAATCGGAAGAAGCGGCATAAAGATGAAGAGCGATAGGACTACCGTATGCCGTTGTCGATCCTGAAAGAGTAATATTGGCATTCGAGAGTGAAAGCGAAGAATCTTTATTAGCATCATTTCCGTTTAAAATAAGCCATTGAAACGTATAGTCTCCGTTTGACGTAGCCGTATAGCTATACGAACCGCTATTGGTTAATGTCGTCGATGTTATTTCCGATGCAGAAACAATCGTTGAAGATCTATTGCCGTTAGGATCCGTGACTATCAAAACAACTAAATCATTGTAACCTTTTTGTATTTCTGAAACCGTATTTTCTCCGTTTTTAAAGATATAATCCCACGAAATCGTCATACCGGACGTTAACGAATAATGAGATTCCGATACTTTCCCGTCAATGACGTTAACATTTCCGGGATCGCTCACTTTACCGCCGGTTGGATTAAATCCGTCGAGATAACCGGACGGAAGCCCTAATTCCGTTTCAAGGTTTGCCTGAGATACGCCGCTGCTCGTATTGGTACCGGCTTGCGTAATAACAACATCGCTATTATTTGTTGAAATTACGGTTGAACCTTGGTTTGTCGCATAAATATCTGAAACGCTTAATACGGGAATATCCGCCACGGCTATAGAAACCGTTTGAGAAGTAAACGCGCTATCTCCGCCGTTTTGCTCCGTTGCGATTGCTTTAATCGTAATATCAAAATCGTTTGATACGGAAGAAGAGACGCTTAACGTTAAACCTTTAGTATAGTCTAAGCTATTCGTACTAATCATCCATGTTCCGTCCGCTTGCAATACGCCTTCACTGAGTGTCGCTCCAGCGGGTACTCCCGAAATGATAAGACTTAATGCTTCACTACCGTCTCGATCGATAAGGTTAGAATTGATATTTAACGTATAGTGTGTAAAAGTCGTTGTACTGAAAGCACTTTGTCCGTAAATCGACCCGTCCGCAAATACAAACCCTTCTATGTTATTGAAAGACACCGAAGCACCGGTATCTTTGTCAATCAATGTCCCGTCCATACCGGAATTAACATTATTGTGGTCGTTAATATTGCTAAACGTATAGTGAGATGCACTTTTGCCCAGATAAACAACGTCATACGTACCTGTTCCGTCCGCACCGTTAATACTGTGGATTTGATTGCTGTTAATGTCACCTAAAATCGTAATAAAATCCGATGCGGTATTCGATCCGTTTAAATTACCGCTATTAAATGTTTGGCTAATGACATTTGCATTACTAATAATCGGCGTAATCGTACCGTTATTATCGACCGTAAAGAGTTCCGTCGTTCCGTAACTTACAAGTATAGATGTTGTTACGCTAGAACCGACGGTGGCATTTAAAGACGGAGTATCGGCAACTGCTGCAATATCAATAGAGGTTGTATACGAATGAGCACTCCACGCTTTACCGTCACCGACGCTAAACGAAAAAGAACCGTCTGCATCGCTGTTGTCCGTTGGGACAAACGTTAATTTTCCGCTATTAATATCTGCTATGGAGATAATCGTATTGGCACTGACTGCCGTGCCATTAAGATAAAGTGTTCCATTCGTCGGTAAAGAATCGATACGAATCGAAACTAAACTATCTCCGTCGATATCACCGTAAGTTCCAAAATCGCTTGCATGAATCGTATAAGGCGTATCCTCGGTAATCGAGATTGTATCATCGGTCGATGTCGGCGCATCATTTACCGCGTTGACGTATAAGGTTACGGTGGCCGTGTCGCTTCCTCCTTTGCCATCACTGATCGTATACGTAAAGGATGCTTCTCCGTGATAATTTACCTCCGGTATAAACGTAATATGACCGCTTGCAAGCGAAACCGTACCGTGCATTGCATTGGATACGTCAATGACACTTAGCGTATCTCCGTCGTTATCACTATCGTTACCGAGTAAAGCAGAAGTAGGAATACTCAACGATGTATCTTCATTGGTTGTTAACGTATCATTATGACATGTAAGATTATCCGTCGTACTTGAGAGGATATGATAGTTATTGCCTCCGTCGTTACTTAATTCTACTTTTAAAACGGCTTGCCCGCCTTGATCCCAATAAACGATCGATATTTCATGTGTACCGCTTGTCGTAATCGAAAAGTCGCTCTTCGTCTCGTTTGATGAACGATTACCGTTATAAGATGATACCGCTACTCCATCTATATAAATGGCATAACCGTCGTCGGAAGTGACTTTAAAGGAGTAATTCCCTGCACTTAATTCCATACTTCCCGTAAGTTTGATAATAGCATCCGATCCCGTATCGTTTCCTATACTTAAGTGAGTAGCATTCGTACCTAAAAAGGTTGCTAAACTACCGCTGCTACCTAAATTATTACTGACGCCTCCGTAATTAAGTGCCGTTGCGGTAAATGTCGCATCCGGAGTCGTTTGGCTTGCTATAAAGTTTTCAACTTGAGTAATACTGCTTAAATTAGATCCATCCGAGTTTGCACCGCTATCATTATAAACATAATACTCCCCTTTTAAACCGCTTATCAAATACGTATCGTCTTTTGCTTCTGGAACACTATTCCAATCAAAGGTCGCACCGCTACCTTTATTACCGGCAAGATCGGTATAGCTCTCATTCGCAACACTAATGCTTGGCGTATCCGTACCGCTTTGGGTAAAGGTCGCCGTCCAGACTTTAGGATCGCTG
>Ga0075011_10001825_pt1 | contig 11525 bp, 8 predicted proteins | sample TARM_MetaG_T_14_FD_72354 | JGI IMG/M metagenome (GOLD analysis project Ga0075011, IMG submission 72354) | Freshwater microbial communities from Pennsylvania, USA, analyzing microbe dynamics in response to fracking - TARM_MetaG_T_14 | ecosystem: Environmental > Aquatic > Freshwater > River...
GTAAAATACTTTTTGTAAAATCACTTAATGTTTCTAAAATATAATCATAATACCCAAAAATTAAAAGCACGAGTGATCCACTAATCCCAGGCACCACCATTGATGATGAGGCTAGCGCTCCAATCATCAAAAGCCCTAAAACAAATAAGAAAGACCCTGGTTCAAGACTTGTCACTCTAAACTCTAAATAGGTTAATACCAGTAAAATAACCACACCTATTATAAGCGTAAGCTTAGGTCCTAGCGTTTTACTAGAAAGATTCGCTTCTTTACTAATGTTTGGTAATGACCCAATAATTAGCCCCACAAAAAATAAAACAGTTGGTAAGGGGTAATGTTCAAGTAAAACAACAATCCCAAAAATCGCACTAATCAATCCTAAAATAACCCCAACAATCACAGCCCATAAGGTTTTAAGTATTGCTAGCGGCTCTTCAAAGAAATGACTGATTGCATAAATGATTTTTTCATAAAGGCCAAATATCAAGGCCATGGTGCCCCCACTAAATCCAGGAATCACATTCGCCACACCAATCGCAAATCCTTTGGCTAAATCTTTAAGTCTATCCATAACCTCACACCCTTTACACTCAATCGTCTTGACGCCAAAAATGTTGAACGGTTTTCTTATCGTTTATATTATACTCAATGATTTGATCAATCAAGGCATAATCAACCGCTTGATCAAATCTTATTTTAATCAGTTGTTTAGAGGTTTGAAACCCTTGCTTCTTAGCGCGCGCCTCAAAGTGCTGAACCGCCTTCGCCTCAGGCGCAATCGCTAAATGATTTTTAGCCAAACTAAACCCAATGATAAACGTCCCATGATCGGTAAACATTGGCTGATTCCAGCCAATTTTTTCTTTTAAATTAGGATAAGTCGTTTTAATATGCTTTAAGAGATTGACCATGATCTCTTTTGCTTGTTCGCTTTTAATTGTTTCGATATATTCATCAAATGTATCCATCATCATAGTCCTTTCAAATACTCAAAATTCTTTAACACACTATCTTTTTATTATAGCACAAAATCAAGTAAATAAAAGACGCATATCACTTTGATAGCGCCTTTTTATCGCTTTTAAACAAACCATTTTTTAAGCGTTAAACCCTTTTCGTTTTTGAACACCCCAAGCGCCACTTTCTTTTAACGCTTTAAAAGAACTACTCACGCGGTGCATACTAATAAGCTGTCGGTATCCAAAGTTTTCAAAGATTGCAAACAAGATTAAAATCAAGGTTTCTTTATGATTCATCATAATCATTTCACGTTCTGACATATATAAAGATGACAGTGAAATAATAACCCCAAACATAATCGAACTAATAAAAATCGCTAGGATAATGACTGGATTTAAAAGCCCTAAGATTAATGCAATCAACAACATTAAATACCCTTGAGCTTCAAAGAATGGTCCTAAGAATTCAAAGATGAAAAAATAAGGGTAACCAATTAACCCGATTTGTTTATATTTTGGATTAAATCCAATATTACGGTGATAAGATAAAATATCGATTAATCCGCGTTGCCAGCGGTTTCTTTGTTTTAATAACGTATTCAAATCACTCGGTAGTTCTGTATAACAATAAGCATTATAAACATAGGCAACGCGGTGAGGATCTTTATTTTCTATAGCTTGTTTAGTCAGTCTTACCACAAGCTCCATATCTTCCCCCACGGTATCTTTTTTTAATTTACTACTGCTGGTTAAGTAACCCCCTGTTTCAATCAAGGCATCTTTTTTAAACAAGCCAAATGCGCCTGATATAATCATTAAACTACGGAGTTCACTCCACCCTATTCGTCCACTGGTAAAAGCTCTTAAATATTCAATCGTTTGAAGACGACAAACCGTTTCTTTTGGAATGTGTTTTTCTTCTACTTTTCCTTTATCAAAAGTAAACCCATTTGCAGGATAAATATTGCCACCCATCGCCACATAAGGCATGGTATCATCAAGCATTGCTGATGATAACTTAAGCAAAGCATCTGTATCTAAAATACTATCCGCGTCAATCCCGCATACATAATCATGTTGGCTCACATTGATGCCTACATTTAACGCATCAGCTTTTCCACCATTGACTTTATCCACCACCACTAAATTAGGAATCGTTTTGGTTTTATAAATCCCTCTAATGGTTTTAGTATTGACACTATTTTTATGGGTTGGGTGTTTTCGCTCAAGCTTAAAATAATCAATTAAGATCTTTAATGTCTCATCTTTAGACCCATCATTTACTACCACAACTTCATAGTTGGGATACTTTAAATTTAATAAACTACTGACACTTTCAACAATACTAACCGATTCATTATATGCCGGTGCAATAATTGAAATCCCCGGCAATAATTTCTCAGAAAACAATAAACTGTATTTTCTTGTCTTAGCCAACATGACTTGTTTTTTTGAAGCGATGATGGCTAAGATAAAGAGTATGATGTAAATCATGTTGATGGTCACAAAATAAAAAATAAGATAAATATTTACATCAATAATAAAGGCTTCCACCATCGCCTGAAAAGACAGTGTCGGAATTAAATCCCACATTCTAATGATAAATATCAGCGGAAACACCAATAAACTGATAAGCATCCAGCGGATCATCCATAAAACTTTAGTCTTTTCAATCGGTACCTTTTCTTTGATTACCGTTTCTTCTTCTAAAGCCTTTAATTCCATTTGGTTTAAAACACGCTCATTTAAATATTTTTTAAAGGGCTTTATTGTTTCTTCATTGGTATAAGCTAAAATGGTTTTTATAATGCTTTGATTTACCTGATTATCTTGGTTATGATTTAAAAAATCAATGAGTGGTTCAACGATAGATTCATTGATCATATTTTTAATAATAGCCTTTAATAAATAAGGCTTTGTTTCATGAATATTTAAGATAATATAATCAATACGGTCCGCGAACACTTCAGTGAGTGAAAACTGTTGATGAGGGGTAAGGTCATCATAAAGTCTTAGTAAATGATCTAACAATGAACGATCATCTAAAACAATTTTTGAAAGTGTCTTTATCCGCTCTTGATCAAGGACACTTTGATCTAAGCCTTTCAGTAAGATCTGAATGGTTGCTTTACTTGGACTCGCGCTTAACGCTTTAATCGCATATGACTGCACCATGACATCCTCATGGTGCAGATACTTTGCCTCCTGCAAAAGTTCAGGGGTTGTAGTGAGTAAATTCTTAAGAATACTTTCTTTAAGATACAAGTTTTTAGGGTCTGAAAAAGGCTTTTTCTCAATCACCCACGATAATCTTTTAACCATATAATCCATTAAAAATGCATCCGCATGAAATGATGCGATACGTACAAGCGCTAAAACAATTGGATAATGGTTATCCTCTTGATAACGCATTAAAGGTTGATAAAGACGTTTATAATTATTCCCAATGACTGTACATAGTCTTTCATGATAAGCATCGCTTGAGCCGATTAATGAATCAATCACGGTATATAAATAATCTTCTTTAAATCCGTATCGTAAATGCTCGACAATTCTTAAACGGATTGATTCATTCTTCTCTTTTTTAAAGCGTTCAAACAATAACTGATAAACCTCTTCAGTCCTTAGCTTGGAAAGATAATAAACTGCCATTCTTCTTTTATAAGGCCTTAAGGCATGTAAATGACTGTACTGCCTTTTAATAAAACGACTAAACCGAATGTCTTCAATGATCGCCGCTCTTACTGGTTCATCTAGATGAATTTGTTCATCGACTTCGATTAAAGCGTCCATTAAAAACTTATTTGATACAGGACGTTTTATTGATTCATTATCTAAATATTTTTTAAACAAATATTCTCTAGTTTTTTGAGTTCTTCTTAGTTTAAGATGATGCCTTCTTTTTTGTGTTGTTATTAACAAGATAAAAAGAAGAATAATAAAAAGCATGACACTAAAAACGCCAATAAGGATTTCTATCATGTTAGCACAACCTTATTTTTACGGTAACGCTTAATATGGCCGATCAATTCTTCTGGCATGATTGGTTTTTGTAAAATTAGATCAACATCTAAATAATTACAGCGTTTAATCACTTCTAAATTTTTATGATGACTCACAATAATAAACGGAATATCTTTAAAATTACGGGATTGATTAATCGTTTGTTTAAACTGAAACCCATCGAGCTTACTTAAATTAATCTCAGAAATTATAATATCAATATTATGGTTTTCAAGATATTGATACCCTTGATAAATATCTTTAGCAATTAGCACATCGTAATGGACACGCTTAAAAAGCTTGACCATTAAGTTTTGATAGGTCTCATCTTCATCAACCAATAAAATTAACCCTTCTGTATAAACATCTTGATCACTGTGTTTGTCAATCACTTGATCAATGCCTTTTAACTTTGCGCGTTCAAGGCGCATCTGCGCAAGCTCAATAAACTGATTCACACGTTCTGCCTTATCATAGCGTTCATTTAACTCCTCAATAGTCACAATACTAATAGAGACACTAATCTTTTCAACAAACAAATCAGATTCTTTTATATGATTACTAATTGTCTCAGCCGTTTGAATCACGGCTGATTCATCAATGGCATGTTTATAGATAAATAATCCCGGTCCGTTTTGTTTAAAAATAAGACTTTCTTTATGCTTAATCGATTCAATCACATGAACCAACCGTTTTAAAGTTTCATTGCCTTTATGCGTTCCATGTTTTTTATTAATCGCTTGTAAGTTATCAATTTGAATCAGCAGTAAGCTTCTTGTCATGCCTTTATCTAACGGATCATTAATATGACTCAATAGATGCCCTATCATAAAATGTTGATTATAGAGTTTGGTAATTGGACATCTTAATAATAAATCAGTCGTTTCACTGATTTTTGATTCTAACTGTGTAATCTCTTCTTCTAAAGCTTTTTTACTCGTATCTAAGCCTTTGATTTTAGACTGCATTTCAACCCATTTGGTATTATAAATGGTTGGTAAATTTATGTTATACATTTTATGATACTTTTTGACTAAAGGTTCTAACAGTGTTAGCCATGTGATTCCCTTTTTTTGATAAATAGTATCAAAAAAAGCATGCCATAACTTATATTTTTTTAAGGTTGTTTTTTCAATTTCTAAATGAGGAAACATCCCTAAATGGATGTCGGTATCTTTAAAGACATCTAAGATTGTCTTACGGTGATACTTACTTTCAAGCCGTTTTAACATATGATTACAAATGGTTTCATAGTTATAAGAAACATTCTTATTATTCACGTGGTCAATGACTTGATTGGTGTTATAAAAATCATACCTTAATACACTTGAAAACACCGCATGGATAGACGTTTTTTCAATTGCACACCCTAAACGCGGATAAATCTTATCAAACATTAAATGTTTGATTTTACGCATCGATTCTCTTAAAAATTCTACACTAGGTAAGGTCATTTCATGAAAATGGTTAATCGCAGCAATCACACTTTCTACTTTATCATTAGGCTCAGCCTGATGAGAAAATAGGTGCGATGAAAACAGTATACTTCCCGTATTAAAAAACGTTACAAAGCCTTCAGGAAACGGCATAAAAGGCATCGGGATGAACGATAAACTATCTTCATCCCCGATGCTTAATTTATAGTTTAGCCCTTCAATGGATAATACCTCAACATCAAGAATATCTTTTAAATAAGAAAGCCCGGTTTCATAAGCAATCACTTGCCCTTTAAACCCCTCCTCTTTTAACACCTCAACAACAGGCACATTTAAGTAATCATTGGACTGTAAAATAATATAATCGAGTGCATGAATAGCGACATGTTCTAACACACCCTCTAAAAGCGCTTCTTTATGGTGCTTTGCACCAGGGTCAATTAAAACATTTGTTTCATTTGTCATTAATAAATACGAAAATCGTTTCACACTTTTTTCAATCATGATTGGTTCAATTTGATAAGTCATAAAAACAACCCCTTTATACCCTTTAATTATAGCATAAGCCCCATGTATTTTAAAAAGCCAAAAAAAAATTGGAACAATGTTCCAATTTTTTAAGTAACAGCCTCACTTGCTTTAAACCAGTGTTTTGTTTTATTCGCAATTTTTACTAAGATTAACATCACCGGTACTTCTGTTAACACCCCGACAATCGTCGCAAGCGCGACCCCAGGATTAAGCGGAAACAACGCAACCGCTACAGCCACGGCTAATTCAAAGAAATTAGAAGCCCCTATCATCCCTGCTGGTGCTGCAACATCATGTGATAATTTTAAGTGTCTTGCGGCCAAATACGCAATAAAGAAAATCAAGAATGTTTGGATAATTAACGGAATCGCAATTAACCCAATATGAAGCGGGTTATCGATGATTAAATCACTTTGTAAAGAAAAGATTAAAATAAGGGTTAATAAAAGCCCAATAATCGTCACTTTACTAAATTTAGGAATGAAACGCTCGTTATAGTATTCAAGACTTTTTGCTTTAACCATAAAGTATCTTGTCAGTGAAGCCGCAACAAGCGGGATCACCACAAATAAAAACACCGATAAAAATAAAGTTGCCCACGGAACAGTAATGCCGCTTACACCAAGTAATAAGCCAACAATTGGCACGAACAATATTAAAATGATTAAATCATTGGTCGCGACCTGGACAAGTGTATAGGCAGGATTTCCTCTGGTTAACCCACTCCAAACAAATACCATCGCTGTACAAGGCGCAGCCCCAAGTAAAACAGCACCTGCTAAATAATCATTCGCAAGATCTAAAGAAATGATTGATTTAAAGACTACCATAAAAAAGAAATACGCAATTCCAAACATGGTAAAGGGTTTAATCAACCAGTTTACAACCCATGTTAGAAATAACCCCTTGGGTTCTTTTCTAACATCTTTAACTGATGTAAAATCTACCTTTAACATCATCGGATAAATCATTAACCAAATTAATAATCCAATGGGAATATTCACCGACGCTACTTCAAACTGATTTAAAAACTCAGGAATTACAGGGATAAAATACCCAATACTAACCCCAATCGCCATACATACCAATACAAACACTGTTAAATACTTTTCAAAAAAACTAATTTTCATACATCCAACCCTTTCTTAGACACATTTAATCTCACCTTTACTTTCTGCTTTAATTTTTTTTAGCTGTTCTAAATACGCAATTAACTGATCAATTCGATCCATATTCACATGATGTTTTTTCCAGTTTCCTTCTTTAAATGCCTTAACTAACCCGGACTCTGTTAAATGTTTTAAGTGATAAGACATTGTAGGCTGGGTAATGGTTAACTTATCAATCAACGTACACCCACATGTTTCACCCGTTAACAATAATTCTAAAATCATTAGACGGTTTTCATCAGATAAGCCTTTAAATAATGTTGCCACTTGTTCTTTCATTCTTTCACCCCTTTATAGATACTTATCTATATAGATACCTATCTATATAGTATAAGACACTTTTACTCTCGTCAACACACACTTTAAATAAAACGTTATCATTACGCTTACACCATAAAAAAAGAGTAAAGCGATCGCTTTACTCCCACTCAATTGTTCCTGGTGGTTTTGAAGTAATATCATAAACAACACGGTTTATCCCTTTGACTTCATTAATAATTCTTGAAGAGACTGTTTCTAAGAATGCGAAGCTAAACTGACTAATATGCGCCGTCATAAAATCTGTGGTGTTTACACTTCTCACTGCAGCAACATATTCATATGTTCTATTATCTCCCATCACCCCTACCGTTTTGACTGGTAAAAGGGTAACAAAAGCCTGTGAGACTTCATCATACAAATCATGCTTTCTCAACTCTTCAATAAAAATCGCATCTGCTTTTTGAAGAATACTGACCAGTGATTTTCTTACTTCTCCAATCACCCTTATTCCTAGTCCAGGGCCTGGAAAAGGGTGACGCGATACTAACTGTTTAGAGAGCCCCAGTTTTAACCCAAGTGCTCGAACTTCATCTTTAAATAAGGTTTTTAAGGGTTCGATAATGGTAAATGTATGGGTTTTTGGAACCCCGCCAACATTATGATGACTTTTAATCGTTTTACTAGGACCATAAATACTGATTGATTCTATCACATCAGGATAAATGGTCTTTTGGGCTAAAAACTTTACATTTTTATATTTAGCTTTTTCTGATTCAAAAATATCAAAAAAGACTTTACCAATAATTTTTCTTTTTTCTTCAGGATCACTGATTCCTCTTAATGCTTCAAAGAACTGATTCTTTGCGTCAACTTTTACAATATTGATATCATGCATTGCTTTATAATTATCAATCACTTCAGTCGCTTCTTCGTGTCTTAAAAGTCCTGTATCAACAAAGATACAAGTTAACTGTTTCCCAATCGCTTTATGTAAAAGCAAAGCCAACACACTACTATCGACCCCACCACTTAATCCTAATATGACATCGTCATCTTGAACGGTTTTTCTAATTGATTCAACACTGCCTTCTATAAAGTCACTAATGTGCCAGTCTTGTTTCGCCTGGCACACTTTTAAAACAAAGTTTTTAAGTAAGACATTTCCAGCTTCGGTATGGGTAACCTCAGGATGAAACTGAACCGTGTAATGAGGTTTTATCTTATGTTTGGTAAAAGCGATACTTGAAGCGGTTTTACCTATTAAATGGAAGGTATCAGGCAGTTTAACAACATGATCCCCATGTGACATCCATACAGTTGATGAGACAGGGATATCTGTGGTTATGATATCACTTGAGGTAATGTTTAAAACACTTTTTCCGTATTCTCTTAACGGGCTTTCCTCAATCTTAGCCCCGTGATAAGTCATCATTAACTGCATCCCATAACATATCCCGAGAATCGGGATATCTAATGCGAGTAACCTTTCATCAATTGAAGGGGCTTCTTGATCATAAACACTACTAGGCCCGCCTGATAAAATAATCCCAATCACATTATCAGTATCTACCATTTCATACTGAATGGTATGAGGCACAACTTCTGTATAGACATTGAGCGCTCTTATTCTTCTTGCAATCAGTTGGTTATACTGACTGCCAAAATCAATAATGAGTATTTTTTCCATTAGTGTTTTCCCCCTTGATAATTTGGGGCTTCTCTTGTGATTTGAACATCGTGGGGGTGAGATTCTCTCACGCCACTTCCGGTAATTTCAATAAAAGTTGCCTTATCTTTAAGAGTTTTAATGGTTTTAGCCCCAATATAACCCATACCACTTCTTAATCCCCCGCAAAGTTGATAAAGGGTATCTTCAACCTCACCTTTATAAGGCACACGTGCCTCAATCCCTTCAGGCACAAGTTTCTTTTGTTCCCCTGTTCCTTTTTGAAAATAGCGGTCACTACTTCCGCGGTTCATCGCGGCTAAACTCCCCATCCCAACATAGGTTTTATAACGTCTGCCTTGATAGATGAGTTCTTCACCAGGGCTTTCTTTAGTGCCTGCAAGTAAACTTCCAAGCATCACACTATCAGCACCAGCTGATAGTGCTTTAACAATATCACCACTATATTTAATCCCACCATCAGCAATGATGGTAACATCCGAGTTTTTTAACGCCTCATACACATCCATAATCGCTGTTACCTGAGGACTCCCAACCCCTGCGACAACTCTTGTGGTGCAGATACTCCCTGGTCCTACACCAACTTTAACTGCGTTAGCACCAGCATTTTTTAAAGCAAGCGCAGCTTCTTTTGTCACAATATTACCCGCAATAATCGGCAAGCTAGGAAACTGCGCACGAATTGATGCGACTGTATCGATAACACCTTTACTATGCCCGTGCGCACTATCAACTGTAATCACATCGACTGAGGCATCCACTAAGGCTTTAACACGCTCTAAGGTATCCTCACCAATCCCTACAGCCGCTCCGCACAGTAAACGCCCTGATGAATCTTTAGCTGCATTCGGATAAGCTAAAATATTATCAATATCTTTTGAAGTAATTAATCCTTTAAGTTTATACTCTTTATCCACGATCAAAAGCTTTTCTAACCGGTGATTTCTTAAAATAACCTTAGCCTCATCCAGTGAGATATTCTCACTAGATGTAATTAAATGTTCTTTAGTCATCACTTCAGATATTAAGGTATCATCTAACGCACGGTAACGCAGGTCACGGTTTGTAACAATCCCTTTTAAATACCCTTCATCGTCAATAATAGGAATGCCTGATATTTTATAAGTACTCATAATATCCTCAGCATCTTGTAAGGTATGTGTTTTACTTAACGTTATTGGGTTTTTAATCATTCCACTTTCACTACGTTTTACATAATCTACTTGTGAGGCCTGGTCTTCTATACTCATATTCTTATGAATAAACCCGATTCCCCCAAAGCGTGCCATACTGATTGCCATTTTTGATTCTGTCACAGTATCCATTGCGGCTGAAAGAATCGGGATATTTAGGGTTAATCCTTTTAGTAATTCAGTATGCAGTAATACCTCACTTGGAATTACCTCGCTTTCTCCTGGTAAAACAAGCACATCATCAAATGTTAATCCTTTTTTCATACAGTGTACCTCCAATAAAAAAATGGTTTTTTGCCTACGCAAAAAACCATTAACATTAAGTTTTTCACGTAGTCTTAGATTTAAGGTCTAAGGTAGAAACAGTCTTCCATATCAAGACATTATACGTTTAAATTAATCCTATCATAGCAAATCTTATTCGTTTAAACAAGGATAAATTATATTTCTATAGTTTCCCCTTTATATCACAATTACAATAGCGTTAACATCTAAACTTTTTAGTTAACTGATTCACCTTATTAACAGTTGTCATTAAACCATTCCGTTTGAAGTAACTTATCAGGTATTAACTCTCATATTTTAAAACGATTATTCTATTATTGCGGGCGTAATTGATACCATAAAAGTTACGATCTTCTAAAGGACTTCTGGATATAACAAAATCCTTCGAAGACCGTTAAGAGAATACTGGTTTATAATATTATCATTGAATGAAGTTAGTGTAATTAAATATCTATTGGCCCAAATTGATTATTTATTGTATCTTTTTCTCATAAAAAGACTACCTGATGGTAGCCTCTTTATTTCTTGTTGTTAGTTCTTTTTGATGGTTTTAAATATTTAGTATTTCCAGGTGTATTTTTGTTGTCACGTTGTCTCTTATCTGGTTTACCTGTTGATTGTGCAGTTCGTTTTGGTCCTGGTTTTAGCGCCATTTTTTCACCTCTTCCTTTACAATAGTAATTTTAAAATCCATTCAATCGTATTAATAGCTAGAATAGTTAAAAATTCTATTAGTTAAAAAATCAAAGCTATTACATCAGCTGGATTGTTTTTGATGTAGTTTCTCAACACTAGTTTTAAACAAAATATACCCGTTCCTAAGAACGTGAAACTAGTAAATACTCCGATAAACTTTTTCATGATCAAATCAGCCCTTGAAACGCTACAACAAGTCCCCAATATGCAACTAAATACATGAATGAACCTAAAGCAGGAAAATCTCCTCTATTATAAAAAATACCCACTATTGAATAAGAAAGAATATGTAGTAATGTTTCTCC
>Ga0075011_10001828_pt1 | contig 11520 bp, 15 predicted proteins | sample TARM_MetaG_T_14_FD_72354 | JGI IMG/M metagenome (GOLD analysis project Ga0075011, IMG submission 72354) | Freshwater microbial communities from Pennsylvania, USA, analyzing microbe dynamics in response to fracking - TARM_MetaG_T_14 | ecosystem: Environmental > Aquatic > Freshwater > River...
ACACCGAGACGAGCAGCCACACCAATGGCGGTGGCTTCGAGTTCAGCCTTGCCGTCTGAGACGATTTTATCCATGGATTCCTGCATCAGCTGGGTGCTGAATGCCAGATTGACAGGCAGGTTGCTGATTGCTCCTGACAGAGCCTGGTATATTTCTTCAAGCTCGCGCTTCCCAGCCTTGCCTTTTGCCACGAGCGCACCCAGAGCTGCCAGCTTGTCATTCAATTTCGCCATCTCGCACTCACTGGCTTCCCGGATCTGACGTTCATAGCGTTCGCGTGTCGACTCCGTAAAGCCGATGTCCGGCTGGCGCTCATAGTCGCCACGAATCAGGCTGGTAATTGTGCACGGCACACCGTCACTCATTCCGAAAGATGTGATCATCGTGGCCCATTGCGCCGGAGACAGACTGACTTTCAGAAGCGGTGCACGGCGTCTACTTTCCGCCAGTCGATGACGGATCATGCCGTCGCGCTCAATCTGCTCTGATTCACTGAAGGTCAGCGTGATCACCTCCTTATGACTGAGGTCAGAGGCATACAAGCGTTGCCCCGTCATCGTCGTGCGGCTTACCGAAACCAGCCCATACGCCGGGTGGCGGGTGATCAGTTCTCCCATATCATTTTCGGTCACTGTCGGTATTACTGTGTTTTCCATCTTCATGTCCTGAATAGATTCAAAATAAACTGCCTCAGGCGTAATACCGATGTGGAGCCGGACTGCCTTGGTGTTAGTCTGCCATCCTTCCTAAGGGAATTTGCATTCACTAAATTCGATGCCATTAGAGCGAAGTAATTCTCTGATATCATCCGCAAGGAAATACGCCTCAGTTGTGTTGTCACGACCATTAAAGAAATCGGTCTCAGGCAATGTAATTATTTGAGACTTCGCCTGCTCATGAGATTCGTTACTAATCACAATTGCGTCGGCAATAACATTCGTTGCCCAGTCGCGATCAAAACCAGGCATCGCAGGGAGTTTTGCCACTACGTCACTGGGTAAGGCGTCGATATAGTCCAAAGCCGCTTGAGCTACTGAAATCAGCTCTTTCATGGTTTTCACCTCACTGTTTCTCTGTTCCATCGCTCTTACTTCCCGCCAACAGATTTTTGTTGTTTCTTCATCAGATACTCTTCACCACACTTCTCGCATTTCAGAATGTATTCAGCGGGCCTGAGTTGCTTTAGAGTCATTGCGCCGCAATCGGGACAGGCAAGTTGTTCCACAACCCGGCGCATAATTTGATTAATTTCCGAGCATTGTGCTGGCGTTAATTGGTGGCGAGTTTCCCACTTATAGGCCGCTTCCCGCACGACACGAGCCACGATATTTTTACCCTTCATCACTCTAGTCCTCCGGTGCAGCCAGCCATCTTACTCACTTCCGTGCGTATGTCAGCGAATAATGACCAGGTCAGGACCAAAACTGAATCCATCGCCCATCCGGTCGGAATGCTTCGATACATACGATTTCCCGTATTTCTCCAGGTCTTGCAGACTGGATCTTGCCAGGTTCCATGAATACTCATGCCCCCAGGTTTCCCCATCCCGATCAGCAAATCGTGCGGGTTTATAGTTGGCCTTGAGCAGAGCATAGATCTGTTCGAGAGTGGGTAATACCGGACTTGTCTTCCCGTTAGTTGCGTCTGCGTTCTTCATTATTATGTGCCGTTTCCAGTTATTTAAGGGGGCCGGGTACTTTGCCGCCCCCCTGGTATTCTGAACTATCCCTCGACCGTAATGCCGTTAACCACGCAGGTCGATTTCAAGTCGCACGGTATTAACCTTTACGCCAGATTCCTTGAAGGTATCAACCGGAAGAGGTGTAAAATTGCCACCGAGCTGCTTCACCTGCTCTGTAAGCGTGACTGTGAGATTATCCTTGCGGAACAGCACCCCGGCAGAAAGAATCGCCTGTAAGCGTCCGTATTTTGCAAGCATGCTGATAGCATGCATGACATGCTTAATATCAGCGCGTTTGAGGAACGGAGGGTTCATAATAATAACGTCAAATGGTGCATCAGGCTGGAAGGTAAGAAAATCAGCATGTACTAATTCGATCTTCTCGCTCAGGTTGACGTTGGTTTTAACCTGGTGAAAGCGCTCATCGTTCAATTCCACACCCGTAATCAAAGCACCCGGGGCCGACTGTCTAATGGCTTTCAGAATGCGTCCATCTCCGAACTCGGGTTCCAGTACACGTTCGCCAGCAGCGGGAGCAGCACGCGTAATCATCTGCGAAACCAACCCATTTGGGCTTGGAATGAAGTTGAACACATCGCGAGGAATTTCGATTGAACCAGAGAGAATGATCTGATCAATGCGCTCGGAAGCATCCATCGTAAAAATATGTGCTTTTTGTTTGCGGTTCCAGACACCACCGGCAGCTTCAATAACCTTATTGGTTTTAAGATAGAGGCTACGATCAAGTTGGTCTGCAAGGAACAGTAAATTGCCATCTAAACGTGAACGTGACAGTGCATTCAGAACATCGTTTGTAACTTGCATAGGTACTCCAGTTTAGTGATTGGATACCTGCTGCATGGCAGCAGGTCAGATTAAAGAGAGAAAGACTTACACCCCGGGCAACAACAGGGATGGGCTGTTATATGAAAAACGATCAACAGGAGCATCTTCAAATCCGTGGTTCGGTGCATCCGGTGTCAGGACCAGGCCGTCATGGGCCGCGTGAATATGCAGTAGTGAATCACTGCCCGTGTCGATGTGCAGCGTTGGCACCCCCCGGTCAATCTCCAGAATGAGGCCGAAACACGGCGTACCGGATTCATCCACCACTTCGCACTGAAGGTCGCTATTTGCTGATACCTTCACCAGAAAGGATTGCTTGTCCTCTTCGGGCAGCTGTTCTTCGTCAATTCGCCAGTCCTGCATAGTCAGGCTGATCTCTGAAGAGGGCGTGGTATGAGATTCCGGCGTCAGCAGCGCGTACACCTGCTGGCGGAACTGCTGGCTCATCTCCGGGGTCAGGGGATTGTCTGCACCGCCGGAATGCTCTTCCCAGCCATCACGATCAGCGTGCATCCAGACGTTTTGCGTCATCGACGGCAGTGAATCGTCCGGGTGTACGATGAGATGCGGGGAACTTTCTTTTGCTTCCAGATAGCGGACGGACTGGCCATCCAGCAATGCGCCATCTGCTGCCGTACCATCGGTCTCCGGCAATGCGATTTCAGTGACATTGCCACCGCAATGCTCTGCTACAACACGCCCCAGATCTTCCATTAGTGCGCGATGCTTTTCGGGAGAATCCAACTCGCCCAATAAGTCAGGTTTAACCAGTAATGCAGTAATAATCGTTGCCAGTTGACGAGTCGTAATTAATTTAGCCATGATAGTATTCCTTTCATCTGATTAATTAACTCTACCAGCTTCGACTTTCTGGCTAATAACCTGAGGTGAGTTTTTTTAAAAAAACTTGCCCCATAAACAAAGGGGCAAAACACGATTATAAATAATAAAGACAGATTTAAAATTAGTGAATCAGGACGCTGATTTCACTAATAAGACAGGGCGTGCGTAGGTATACCGATCTGATGGTGAAATACCGAATTCATGATTCAGTAAGTCAGCTGAAACTACCATACTACCGTGAGCCGCCTGGACGTGCAGAACTAAAGGGTCAGTGTCACCCGCGTTGACGCGGATCGAGGGCGCGCCATTTTCAATCAACAGTACCAGCGACATTACCTGACGTGAATCCGCAGGTAATCGGCCTGGCTGTTTTCATCGCGATCCACTGGCATGATTACACCGTCAATCTGTCCGCCAAATGTTTCGCCACCAGCTCGACAATATCTCGCATAAATGCTTTATGCGACTCCGGTGTTTTTAATGTATTCATTAATGCTGGTTGCACCAGTAAGTCACAGACTGTTCCGCAAGCTCGGTAGGTAACAAATATTTTGGCATGGTAGGTTCTCCTGCTATGAATGAGAACACTCTAGCATTCTGGTTTTATTTCCTAATAAGTTATAGGCAGGTATTTTTAAAGTTTCTTTGCCACATATTTATATTAAAAACAGTCCGTATTATTCCCCGAAAAAGTAACTTTCCTCTAAATAACTGATCCTAATACCGCTACACTTTAGTCAGCCCATGTTTCCCACCGGGGAATGGGCTGACGGTATCCATAAAGTGACGGACCTTTTTCAACAGTTGCCACATTGAACGGCACTGGTGATTTCGGGTTGATGCACGCATTTTCTGCGTTAAAGCGTCATCCTGCCGCCGAGACATTCGCCCTGGGCAACGGTAAAGCGTGTCCGGGAAATAGAAGCCGTCCATATGGCCAATACCGGCAACCGGGAAAAACATTGTGAATGCGCGGGACAGGAATGCACTTAGATGTCACCCGCTGTTGTTGTAAATTCTAGCATTTCAATACTTAAACATTGCTACTCAAAAGAATGGGATATTCATCCTTAATTTTTTTAAAATAAATACCTCATTAGGATTGATTCTGGTTTTTGTAAACGGATAAATGTGAAAATACCTTCTATTAAAACTGAATCCTACATATATAAAACATTTACGCCCGCGTTTCTGAGCTATTTTTAAAAAACTTTCATTCAGGTTATTAGCCAGCGAGTCCAATCTGTCATGATTACTTCAGAACAAACCTGAGGAATCAAAAATGGATAAATACTTTGACCGTGGCGGAATGGTAATCGACAGCGCTAAAATTCAGTGTATTAATTCAGTAAAAGGCACTGGGGAATATATTTTCCGGGTCACTTGCAATAAATGCAATGGACGTGGTGAACGTAACCACTTTTATAAGAGCCGCTGCATTAACTGTAATTCCACAGGCTATAGCCTGGTCACTACCCGTACTTGTTATACCCTGACTGCGCTATATCGCACAAACCCGGAAGCGGCTCGCAAGATTTCGGCGGCTCAGGCGGCAGAGCGTCAGCGTGCTGTTCAATCGAAGACTTCTGCATTCAATTTTTGGTATCAGAGCCATCAGGAACTGGTGGATGCCATCACAAAGCAAGACGGTGAGAACAGTTTTCTGAACAGCCTGAAATCGACGTTATCACGCAGATATCCATTAAGTGATAAACAACTGACAGTAGCAGCCAGAATCCTCGGGATTTAATAAATCAGCTTCAGGCTTTTATAATTCTTATTTAAACTCATTTCGTTACGGAGGAAGATATGATCCATTCATTTAAAGACCGACGACTGGAAAGCTTTTTCCGTAATGGGAAATCCTCAGCAGGTATTCCTGCTGATTTGTTAAATGCGATTTCATGCAGACTGGAAACGTTAAACAAGGTTAAATATGAGCGCGAATTGTTATCCAGCAGTTTGCGTTACGAACGCTTGAGAATGACCGCAAATCGGTATTCTTCTATTCGAGTTAACTCAAAGTATCGATTATTTTTCGAATGGAATGATGGCGTTCATAACGTCCACCTGTCGGCGCATGATTACAAATCGCTAATCCATTAAGGTTAAAAATGAAACTATTTGGTATTTCATCCCGGGATGCGGGCTTAGATGCGATGTTTTATATTCAGGCCAGCACGAAACAACAGGCAAGCTTCATATTCGGTGTCCTTGCCTCCCGGCTGAATGCGCATTGCCAGCTTATTGACCCACTGAATGAAACCATCATTCCCTCACTGAGCCGGACGACGCTTTCATTGCTGCCCTGGTCCCAGAATACCAAGACCAAGACTCATGAGCTGAAGATGATGACGCACGGCCTGACATTGACCGGGGCAGTGATGGTTGAACACACCCGTCAGATCGTCGACTTCTGCGATAACCTGGGGCTGCGGCTGGATGACCCCGCCGGAAAACCCGGCTGGACAGAACTGATAAATGCCGACTGTGAACAGCTTAATTCCCCACGTCTTTACCCTGTCCTGGTAGACCCCGGCACCGAAGGACAGTTTCAGATTTATATTCCGGCACCGGCTGTCGTTGACCCCGACGCGGTTATTGCCAGCGTGATTGATGAGTGTTTTAGCGGCAATCCACCTTACTGCGTGACCGGGTCGCCGTTTCCGATGACTGAAAAGCCGGTGATCCGAATGGAGGGTCACTTAAGCGACACGCATACACGCGTTTTTGAGCTGACATTCGTCAGCTTTAACCTGACCCTTTCCGCCACGGTATATGAAAATACCCTGCGCCAGGTGCTGATGTTATGTGAAGATTTCGGTGTCGCCCTTCAGGGGCGAGCTGGTGCGTCCTGTCATTCCTACATGCGGAGCGAATACCGGCGTCTTGCCCATGTTGGCGTCTATTCCCGTTCAGGGGCTGAAGACGATGTCCGCGCCTACAGCTCCAATAGAGAGGAGTTACTGATCCGCAAACTTCTGAATCAAGCGACTGCGGGGAGCGAGCTGATCCCGGCGAGGCATGGACAACAATTCAACGGCGTGTTGATGAATGCCACCCCGTCCTCAGCGACAACCGGCTTTATCTACTTGTCCCCGGAATTCCCGCAAGGGCAGTTTATGATGACGGCGGAAGTGGTGAATGCACGCAGCACGCCTCAGGGGATCGACTACATCGAAACTGTCGACGGTTACCGTTTTATTGTGACGGCATACGACACGATGGCCATGCAATCCCTAACTGCATCTCTCACTCACAATGAGGCCTATTTTACCCCATACCGCTGGGTATAGCTTCAGCGCACCGGACGACCAAGGATGGCATCCGGGAACGCTGCTTTTATGTCAGCAGCGGGACGTTAAAGCCGCGGTAAAACAGACCGACCCGATTTTAATACCCGATCACCGTTACCATCCGTCTCTTGGGCAGGACAACCGGGAAAAGTAACTTTTCAATATATGAGGACGGTCAGTCGGGACTGTGTATTTAATTCCGAATCCGCTGGTGATGTTTTTCCCTTAAATAGCGATCCTGTTTCATCTCGAATGTTTAATGTAATTGATCAAACAATCAATTTTTTAAACATTGTCGTCGCGGGTTTGGTGAGTATGAGCATTCCAGTGTGCAGCTTATCGCCAGCGAAACCGAAGCGCACGCCTGCCAGACAGCGCTGTTGAGTGAGTGTCGCGACGAAGCCAAAGCTCTGAATTTTGAAGACGGCGGTGTGTACGATTTGGGCGGGGAATTCTTTTATAAGGTGAAGAGCTGCAAGCCGGTGCCGCCGCAAGATGTTGAGATCCTGCTTCGCTACCTATGATCCTTTGGACGGTTGTGTCAGTCGCCGCCCGTTTTAATGCGGTCTTACCTGCCACGCGGCAGCACACGTTATATGCGCCTGATGCCTGCCCAGCCCGAGGGTTTTGTGGTAATTTTCCGGCATCTGAATGATTGAAAATTAAGGTTATCAGCATGAAAAGTAGCTTTTCTGAGCTGCCGGTGAAAGACGGAAAATCCGGCAGCTGGACGCTGGACTCTTTTGTGATTTCGGCAGAAAAAGCGCAGACCCTGAAGCTTCGCGCCGAATATACAAAGGATCAGGATGAATTTATCCCGGCAGGCGTCTACCGTCGTTTGTCCTTTGCTAACGAAGTGGTGATGTCCAACACGCCGATGGAAATCCGTACTTGTGAAGCTTTCATTGAGCGAGCGACGGGACGCATCCTGATTAACGGGTTGGGGCTGGGAATGGTGCTGCACGCCATTCTTCAAAAGCCAGACGTGACCCACGTGACCGTCATTGAGAAGTCTCAGGATGTGATTAACCTGGTTGCCGAGGTCTTTGCTCGCGATCCACGCGTTGAAATCATCCATGCGGATGCACTGGGCTACTGCCCACCGGCAGGCGTTACTTACAATGTGTGCTGGCATGATATCTGGCCGACTTTTTCGAGTTCAAATCTTGATGAAATGGAAGCACTCGAACGCAAATATCTCCAACTGTGCGACTGGCAGGATTCGTGGGGTAAAGAGCAGTGTGAAGCTGCCCTGATTCGTTTCGCGGCGCTGGAACCGTCACTGGAGTCCCTGATGCAGAAAGGGAAGTGACCTGCTTCACCGCCTTCCTGCGTCCACTTACGTTTAACTGCATCCATTATAAGGATGACTGATGAAGAGTTGCTTTTCTAATTTACCTGTTAAAGATGGAACATCTGGTGCCTGGACACTGGACAGCTTCGAAATCTCCAAAGATAAGGCGGTTAGCCTTTTCCTCCGTGCCGCTACGGAGGATATCGACGCGGTTTTACAGCCGGGTAACTATCGCCGCCTTTCAAATGGCAGAAATGTGGTGATGACCAATTTGCCATACGAAATCCAACTCTGTCAGGAGTTCATAAAGCGAGCGACAGGGCGAGTCCTGATTAACGGACTGGGGCTGGGGATGGTGCTGCACGCCATTCTTCAGAAGCCGGAAGTTAACAACGTGACTGTCATTGAGAAGTCGCAGGATGTGATTAACCTGGTTGCCGAGGCCTTTGCCCACGATCCCCGTGTTGAAATCATCCATGCGGATGCTCTGGAATACTGCCCACCGGCAGGCGTTACTTACGATGTGTGCTGGCACGACGTCTGGGCGGGATTATCGAGTTCAAATCTCGATGAAATGGAAGCACTCGAACGCAAATATCTCCACCTGTGCGACTGGCAGGACTCGTGGGGTAAAGAGCAGTGTGAAGCCGCCCTGGTCCGTTTTTCAAGGATGGCTGATGAGCAACCTTAACACCGATTTGATTGCGCGGATCTATGCTGCGTCAGACACTCCGTTAACAAATGAAGAGCTGTATCGCGAGGTACAGCGGGAAACGGGGATGTCGGATGCAGAACTACAGGAAATGAAGGCGTTCGGCTCTGACAAAATGCGAACCAGCGGCGTCAAGCATCAGGTTCGCTGGTATCAGCAGACGCTGCGGCAGGCCGGGGTGATCGAACGCGTCCCGGAAAAGCGGGGTGTCTGGCGCTATGCCTTCAAAACCGAAAAGAATCTGCATGAGTCCTGGGACAAACTGTGCGTCGTTGGCTTCTCCACTTCGCTCGGAGCGTCTGTTTTCGGGAATGCGTACGCGTTCTTCAGCAACATCAATGAGCAGATCCATCTCTGTCTTACGTCTCCCCCGTACCTGCTGCGTAATGCCCGGGATTATGGGCACGGTGGCGGACGCGGAGAGCAGTCGTATATTGACTGGCTGCTGCACATTCTTGAGCCTATTGTGAAGCAGCTTGTACCGGGTGGTAGCGTGGCGCTCAGCGTGACCCAGGACAGCTTTAATCCGGGTAGGCCGTCGCGCTCTCTGTATCTGGAAAGACTGACGCTGGCGCTGTGCGATAAACTGGGTCTTGAGCTGATGGACAGACTGAACTGGGTGAACCGGGGGAAACCCCCGTCGCCGACGCACTGGGCGTGTAAACAGCGTGTTCAGCTCTGTTCGTCTTACGAGCCGGTGCTGTGGTTTACGAATGACGCGCAAAAGGTGCGTTCGAACAACATGCGCGTTCTCCAGCCTCATTCAGAACAGCATCAGAAATTGCAGGCATCCGGCGGCGAAAACCGCATTACATCTTACGGGGATGGCGCTTACCAGCTTAAAAAAGGCGCCTTCGGCAATAAGACTGAAGGGACTATCCCCAAAAACACGCTGATGTTTGGCAATGCCTGCCCGGATACGCGACTCTGCCATCGCATCGCCCGCGAACTTGGGTTTCCGCTGCACGGTGCAACATCACCCACCCGACTCGCCGCATTCCTGATCGAGTTCCTCACAAAGCCGGGTGATCTGGTTGTTGAGCCCTTTGCAGGCCTGCACAAAGTACCGGTTGCCGCTGAACGGCTCGGTAGACGCTGGTATGCAACGGACAAAATTATGGAATGGCTCGGGATCTCGCGTAGCCTGTTTACAGAAATGCCGGGATACCAGAGCAGCCCGATGCTCGACGACCTGGTTGCCCTTTATCGTGATGAGCTGCGGTAAGGCGTGTGAGCAGCGCGGTAACGGCAGGCCGCAGCCGGAAGTGACGCGAGCGGGGATGCCCTGCGGCGACAGCGCTAACCGAAAATGATTCAGCAACATACCGGCGTAATGGCCACCAGGATTCTTCTCCCGGATGCCTTAAAAACGACGGCGTCAATTTTAATCACTGAAGGGAGTGTGAGCATGAAGAATTTGACTGAACAGGTTTCCCCCATTGAACTGCAAAAGGGCGACCGTGTTGAAGCGTACGGCGCATTACTGGAAGTAATGCACATCGTTGAATCCGACTGTGATGTCCCCGGCGGCGTCCGCGTTGCCGCCTGCGTCTCGCGGGTTATCGGCGACACCACCGGTACTATTCCGGGTGGATGGCTGGAAACTCCCGAGCAGATGTCGGAACGGGGCGCAACCTGGGCCGCAGAGCTTCCGGCAGGGCTGTACTGGAACATTCAGGGCAATGCCCATGCCAGAGTCAGCCGGGTGTTGAACTGACGTGTGGGAAGGTGAATAGATTGTCGATTTCGTCCCATATGGTATAATTGAATTACCAAATGGGAGGAACGGTTATGACGATGAAAGTATATTCTCCAGATGTATCCAAAATGAACCCACATGGCTTACGGCAGGTAGTGGGTCTGGATAACGACGGCATTGCGCTGATGGACAAAATTAGCCACGGCCTGTCAGGCAAAGTCGCCCATTCCATTTCTGAATGGGCGAACATCACGCCGTCGGAATTGCGCAAAATGTCCGGTATTCCGAACACCACGTTCAATCGTAGCGTGAAAGCCCGTTTCACTGCGGAACAGAGCGAACGCCTGATGCGAATTATCCGCGTCATTGAACGGGCTGTCGAGCTGTTCGAAGGCAACAAAGAAGCGGCACAGAAATGGCTGAACGAACCGAACCGTGGCCTGAGCTGGAAGACTCCCGCAGACGTTGTTTCTTCTGAAACCGGCGCACTCGAAGTGATGCGCCTGATCACGCGCATTGAGCACGGGGTTTATTCGTGATCCTGTACAGGATGACCAAGACCCGCTACATAACGACCGCGTGGTCGGGGCTCGGCGCAAAAGAAGCGGGAGGCCGCTGGAACAGTGTCGGCACAGCACTTGTCTATCTGTCCGAGACGGCATCCCTGACTATGCTGGAGACGCTTGTGCATATCCAGGCTCCGCAGCTTCTGGACGCCTACACGCTGCTGAGCATTGATGTCCCGGATGATCAGATCCAGGCCTTTGACATGAATCTGCTACCAACGGACTGGGCGAGTGAAGATGCACCAACCGAGCTTGCCCTCTATGGCGATAACTGGGCTGAAAGTGGCTCTTCTGTTGCGTTGTGTATTCCCAGCGCGTTATCTCCGGTGGAATTTAACTACCTTTTGAATCCAGCTCATCCGGCGCTCTTTGATCTGATGAAAACCGTCCAGAAAATCCCTTACCGGTTCGACACCCGGCTGAAATAGTTTTCGAATAAGCAACCGTGAAAAGGAACTTTTCAGCCTGGCTGCTCCCGCGCTAGTCATGGGGGGGGAATGCCCCCCGGCGGGGCAGTACCAGCTTTTTCTGGAGCTGTTCGTGCTAATGACTATCTTGTAACTTAATTCAGAACCCTGCCAGT
>Ga0075011_10001829_pt1 | contig 11516 bp, 8 predicted proteins | sample TARM_MetaG_T_14_FD_72354 | JGI IMG/M metagenome (GOLD analysis project Ga0075011, IMG submission 72354) | Freshwater microbial communities from Pennsylvania, USA, analyzing microbe dynamics in response to fracking - TARM_MetaG_T_14 | ecosystem: Environmental > Aquatic > Freshwater > River...
ATATTAAGCAGCTCAAAACATTCACAACGTCGAGAGAAAGTTGAAATTGATACTGAGAGTCAAACGGCAATTCAAGTAGAACGACGCGCGTTTGTTCAGGCTGAGGTGAAAACTAAAATTCATACTGGCCGGGTTCGATCCGGGCAACAAATTTATGCTAAAGAGTGTGACCTTGTTATAAATGGTGATGTAGGTGCGGGAGCTGAAGTGATTGCTGACGGCAATATCCATATTTATGGATCACTGCATGGTAAAGCATTAGCTGGCGCGATGGGAGATAAAAATGCCTGTATCTTCTGCCAATCACTTGGTTCTGAACTTGTGTCGATTGCCGGTGTTTATAAGCTGAGTGATGATTTAGCCGCTGATTTTGTGGGTAAATCGTGCATTGTTTCACTGCAAGACGAACAGATTGTATTATCCAATTTAAGTCGAATTTAATTTAGGTAAGGAATAAGAATGGCAAAAGTAATTGTCGTAACATCAGGAAAAGGTGGTGTTGGTAAAACAACGAGTAGTGCCGCAATAGGCTGTGGTCTTGCAATGAGCGGCGCAAAAACTGTGATTATCGATTTTGATATTGGTTTACGTAACCTCGATTTGATTATGGGTTGTGAGCGCCGTGTTGTTTATGATCTAATTAATGTGATTAACGGTGAAGCAAACCTACAGCAAGCCTTAGTGAAAGATAAACGGGTTAATGACCTGTTTATTTTACCCGCCTCGCAAACCCGAGATAAAGATGCTTTGTCTAAAGCAGGTGTTGAAAAAGTTATAGCTGATTTAAAAGCGGACGGCTTTGAATACATTATCTGTGACTCACCTGCGGGTATAGAGCAAGGCGCTATGATGGCCTTGTATTTTGCAGATGAAGCGATTGTAACAACCAACCCGGAAGTTTCTTCGGTACGCGATTCAGACAGAATCACGGGGATGTTATCAAGTAAGTCACACCGCGCTGAGTTGCAACTGACTCCTATTCGCGTACACCTGTTGATCACCCGCTATAGTCCAGAGCGGGTTGAAAAAGAGGAGATGCTAAGTATTGACGATATCAATGACTTGTTAGGTATCGAGTTGTTGGGCGTGATCCCGGAATCACAGGATGTATTGAATGCATCTAATTTAGGAGAGCCTGTTATTTTGAATCAAGATTGTGATGCGGGAAAGGCATATCAGGATGCAGTGGACCGTTTGTTGGGTATTAATCGAGAGTTTCGTTTCGTTACCTATCAAAAGAAAGGGTTTTTAAGCCGAATATTTGGAGGTTAAGATGGGACTATTACAATATTTTAGACAGGATAAACCCAAAAAAGGTAGCGCAAGACTCGCCAAAGATAGATTGCAGATTATTGTTGCGCATGAACATTCATTCGCAGCAAGGCCTACCTATTTAGCTGAAATGCAGTTAGAGATTGTCGCTGTTATCCGTAAATATATGGATATTTCAAGCGATGATGTAAAATGCGAATTCAGCGATAAAGCGGAAGATGATATGTCGGTATTGGAAGTGAATGTTGCCCTGCCAAAACATAAGTAACCTGCATAACTAAAATAAAAAAGCGGTGTATACCCAAACCACCTCAAGATGCAGATTCAGAGCATCTTGAGGTGGTTTGGGTATATTTAATACGCCGCTTTTTTGTTTGTTCTTCGTTGCATATTAAAACGGCGCCGGGTAGCGTTTAAGCAGATAGTCTATATCCGTTAAGGCTTGTATACTGAGCTGCTTAGAAAATGCGTGGATATTTTCTTGTAATTGCGCCATTGTGGTCGCGCCGATAATAGTCGCTGTCACACCATCAACCTGATTGCACCAGGCCAGCGCCAATTGTGCCGCAGTTAAGCCATATTGCTGAGCGAGGTCTCGATAGGCCGCAGTTGCTTGTTGCGCCGCGTGCGTATCCCTGAATAAACCATGGCGTTGCGCCAATGCCCAGCGGCTCCCTTGTGGACGGGCGCCATTAAGATATTTGCCGCTTAACATGCCCCCTGCCAGTGGTGACCAGGGTAAATAAGCAATCTCTTCATGGATGCAGTTTTCAATTAAATAGGGCCAGTCCTTAGCATGTAATAAACTAAATTCATTTTGAATAGAAACCATGCGTGGCAAACTGTATTGCTCACTTAATTTCAGGTAAGTGTTGATCCCCCATGTTGTATCATCTGACAAACCACAGAAACGGATTTTCCCCGCCTGTATACAGTGCTGCAGCCCGCGTAAAATATCTAACATCTGCGCGCTCTGATCCGCCGCATCTACTTCACTGAATTTAAACTGATTAGGCCAATGTTTGCCAAAGTGCGGCGAAGTACGGTTAGGCCAATGTAATTGAAAGAGATCGATATAATCAGTTTGTAACCGTTTTAATGATGCATCGACAGCTTGTATGACCGCCTCGCCAGTAATTGGCCCGCCATTGCGTACCCAGTCGAGTCCCTGCCCGGCTATTTTGCTGGCTAAAATAATATCCTTACGGCGATGGGTATTTGCGCCTAACCAGTTGCCAATAATAGTTTCCGTTTTACCATAAGTATCTGGGGAGGGAGGAACCGCATACATCTCTGCAGTATCAATAAAATTAATGCCTTGTTGCAGCGCATATTCAATCTGTTGGTTGGCATCTTGTTGATTATTTTGCAGTCCCCAGGTCATACTGCCTAAGCAGATACGTGAGACTGAAATACCACTGCTGCCTAATGTCGAAAATTCCATAGTAACCTCATAAGTAAAATGATTGTCAGTGAGTCTAGCAGCTACACGCTGCACTGTAACTCTCAGCTGCTGTTATATTTTATGCATTTAGCCCGGCGCAGAGGCGATCTCTACGAAGGTGATGTGGGCGCTTATTTACTGTATACTGGCGATTGGCTTTATTGCCTTCCAAGAGCATTAAACATGTTTTTATTACACCATTAGGGCAATATAATGACGTTCACTGCCAGAGCTTAGCGAGCAGACTATCCTGCTTCGCCAGATCCTATCATTAGCGATATTTCCTGTTATAAATAAGAGTCAGATGCAGCTTATATGTAAGACTGCAGTGACGCAACTAAGAGGTCTAAGTGGCTATTACACATAAAAAATTCAAATTCACTGTATGGCGGAAAGTTATTCTGCTATCGGCTGTGGTTGCACTGGTGGCAATCATTTATCTAGATTTCACTATACGTTCCACCTTTACAGGCAATAAATGGTCTGTGCCATCAACTGTTTATGCGCGGCCTCTGGAGTTATACCAAGGTGCAGAATTAACGGTCAGCGATCTCAAAATAGAGCTAGGCATGTTGGGCTACCGTTTTGTGTCGCGTCTTGAAAGTCCGGGACAGGCCATAATTAACGGCAATAAAGTGGCTATTTATACACCCGGGTTTCAATTTAGCGATGATCTTGAACCTGCCCGTAAGATAGAGCTGCGCATACAAGATGGCAGGGTGGCGCAGCTTTTCTGTGATGATGGCGCGCAGCTGGTACGTCTGGAGCCGCTTGCAATCGGCGGCATTTATCCTTCTCATCATGAGGATCGCTTGTTGGTACAGCTTTCCGAAGTACCAGTGCCGTTGCAGGAGATGCTGATTGCTGTGGAAGATGACCGATTTTACAGTCACTTTGGTATCTCTTTACGTGGTATTGCCCGTGCGTTAATAGCCAATATCAAGGAAGGTGGGATTTCTCAGGGCGCTTCAACACTGACCCAGCAACTGGTTAAGAATTATTACCTCAGCTCCGAGCAAACGCTAACGCGTAAAGCGAAAGAAGCTATCATGGCTTTACTTGTCGAGCTGCATTTTAGTAAATCTGAAATTTTAGAGGGTTATATTAATGAGATTTATCTTGGTCAGGATGGGCCAAGGGCGATTCACGGCTTTGGTCTGGCAAGTCAGTATTATTTTAACCGTCCGCTCTCTGCCCTATCAATAGATCAACAGGCGTTATTGGTTGCCTTAGTCAGAGGAGCGAGTTATTACAACCCGTGGCGTAATCCTGCACGGGCTTTGCAGCGTCGCAATCTGGTCTTGGATATTGCCGTTCAGGAAGCGCGTCTGGATAGTGATGTAGCCGAAAAGGCCAAACAACGTCCATTAGGTGTTGGTGGTGCTAGCGTTGCCAGTAGTCGCCGCTATCCAGCCTATCTTGATCTGGTGCGTAGACAATTGCAACGCGATTATAAAGAGGAAGATCTGAGCTCTGATGGCCTGGCCATTTTTACCTATTTTGACCCACTGGTACAGATCAGTGCTGAATCAAGCCTGAGCACTGCGCTTGGTAAATATGAGTCAGCTGATAAAAGTGCTGAACTTCAGGGGGCAGTGGTTGTTACCAGACCAAATACAGGTGCTGTGATCGCCATTCTTGGTGGTAAAGACGGTCGCTATGCCGGGTTTAACCGCGCTTTAGATGCTCGCCGTCAGGTCGGTTCATTGATGAAACCTGCTGTTTTTCTGAGCGCGCTTGAGCAGCCTGAAACTTATACGCTTGCGACGCTAATCAACGATGACCAATATTCATTATTGCAGCCTAATGGAGAGCAGTGGACTCCGAAGAATTTTGATCTCAAGGACCATGGTGATCTGCTGTTATATAAAGCGCTGGCCAACTCTTACAATCAGGCGACTGCGCGTTTGGGTAACAGCATTGGATTGGATAAGGTCGTTGATACAGTACATCGTTTAGGGGTGAAGCAGGAATTTCCCGCGTTACCTTCGGTGACCTTAGGGGCGGTTGATCTGCTCCCTATTGAGGTCGCGCAGATGTATCAAACTATCTCCTCCGACGGTTTCTACACGCCGCTGATGTCTATCAATGCCGTTGTGGCGCCGGGAGGCAAGCTATTAACCAGTTACCCGCTGGAAGTTGAACAACGTTTTGACAGCAGCTCTATTTACCTCTTAAATCATGCCATGCAGGCGGTGACCCATGAAGGCACGGCGAAATCTTTGCAATGGCTGTTGCCGGAGCTCTCCGTTGCAGGTAAAACAGGCTCCACTAACGATCTTCGTGATAGCTGGTTTGCTGGTTTTTCCGGGGATATGATGGCGGTTGTTTGGCTGGGAAGGGATGACAATGGCAGCACAGGTTTAACAGGCTCAAGTGGTGCCCTGCGCGTGTGGGCGGATATTTTCAAACAACGTTCGCGCCTGTCTATTCAGAATTTACCGCCGCAGAATGTTAATATAGTCTGGGTGGACAAGGACACCGGGCAGGGTAGTCAGGAGTCTTGTGAAAATGCTATCCCACTGCCATTTATTGTTGGCACCGAGCCTGAGGAAGAGATCCGTTGCCGACGGGGAGCTTCTGAGGTGATTGATTGGTTTAAACGTTTAGTCGATGAAATGTGAGAAAATTATGAGTTTTGTTAAAAAAGTTACACTACTTTGTGTGCCATGGATGTTAGTCGCCTGTAGCACAATGCCCGGCAAGGCACCTGTGGAAGAGGTTATAAGCCCGCCGATAACGGGAGAGCAGGAAAAACCGGAGGTTGCGCCTGTTGTTAAACCTCAGCAAGCGCCTGTTGATAGCGTAGCAAAAGCACCGCCAGCGTTATTTTCTTTGCTGCAGCGCGCGCAGCGGCAGGAGCAAGATGGTGATAATAGAGCCGCAGCATCTTCCCTTGAGCGGGCCATTAGAATAGCGCCACGTTATCCAGGAAGCTATTACCAGTTAGGGGAGCTGCGTTATCGTGAAGGTGCTTATCGCAAAGCGGCCTCGCTTGCCCAAAAAACACTCAGTCTGGGGGCAGAGGGGAGATTGCGGGAGCAAGCTAAAGATTTGCTAAACAGGGCAAAAGCCCACTAATTTAACGGCTTGCCTGTGTCTGACCGCTGGGTCTGATCACAGGCAAGCTTTGTTTTTATTTTTGCTCGCCGTGATTTAAACTAATACTCTTAATAAGAACCGTTTGTACCGGTTTATCTGCGCCTCGTGTTTTAACCATAGCAATCTTATCAACCACATCCATTCCCGCTGTTACTTTACCGAATACGGCATATCCCCAGTTGCTGCCTTGGGCATCTAAAAATGTATTATTTTTATGGTTGATAAAAAACTGTCGTGTCGCTGAATGTGGGGAGGAGGTTCTGGCCATAGAAATAGTGCCGCGTTCATTGCTCAGACCATTGCGTGATTCATTTTCAATGGCCGCAAAAGTAGTAAACTTTTTACCTGATTCATCTTCCCCGCCCCCCTGGATCATAAACCCATTGATAACACGGTGGAAAATGGTCTGTTTAAAGCCATCTTTTTCCACATAAGCCAAAAAATTAGCGACAGATTTAGGCGCCTGCTGCGGGAAAAGCTCGATAATGATTTTGCCTTGTGAGGTATCAATAACAACACTTGGATTGGTTGCTGCTGGATTGGTTGCTGCAAAAGCAGAGGCACTGATTAAGAGCAGAAAAAAAGTGAACAGTTGTTTTATTTTCATTGTGTAATTCCTTGCAGAGAGGTGATAGCAAACCCACGTATTAGATCACCTGATGCGTGGGGTTGGCATGATTTAAATTTTTTGCAGTTTAGCGTTAAGCTCTGAGTCTTGAACTATTTCATTTAATAATTGTGATAGCTGATCATTTAATTGCTCAGTGATTTTTTCCACGTCAGCAGTAAACACTCCCTCTTTGCCAAAACGGGAATTAAATGTTTTGCTGAATTTTTTGTTACCCGCGTGCAATTTTACGATAATGATTATGTTTGAATCGATTTTATAAGACAGGCTGTTTTGTTCAACTTTTGCGAGCAGTTTAATAAGCTGGATATCTATAATATTGGCGCCGTCAGCTTGAATCCTTAATCCCTGCTTCATCCATTGCTGGCGCAAAACATTTTCAATAATAACACGGCTATTGCGGGACTCATTGATCAGGCGGGCTGCATTATCGCCCTTGGCTATCTCAATAAGGTACTGCGCAATACGTTTATCCTGACTGCCAACCCGCCAAATTAAGCTGTTCTGCAGCAGATCCCCATCCTTTAATGATAACTCCGGCTGCAGCTCAACGCTGCTGGGTGAAGTACTGCAAGCCATTAATAAAACGGCGCTAACAATTAATACGGCTCTATAAGCTTTTTTTACCAATAAATAAGTCACGACTATTTCCTGTAGATAAATAAGTGGTTAGGATCATAGCAAATAAATTTGCCTTATATTTTTATTTACGCGCCAGATAGAGCGCTTTTTGAACGGTATAAATATTAAAAGTTAAATAAATGCTAATAACTCGTTAATTTACATCTAATTTGCTGCATTATCGAGTTAGCGAACATTGTTACGCTTATTTACATGTTTTTTCTATTTTTGTATGAAACTCGATCAATTTACAAAAATATTTATTTGTCAGGATCTTACTAAATATTTTACTAACACACTGTAAAGCCTATGGCTTCTGGCCTCAGCGCGGTTATCCACTATTTCTGTGGATAACTCTGTGGGAACTTTTATTAAAAGTGGCTGAAAGCCTGATTATTACTTGCTTCAGGGGGCATTGTAGTAAAAACAGACAAAACAATAAGTCCATAAAAAACAAACAGTTAAGAATGTCAAGTTGCTTCGTTTAGTTTTTATTTACGCTGTTATTTTGAAAATTCGTTAATTTGAAAGTCAATAATTTTCTGTGAGTTATTTAAATTTAAATTTCAATAAATTGATTGACAAGTAAAAATTAAAGAGGGTTTTTATTGTTTGTTTTATAAACGCCAGCTAACGGCTATTTCTATGAAAAAGGCTTAGGATCCTAATCTTACCCTGTTTCATATTATTATATCAGTAAACAAAAACGGCGGAAAAAGGCCCTTAATGGTTGATTTTATTTGTTGAAATATACTGTTGATGGATATATCTTCCCCAACCCTTCTTTTTAGACCGTTTGGTATAATAAAAAAGATCGGAGAAACCGCCGCTATAGTAAATATGTCCATTAACTGTTTTTTACCTGTCACCCTTTAAAATAAAAACAAGGTTTCATATGATTGATTTAACGACCAAGCGGGCAACGCAGGACGCTATTGAATGGTCACTCCTGCACGGACTTGCTTTTAAAACGTCCGCACACTCAGCAAGCCACGTCGCTTTTAGTTTTACGCCGACCTCCATTGCCAGAGAGCGATTTGCACAGCTAAAATCCAGTGTACCTCTGCTTGGCAAATTGATTCATTGTGTCTCTGAAAACCCCGTTTTTCTGCGCGAGGCGATTGCCCCTGTCGCAGCGGGCGATCCGTTTTTTGAGGCTTTGCTGGCAATGCATTACGAGATCCACAACTCACAGCGTAAAGCGCCACATCTGCCGCTGCTCATTATGCGCAGTGATTTTATGGATGATATACAAGACGGCCCCAAATTGATTGAATTTAATGGTATTGCTGCCGGGATGGGACCCTTTGGTCAACGCATTCATGAGTTGCATGGTTATTTGCGCTCACAGTGGCCGGATAGCTATGCCGCCTGGTCGGGCGATGAGCAGGGGACGCTTATTAGTAATCCTGCTATCGAGCGGCTATCGCAAGGCATTGCAGAGGCGTGCCGGCAAATCAAAGAGGAAGCCGGGGAGCAAGGCGCACCTGTTTTTCTGATGATAGTGCAAGCGGATGAAGATAATGTCTTTGATCAGCATCTGTTAGAGCTGGCGCTGCACAGCAGAGGGATAAAAACGTTGAGGCGAACGTTCCGCGAGTTATACGCTAAATTATCGACAGGGCCGCGGGAGCGATTGCTATTGGAGGGGACGGGCGCCATTGACTGTGTCTATTTACGCGCCGGCTATCGCTTTGAGGATTATGCCGCTGCCGACATCGTTGGCCGAGTCTGCTGCGAAGCGCTAATTCAGACCCGTATATTTATAGAAAAACACCGCGTGGCGATTAATGCGACGGTTAGTCAGCAGCTTGCCACAAGCAAACGGGTACAGATGCTGCTTACTTGTATGAGCGCCGAGTCGCTTTGCCAATTCGGTCTCAAGCTGCAAGAAGCGCAGGCAGTTAAAGCGTTATTAGGTGAAATGCGGCCCGTTAATAAGGCGCTGCTGAACAGTTTTAGCGCTTGTGAATCTTTACAGTGGGTGCTCAAAAATCAAGGGGAAGGTGGCGGACACTGCGTCTTTGCTGAGGATATTTTGCCGACATTGCAGCGTTTAAAAGAGGAAGAATATCCGGCATGGTCGTTAATGCGCCGTTTGCATCCCCTATCAAAAGCCAACAGCGCTTTAGTGATCAGAAAAGGGGAGTTATCTACAGTGGATGATCTGATCTGCGAAATAGGGATGTTTACTGTGCATATCAATGGGCAGCCAGCCGTTAGCGAGTCAGGCTATGCAGGATATTTAGTGCGCAGCAAGTCAGCGACTGTCTGTGAGGGGGGCATACATAGCGGTATGGGAGTCTTGGATTCACTGTGTTATAGCACATGGTCTGGAACTGTTTAAGTTTACAGTTATTTAGAATAAGATGGTCGCTATCGGTTTGCTGCACTCTATCGCGTAAAGCCGCCATTTTTGATTCGTTAAAGAGCCTGCTTGCAAGTGCTTCTGGTTAGTGAGGTTATTATGAAAAAGAAGTTTCAATTATCATCGCCGTTTTTACCTGCAGGCGATCAGCCGCAGGCTATCGAGAAATTGGTTGAGGGGATTGAATCCGGGTTGGCTTTTCAAACACTGTTGGGTGTGACTGGCTCCGGGAAAACATTCACCCTGGCTAATACTATTGCCCAGCTGAACCGGCCGACATTAATTCTTGCGCCCAATAAAACACTGGCGGCGCAGCTCTATGGTGAGATGAAAGAATTCTTTCCTAATAATGCGGTTGAATATTTTGTCTCCTATTACGATTATTACCAGCCCGAAGCCTATGTACCCAGCTCTGACTCCTTTATAGAAAAAGATGCCGCGGTTAATGCCCATATTGAGCAGATGCGCCTCTCTGCCACCAAAGCATTACTGGAGCGTGACGATGTGGTGCTGGTGGCCTCTGTTTCAGCTATTTATGGTCTGGGCGATCCCGATGCCTATTTAAAAATGATGCTGCATTTAACGGTGGGAGAGATAATTTCCAGTCGCGAAATTCTGCAGCGTTTAGTGGATCTGCAATATAGCCGTAATGACACCGAACTCAGTCGCGGGACGTTCCGGGTGCGTGGCGAAGTGATCGATATCTTCCCGGCCGATTCGGAAAAAGAAGCGCTGCGTATCGAACTCTTTGATGATGAAGTGGAAAATATCGCTGTTTTTGATCCCTTAACGGGCCAGCAGCTCGATAAACTGACCCGCGTCACTATCTACCCCAAGACCCATTATGTCACCCCAAGGGAGCAGATTTTAAAAGCCGTTGATGCCATTAAAGTCGAACTAAATGAGCGTAAAAAAGAGTTTCTTGAGCAGAATAAATTAATTGAAGAGCAGCGTATTTCACAGCGCACCTTATATGATATTGAAATGATGAACGAGCTGGGCTACTGCTCGGGCATTGAAAACTACTCGCGTTACCTCTCCGGGCGCGGGCAGGGAGAAGCGCCGCCTACCTTGTTTGATTATCTGCCCAAAAACGGCCTGCTGATTATTGATGAGAGCCACGTGACCGTACCGCAAATTGGCGCTATGTATAAGGGCGATCGCTCGCGCAAAGAAAATCTGGTTAACTATGGGTTCCGTCTGCCCTCAGCGCTGGATAACCGGCCGCTCAAATTTGAAGAGTTTGAGAAACTCGCGCCGCAAACTATCTATGTTTCTGCCACCCCGAGTGATTATGAGATAAACAAGTCGCAGGGGGATATTGTCCGGCAGGTGATCCGCCCGACAGGCTTGCTTGATCCTGAAATCGAAGTGCGTCCGGTGGACACGCAGGTGGATGATCTGCTTTCTGAAATTAATCTGCGTATTCCGCTTAAAGAGCGGGTGTTAGTGACCACCTTAACCAAACGTATGGCCGAAGATCTCACCGATTATCTGAACGACCATGGTATTAAAGTGCGCTATCTGCATTCCGATGTGGATACCGTTGAGCGCGTTGAGATTATCCGCGATCTTCGTCTGGGGATCTTTGATGTGCTCGTTGGTATCAACTTACTGCGCGAAGGGTTGGATATTCCAGAAGTCTCTTTAGTGGCCATATTAGATGCCGATAAAGAGGGCTTTTTACGCTCAGAGCGTTCGCTTATTCAGACGATGGGGCGTGCCGCACGTAATTTAAAAGGCAAGGCGATTTTATATGCGGGCAGGGTAACCGGCTCAATGCAGAAGGCCATTAAAATCACAGAAGATCGACGCATTCTGCAGGATCAGTTTAATAAAGCCAATGGCATTATCCCGCAAGGCTTAGTCAAGCAGGTTAATGACGTGATGCAGCTCGGCCAGCGCAACCTCAAAAAAGGCAATAGTAAGCAGGATAAAGTCGCCGAATATAAGGCGAATTACGAAATAAGGAGTGAGCAGGAGATCCTTAAACAGATAGCAAAACTGGAAAAAGAGATGTTTGCTTTCGCCAAAGATCTCGAATTTGAAAAAGCCGCCCGGCTCAGAGATGAAGTCTCCAA
>Ga0075011_10001831_pt1 | contig 11515 bp, 10 predicted proteins | sample TARM_MetaG_T_14_FD_72354 | JGI IMG/M metagenome (GOLD analysis project Ga0075011, IMG submission 72354) | Freshwater microbial communities from Pennsylvania, USA, analyzing microbe dynamics in response to fracking - TARM_MetaG_T_14 | ecosystem: Environmental > Aquatic > Freshwater > River...
GTGACCGCGCAGATCCCCCAGGCGGCGTGGGTGCTCATGTCGTGCGGGGACGGGGCCAAGGGACGGCGCTGGTACTCCTGGGCCGTGGTCGAGCTCGACGCCGAACCTGACGGGCCTGACACCGGGTCGGGACACCACTACCTGCTCGTGCGCCGCAACGACACCACCGGTGAGCTGGCCTGGTACCGGTGCTGGACCCCGCGCCCGACCCAGATCGGCGACCTGGTACGCGTCGCGGGACGGCGGTGGACCGTCGAGGAGAACTTCCAGGCCGCCAAGACCCACACCGGCCTGGACGAGCACCAGGTCCGCAGGTGGGACTCCTGGCACCGATGGACCACCCTGGCCATGCTCGCCCGCGCCTTCTTGACCATCCTGGCGACCGTCATGAACGACACCGAACCCGACCACGACGCAGCCGGCCTGATCCCGATCACCCTCAGCGAAGCCCGCCGCCTGTTCGCCGCGCTCGTCACTGACACCGCGACCGCCGTCGACCGCATCCTGGCCTGGTCACGATGGCGACGACGCCACCAGCAACGCGCCCGCCGAGCCCACTACCGACGCCGCGAAGGCAGCAACACCACAGCCCACCGACCCGAACTACGGCTGTAGTACTAGCGCCCCTGTGTGTCAGAACTATGCATGGGTATGTATAGTCATGCATATGTCGACCCCGCAGCGCTTCCGGATCGCGGTCGCCGGAGCCTCCGGCTACGCGGGCGGAGAGATCCTCCGCCTGGCCGCCACCCATCCGCACCTCGAGATCGGCACCCTCACCGCGCACTCCAACGCCGGCGCGACCCTCGGCACCGTCCAGCCCCACCTGCGCTCGCTCGTCGGCCGGGTGCTCGAGCCGACGACGGTCGAGGCCCTCGCCGGGCACGACGTCGTGGTCCTCGCCCTCCCGCACGGCGCCTCGGGCGAGATCGCGGCCCAGCTCCCCGACGACGTCGTCGTCCTCGACCTGGGGGCCGACCACCGCCTGTCCTCGGCCTCGGCCTGGGAGCAGTTCTATGGCAGCCCGCACGCCGGGACCTGGCCGTACGGCATGCCCGAGCTGATCCGCGCGGGGCAGGACAGCCAGCGCGAGGCGCTTGCCGGGACCCGCCGCATCGCCGTGCCCGGCTGCAACGTCACCGCCGTGACCCTCGGTCTCCAGCCGGGTGTCGCCGCGCGCGTGATCGACGCGTCGGACGTCGTCGCCGTCCTCGCGAACGGCTACTCGGGAGCGGGCAAGTCCCTCAAGCCACACCTGCTCGCTGCGGAGGGCATCGGCGCCGCCGCCCCCTACGCCGTCGGCGGCACGCACCGCCACATCCCCGAGATCCAGCAGAACCTCCAGGTCGCCGGCGCGGACGAGGTGCGGATCAGCTTCACACCCACCCTCGTGCCGATGGCCCGCGGCATCCTCGCCACGGCCACCGCACGCCTCGTTCCCGGCACCGACCCGGCCGCGGTGCGCGCCGCCTGGGAACAGGCGTACGCCGACGAGCCGTTCGTCCACCTGCTGCCCGAGGGCCAGTGGCCGAGCACCGCGATGACCCTCGGCGCCAACACGGCGCTGGTCCAGGTCGCGGTCGACGCCGCCGCCGGGCGCGTCGTGACCGTCACCGCGATCGACAACCTCGTCAAGGGCACCGCGGGCGCCGCCATCCAGTCCCTGAACCTCGCACTCGGCCTGCCGGAGAGGGCCGGCCTGACGATCGAAGGAGTCGCCCCGTGACGCCCACTCGCACGGTGACCTGCGCGCACGATCAGGCGGGAGGAGCCCTGTGAGCGTCACCGCAGCCGAGGGCTTCCGCGCCGCGGGCGTCACCGCAGGTCTGAAGCCCTCGGGCAATCCGGACCTCGCCCTGGTCGTCAACGACGGCCCGCAGCACGCTGCCGCCGCCGTCTTCACCAGCAACCGGGTGGTGGGCGCCCCCGTGCTGTGGTCGCGGCAGTGCATCAAGGACGGCCTCGCCCGCGCCATCGTCCTGAACTCGGGAGGTGCCAACGTCTGTACCGGCGCCCAGGGCTTCCAGGACACCCACGCCACCGCTGAGGCGGTCGCCGACGAGCTGGGCATCGGTCCGATCGATGTCCTGGTCGCGTCCACCGGCGTGATCGGCGTGCGTCTACCCCGCGAGACGCTCCTCGCGGGCGTGCCGGGCGTCGTGGCCGCGCTGCACGACGGCGAGACCGCGGGGCTGGCGGCCGCCAGCGCGATCATGACCACCGACACCGTCGCCAAGACCGCCGACCGCACGGTGACGACTCCGCAGGGGGACTTCACGGTCGGCGGCATGGCCAAGGGCGCGGGCATGCTCGCCCCCGCACTGGCGACGATGCTGTGCGTCATCACGACCGACGCCGCCGTGCCCGCGGGTGCGGAGGGCTCGGCCCGCCTGGACGCCGCGCTCCGCTCTGCGTCCGCCGCGACCTTCGACCGCATCGACTCCGACGGCTGCATGTCGACGTCGGACACCGTGGTGTTGATGGCCTCGGGCGCCTCGGGGGTGACACCGGACGAGTCCGTGCTCGCCGACGCGGTGCGTGAGGTGTGCGCCGACCTGGCCGCACAGCTCCTCGCCGACGCCGAGGGCTCCGCGCACGACATCGCGATCACGGTCACCGGCGCCACCACCGAGGAGGCTGCGCTCGCCGTCGCCCGCGCGGTCTCCCGCTCGAACCTCGTCAAGACGGCCGTCTACGGCAACGACCCGAACTGGGGGCGCATCCTGGCCCAGGTCGGCACGGTCCCGGAGGAGGTCGCCCCGTACGACCCCGGCCTGCTCGACGTGTCGATCAACGGCGTCATGGTCTGCCAGGCCGGCGGCGCCCACGAGGACCCGGCCACGGTCGACATGGCCGCGAACCGCCTCGTCACGATCCTGATCGACCTCCATGCCGGCGACGCCGAGGTCACCCTCTGGACCAACGACCTGACCCACGCCTACGTCGAAGAGAACAGCGCCTACACGTCGTGACGAGTGAGCCCGGCCGAGCTTGCTCGGACGAGGCAAGCGAGGAGCGACATGTTGACGAACGAAGTGAGGAACACACGTCATGAGCAGCGAGACCGTGGCCGCCCTCAGCCCCGATCACAAGGCAGAGGTGCTCATCGAGGCCCTTCCGTGGCTCCAGGAGTTCGCCGGGGCGCTCGTCGTCGTCAAGTACGGCGGCAACGCCATGGTCGACGACGCGCTCAAGGCCGCCTTCGCGCAGGACATGGTCTTCCTGCGGCAGGTCGGCCTGCGCCCCGTCGTCGTCCACGGCGGCGGCCCGCAGATCAACGCGATGCTCGGCCGCCTGGGCATCGCCAGCGAGTTCCGCGGCGGTCTGCGCGTCACCACCCCGGAGGCCATGGAGGTCGTCCGCATGGTCCTCACGGGCCAGGTGGGCCGCGAGCTCGTGGGCCTCCTCAACGCCCACGGCCCGCTCGCCGTCGGCCTCTCGGGCGAGGACGGCGGCCTCTTCGGCGCGGTCCGCCGCCAGGCCGTGGTCGACGGCGAGAGCCTCGACGTAGGCCTGGTCGGTGATGTCACCACGGTGAACCCGGCCGCCGTCGAGGACATCCTCGCCGCCGGACGCATCCCCGTCGTCTCCACCATCGCCCCGGACGTGGACGACCCGACCCAGGTCCTCAACGTCAACGCCGACACCGCGGCCTCGGCGCTCGCGGTCGCGCTCGGCGCAAAGAAGCTGATCGTCCTGACCGACGTCGAGGGCCTCTACCTGTCCTGGCCCGACAAGTCGTCGTTGGTCGAGAAGGTCTTCGCGCGCGAGCTCGCGGACCTGCTCCCGTCCCTGGAGTCCGGCATGGTCCCCAAGATGGAGGCCTGTCTGCGCGCGGTCGAGGGCGGCGTGCCGGCGGCGACGGTCATCGACGGGCGCCAGCCCCACTCGGTGCTGCTCGAGGTCTTCACCACACGCGGCAACGGCACCATGGTCGTGCCCGATCCCCCCTCGGATGTGCACTCATGAGCGAGCTGCTCGACGACGTCGCAGCGGGGACGTCGCCCACCGTGTCGACCGCGTCGCAGTGGACCGACCGCTACTCCGGTGCGGTGATGGACACCTTCGGCCCGCCGCAGCGCGTGCTCGTGCGCGGCGAGGGCTGTTACGTCTGGGACGCCGACGGCAAGCGCTACCTCGACTTGCTCGCGGGCATCGCCGTCAACGCGCTCGGGCACGCGCACCCGACGCTCACCGCGGCGGTGAGCGCGCAGCTCGGCACGCTCGGGCACGTGTCCAACTTCTTCGCCACCCCCACCCAGATCACCCTCGCCGAGACGCTCCTGCGCCTGGCCGAGGCACCGCGGGGCTCGCGGGTCTTCTTCACGAACTCGGGGACCGAAGCGCTCGAGGCGGCCTTCAAGATGAGCCGCCGGGTCCGCCCGGACGGCCGCGTCGGCCGCGTCCTGGCGCTCGAGGGCGCGTTCCACGGCCGGTCGATGGGTGCGCTGGCCCTCACCCACAAGGCGGCCTACCGCGAGCCGTTCGAGCCGCTGCCCGGCGGCGTCGAGCACCTCCCCTTCGGTGACACGGCCGCCCTGGACGAGGCGTTCTCACCCGAGGCTGCCGCCGCGCGGGGCCCCGTCGCGGCCCTCGTCGCCGAGCCGATCCAGGGAGAGGCCGGTGTGCGGCCGCTGCCGGCCGGATACCTCGCGCACGCCCGCCGGCTCACGTCCGAGGCGGGGGCGCTGCTCGTCCTGGACGAGGTGCAGACCGGCATCGGTCGCGCCGGCGCGTGGTTCGCCCACCAGCTCCCCGAGATCGGCGGCGGTGTCGTCCCCGACGTCGTCACCCTGGCCAAGGGCCTGGGCGGCGGCTTCCCGATCGGCGCCGTCATCGCCTTCGGCGAGCGTGCTGCGACGCTGGTCGGCCGCGGCCAGCACGGCACCACCTTCGGCGGCAACCCGGTCGCCGCCGCTGCCGCCCTCGCGACCCTCGGCGTCATCGAACGCGACGGCCTCCTCGACCAGGTGACGACGACCGGCGCCCTGCTTCGCGCGGAGCTCGAGGCGCTGGTCGCCGCGGGTGATGCACCCCTGGTGCGCGAGGTGCGCGGTCACGGCCTGCTGCTCGCCGTCGTGCTCACCGCACCGGTCGCGTCCGACGTCGCCGCTGCCGCGCTGGACGCCGGACTCATCGTCAACGCCGTCGCCCCCGACACGATCCGCCTCGCCCCGCCACTCATCCTCACCCCCGGCCAGGCGCGCGACGCGGTCCGCTTCTTCGCGGCCGCCCACGCGCTGCTCCCACCGGCCTCGAAGGAGACGCCATGACCCTGCGCCATTTCCTGCGCGACGACGACCTCACCCACGCCGAGCAGCGGCAGGTCCTCGAGCTCGGGCTCGCGTTCCGTGAGGACAGGTTCGTGCGCCGCCCGCTCTCGGGTCCGCGTGCGGTCGCCTTCATCACGGACAAGCCGACCCTGCGCACCCAGGTCTCGTTCGCGACCGGCATCGCCGAGCTCGGCGGCTTCCCCCTGCTCGTCGACGGCAGCCTCGCCCAGATCGGCCAGCGGGAGTCGATCGCCGACACGACGCGTGTGCTCGACCGGCAGGTCTCCGCGATCGTGTGGCGCACCTTCGGCGACGACCGCATCCAGGAGATGGCGTCGGTCTCCCGCGTCCCGGTCGTCAATGCGCTGACGGACGGCTTCCACCCCTGCCAGATCCTGGCCGACCTGCTCACCGTGGCCCAGCACCGCGGCGGGGTCGGCGCGCTCGCGGGCCAGACGCTGGCGTACGTCGGCGACTGCGCCAACAACATGGCGAACAGCTACCTGGTCGGCGGTGCGACGGCGGGCCTGCACGTCCGGGTCGCCGGGCCCGAGGGCTACCTGCCCGACCCCACGGTCGTCGCCCGCGCCGAGCAGATCGCCGCCGAGACCGGCGGGTCGGTCGCCGTCACGACCGACCCGGTCGCCGCGGTGTCGGGCGCCGACGCCGTCGCCACCGACACCTGGGTGTCCATGGGGGACGAGGCGCAGGCCGCGCAGCGCGCCGGCGCCTTCGTGCCGTACCAGCTGAATGCCGCACTGCTCGCGCACGCCAGGCCGGACGCCGTGGTGCTGCACTGCCTCCCCGCCTACCGCGGCAAGGAGATCACCGCGGAGGTGATCGACGGCCCGCAGTCCGTCGTCTTCGACGAGGCCGAGAACCGGCTCCACGCGCAGAAGGCGCTCCTGACCTGGCTCCTGGAGCGATGATGCGCCGCGCGACCGGCAGCACCAGACGGGACCAGCGGCGATGACCCACGCCCTGCCACCCCTGACGAAGGCCGCCCGCCAGGCACGCATCGTCGACATCCTCTGGACGTCGGCGGTGCACTCCCAGGCCGAGCTGGCCGAGAAGCTCGCCCACCAAGGGCTCACCGTGACGCAGGCGACGCTGTCGCGCGACCTCATCGAGCTCCGTGCGGAGAAGGTGCGCTCAGCCTCCGGCGCGCTCGTCTACGCGGTGCCGGGGGAGGGTGGCGACCGCAGCGTGCTCGCCGACCAGGGCGAGGAGTTCATGGCCGCCCGCCTGGGGCGGCTGTGCGCCGAACTGCTCGTCTCGGCCGAGGCATCTGCGAACCTGGTGGTGCTGCGCACCCCGCCGGGCGCCGCGTCGTTCCTCGCCTCCGCGATCGACCGCTCGTCCTTCCCCGGGGTGCTCGGCTGCATCGCGGGGGATGACACCATCCTCGTCATCGCGCGCGAGGCAGCCGGCGGCGAGGAGCTCGCCCAGCGCTTCCTCTCGCTCGCGACCCCGTCCTGACCCACGAAAGGCCCGCGCCTTGCCCGAGATCGACCAGCCCACGAACCCCGCTGCGCCGCGCGCCGGCTCCGACGTCGCGCCCGCTCAGCAGGCGTCCGCGTCCCTCTGGGGCGGCCGCTTCGCCGGCGGTCCCTCACCGGAGCTGCAGGCGCTGTCGCAGTCCACGCACTTCGACTGGAAGCTGGCGCAGTACGACATCCGCGGGTCGCACGCGCACGCCAAGGTCCTGCACCGCGCAGGCCTGTTGTCCGACGACGAGCTCGGCGGCATGACGGCCGCGCTGGACCGGCTCGCGGCCGACGTCGAGGCGGGCACCTTCCTTCCCGAGCCGGGCGACGAGGACGTCCACACCGCGCTCGAGCGTGGCCTGATGGAGCGCGCCGGCGCCGAGCTGGGCGGCAAGCTGCGCGCGGGCCGCTCCCGTAACGACCAAATCGCCACCCTGGTGCGCCTCTACCTGCGCGAGCAGGCCCGCACCATCGCGGCCCAGGTCATCGGCCTCGTCGACGAGCTCATCACCCAGGCCGAGGCCGCGGGCGCCGCCGTCATGCCTGGCCGCACCCACCTCCAGCACGCACAGCCGGTGCTGCTGGCCCACCACCTGCTCGCACACGGGTGGCCGCTGCTGCGCGACGTCGACCGCTTCATCGACTGGGACGTCCGCGCCGCCCGCTCGCCGTACGGCTCGGGCGCGCTGGCCGGGTCCTCGCTCGGCCTCGACCCCGCGGCCGTGGCCGCCGACCTCGGCTTCGACGGTCCGGTCGAGAACTCGATCGACGGCACCGCGGCGCGCGACGTCGTCGCCGAGTTCGCCTTCGTCGCGGCGATGATCGCCGTCGACCTGTCGCGGCTCGCGGAGGAGATCATCCTCTGGAACACCAAGGAGTTCGGCTTCGTTCGCCTCTACGACGCGTTCTCGACCGGCTCGAGCATCATGCCGCAGAAGAAGAACCCGGACATCGCGGAGCTCGCGCGCGGCAAGGCGGGCCGTGTCGTCGGCGACCTCGTCGGCCTCCTGACGACGCTCAAGGGCCTCCCGCTCGCGTACAACCGCGACCTCCAGGAGGACAAGGAGCCGGTCTTCGACCAGGTCGCCTCGCTCACGATGCTGCTGCCCGCGTTCACCGGCATGGTGCGCACCCTGACCTTCGACACCGGCCGCATGGCCGAGCTCGCCCCGCAAGGCTTCTCGCTCGCCACCGACATCGCCGAGTGGCTCGTGCGCGAGGGCGTCCCGTTCCGCGTCGCGCACGAGGTCGCGGGCGCCTGCGTCAAGGCCTGCGAGGACCGCGGCATCGAGCTCTGGGACCTCTCCGACGACGAGCTCGCCGCGATCAGCGAGCACCTGACTCCGGCGGTCCGCGCCGTCCTGAGCGTCGAGGGATCGGTCGCCTCGCGCGACGCCGTCGGCGGCACCGCCCCGGTGCGCGTCGCCGAGCAGCTCGAGGCGGCGAAGGAGCGCGCGACCGAGTACCGCTTCTGGGCCGAGTCGTGACGGTCCCCGCCGAGGTCCTGGAAGCGCTGAGTGCCCTGGCAAGAGCGAGCCGCTCGACCGTCATCGACGACCAGCCCTTCCTCGTGGTGCTCGACGGTCCGGCCGGGTCCGGCAAGACGACCCTCTCGGCCCAGCTCGCCCCGGTCCTCGTGGACGGCGCCGGAGGGCCGGCTCCGGTCGTCCACATGGATGACCTCTACGCGGGCTGGGAGGCGGGCCCCGACGGCGGGGCGACGAACCTCGCGGAGTGGATCCTCGAGCCGCTTGCCGAGAACCGGCCGGGCCGCTACCGCCGGTACGACTGGCACGAGGGCGCCTTCGCCGAGGAGCACGAGATGCCGGTCGCACCCTTCGTCGTCGTCGAGGGGTGCGGGGCAGGCGCACGGACCATCGACCGCTACCGTCGGCTGCTCATCTGGATCGAGGCCGAGGACCGGGAGCGCCTGCGCCGCGGCATCGCGCGCGACGGCGAGAGCCAGCGCGACCACTGGCTCACCTGGATGGATGACGAGGCCGCCCACTACGCGAGGGAGCGCACGCGCGAGCGCGCCGACGTTCTCCTCGACGGGTACGGCCGCGTCCAGTCGTGGCGTGGCTCGTTCCCGTCGATCTAGCGTCGGGTCCGTGACGAACGTGGACCGGATGCAGGGGGCGGCCGAGGTGGTCGTGACTGGCATACCCTCGGGTGTTGCCGGTCCGGGGGCGGCGCCCGCGGACCGGGTTCCGTCGTCGCCGGGGCGACCCGTGGGCGCGTCGGCACCTCGGGCCACGGACCTGGTGGTCCCGGAGCGTGCCTGGTTCGAGCGGGACGTGCGGGCGCTGGCTCGCGACCTCCTCGGCATGCATGTCACCCGCCGGACCGCAGAGGGCGCGGTGACGCTCCGGATCACGGAGACGGAGGCGTACGACGGCGCTGACGACCCGGGCTCGCACGCGTTCCGCGGGCAGACCGCCCGGAACGCGACGATGTTCGGTGAACCCGGGCGCACATATGTCTACAGACACCTGGGCCTGCACCACTGCGTGAACGTCGTGTGCGCACCGGCGGGCCGGGCGGCCGCCGTCCTGCTCCGCGCCGGAGAGATCGTCGAGGGCGCCGACCTTGCCTGGGCGCGCCGCACCGCCACCGGCGTCTGCGACTCGGCGCGGCAGCTCGCGCGTGGGCCTGCACGGCTTGCGGTCGCACTCGGCATCGACCTGCGCGACCTCGGCGCCGACCTCCTGGACCCCGAGGGCCCGTTGGTCCTCGTCGTCCCGTCCGGCAGCCGGCGCCCGCGCCGGGACGAGATCGCCTCCGGGCCGCGCGTGGGTGTCAGCGGCGAGGGCGGGCGCACAGACCTCTATCCCTGGCGGTTCTGGATCGCCGGCGAGCCGACCGTCTCCGCGTACCGTGCTGCGTCACCGCGCCGCCGCTGACGTCGCGGCGAGCGTGCGCGCCGAGGTGCGGCTCCGTCGTCGGGCAGACTAGGCCCGGGCCGAGCACCCTCGCCCGACAACCGGCTGGACCTCAAGGAGCACACGGTGACCGACGTTCTCGACGAGCTGCAGTGGCGAGGCCTGGTGGCGCAGACCACCGACGAAGCCGCGCTGCGATCCGCACTGGCCGAGGGACCGATCACCTACTACGTCGGCTTCGACCCGACCGCGCAGTCGCTGCACGTGGGCCACATGGTCCAGCTCCTCAACATGCGCCGCCTGCAGCAGGCCGGCCACCGCCCGCTTGCGCTCGTCGGCGGGGCCACGGGCCTCATCGGCGATCCGCGGCCCACCACGGAGCGCGCCATGAACTCGCCCGAGGTCGTCGCCGGCTGGGTCGAGCGCATCCGCGCGCAGATCGAGCCGTTCCTCTCCTTCGAGGGCCCCAACGCGGCCGTCATGGTCAACAACCTCGACTGGACGGCACCCTTGAGCGCCATCGACTTCCTGCGCGACGTCGGGAAGCACTTCCGCATGGGGACGATGCTGTCCAGGGACATCGTCGCCCGGCGCCTGGCTTCGGACGAGGGGCTGAGCTTCACCGAGTTCAGCTACCAGATCCTCCAGGGCATGGACTTCCGCGAGCTGTTCAGCCGCTACGGCTGCACCTTGCAGATGGGCGGCAACGACCAGTGGGGCAACCTGCTCTCGGGGGTCGAACTGATCCGCAAGACGGAGCAGGCGGCGGTGCACGCGGTCGCCACCACGCTGATCACCAAGTCCGACGGCTCGAAGATGGGCAAGTCGGAGGGCGGTGCGTTGTGGCTCGACCCGGAGCTCACGAGCCCCTACGCCTTCTACCAGTTCTGGCTCAACACGGCGGACGCGGACGTCGTGCACTACCTGAAGCTCCTCACCTTCCGCTCGCGCGAGGAGATCGAGGCGCTCGCGGTCGACGTCGCCGAGCGTCCCTTCGCCCGCGAGGCGCAGCGCGCGCTCGCCGGAGACCTCACCACGCTGGTCCACGGCCAGGCCGCGACCGACGCCGTCATCTTCGCGAGCCAGGCCCTCTTCGGCCGGGGCGACCTGCGCGATCTCGACGAGACGACGCTTCGTGGTGCGGTTGCCGAGCTCCCGCGGACCGCGGTCACTGCCGGCGACCTCATCGTCGACGCACTGGTGGGTTCCGGCCTCGTCGCATCCAAGGGCGCTGCCCGCCGTGCGATCGCCGAGGGCGGCGCCTACCTCAACAACGTGAAGGTGGCCTCGGAGGAGCAGGTGATCGAGGCCGGGGACCTGCTGCACGGCCGGTACGCGGTGCTCCGACGCGGCAAGCGCACCCTCGCCGTCGCGGCCGCACAGTAGGCCCGCGCAGGGGACCGCCGGGGTTGGGAGGCACGGGGTTGAGAGGCACGGGGTCGGGAGGCACGGGTCGGGAGGCACGGGGCTGAGACGCAGTCGGGGGCTGAGAGGCACCTGACCTGCGGATTTGGCACTCCTCGCATCCGGGTGTAGTGTTGTCCCTCGTCGCCCCAACGGGGAACGGACACCGCGAGGTGGCCGGACCGGACGGGCAAACACCAAACCACTCTTCTTCACAGGGCGTCCTGCGCTCTGGAGTGGGCCCGGTGCTCTCGGACTCCGTCCGCTCGCAGAGCGGATTGGACAAGGGAAATCGAACCGGGTAAGGTTGAAGGGTTGCCCCGGACGGGCGGAGAGCAGATGTGGCTTCCGGTTCGGATGGTGTGCGTCGGTTGTTTGAGAACTCAACAGTGCGTTTGATAGTCAATGCCAAATTTTAACCCTGGCCGTGCCCGTTTTGGGTGTGGTGAGGATTCCTTTGGACAAGATC
>Ga0075011_10001832_pt1 | contig 11513 bp, 13 predicted proteins | sample TARM_MetaG_T_14_FD_72354 | JGI IMG/M metagenome (GOLD analysis project Ga0075011, IMG submission 72354) | Freshwater microbial communities from Pennsylvania, USA, analyzing microbe dynamics in response to fracking - TARM_MetaG_T_14 | ecosystem: Environmental > Aquatic > Freshwater > River...
ACCATCACTGGCCCCATGTTGGTGTTGCCTTGCGCAAACAGACCCAAGGTTTTTGACGTGTTGGTAGTGGCATTTTTTGTGATACCATCTTCCACGTTATAGTCCCCGCCCACGGTAAAGAGGTGTGCCAAAGGGCCTGTTTCAAAGGCCATGACGTTTTTGATATTGCCTCCCGTGTTTTTGCTGGTCACTTCTGTGTCACTAGTTTTGTTATACAAAATGCGTTCATTGATGTAAAGATTGGTCTTGAAATCCACCCATGGCGTGGCAGGGTTGTAACGGTAATCAAAGGTGTACGTCTTACGCGTGCTTTCAATCTTGCTCGTATCTTGCGTGGCGCTTGGCGTCCCTCCATCCGAACCCGTCGGCCCTGCCCACACGTAATCTCCCTCGTTTTGGTTGCGGGTAGCGGAGAGTTTAAGGCTGTGGTCGTTGTAGTCCAAAAAGCTAAATTTCAAAAAATAATTCTCATCTTTTGTAGCCGTATGGGGCGCGTCGCTTCCACTGCCTGTGCGGTAATCTTTTTGGTCAACACCCGAAACATCTAGCAAGATTCCCGCATAAGGATTGAGCTTTCCAAACACACTCAACCCGCCGCTTTTGCCCTTAGAAGCACCATAATACCCGCCCCGCAGTGCCGCGCCGAATTCTTTGCCTTTTTCGAGTAAATCCTGTGCATCTACGGTTTCAAAGGCGATACTTCCGCCCAATGCACCACTGCCCTTGTCGGCCCCTGCAATGGTCGAAACTTCAACCCGCTTTAGCAAATATGGGTCAATCCCACCAACATCTCCTGCGTGCTGGAACAAACTTCCCCCTTGCTTGGCGCCATCAATGGTGATGTTGAGGTTTGTCCCCTCAATCCCACGCAGATAGATACGCTGGGCGTTACGCGCACCCCCACCCACGCTCACGGTAGGCTCACCCGCAAAGACATCTTTCATCTCTTTAGCCTGGGTACGTTCAAGTTTTTCTTTTTGAATGACTGCGGCTTCCCCAATGCCCGTTAACGGCTCTTCCGAAAGAACAATGCTCTCTAGCGTCACAAAAGCGTCCGCCAACAGAGGATTGGGAATACCTGCGAGCAAGGTAGCCACACCTGCACTTGCCAATGCTTTTTGCATCTCTTCTCCTTAATGTATCTTTGGCTGGCTACCTGATAAGCATTGGCTGGCTAAGTTGATAATGAATATTGAAATATTAATTACAAAAACCTTTAAAGACGATTAAATATATTTTTTTAACTAATTTTTACGTCATGCACATGGCATAAAAAAAGCCCCAAGAGTTTTGCGCTCTTGGGGCTTTAGGGTAAAAAATGTTAGTTTAGTCTAAACCCGATAGGAAGAATGATGGTTGAGGTGGTTTTTGGTTTGGGGAAATCTGCCTGCGCCACACGCTCCACCGCGCGCAATGCAGCCGTATCTAAAGCGCTGTGGTCAGAACTTTTGGAGATAAAATATTCCCTGAGCTTACCCTGGCTATCAATCACAAGGGTCATCTCCACCACTCCCGTTTGCCCCATGCGCCTTGCAATGTTGGGGTAGATCAAATTGCGCAATACCATGTCGCGGATGATGGTGAAATTTGTCTGTACAAACTGTGCTGAAGCGGCTGCTAAAAGGGCTTGCTCATTTGCCACCGTCGAAGGCGGAGGGCCAGAAGATTCGACTACTTTAGTACTCGTGGATTCTTTTTGAAAAACCTCTTGAGTAAGGGGGGCGGATTCCGCCACCTCCTGCACTGGCTCGACAGGAATAGGCGGAGCTTTTTCAATGACGCGAGGTTTTTCAATGGGTTTTGGTATCTCTTTTTTAATAGGCTTTGGTTTTGGCACCTCTTGCTTAACAATAGGCTTAGGAGGTGGGGGTGGGGGCGGAACAAACTCCTGAACCACAGGAGCAGGCTCTTTATATTCCACCATGCTAATTTGCATGCTAATGACCTCATTGCCTTGAGTGGTGATTTTAAGAGGCTGGCTATAAACCAATACCAAATACCCCACAAAAACAGCACCATGCAACATAAACGATGCCATGAAACTTTTGCGTTCTAGGCGTTTTGTCATCCTCTCCTCCTTTGCCTTACTTGGCAAGAATCAGCTTGTTTTCCTTGGTAATGCGTAGCACGTACACATTGCCCTCGTGTTCTATCTTCACCACATTTTGAGCACCAAAAAGTGTTTTTGAGTCCACTTTTTTAATCTTGTGAATCTCACTTTTCATTTTTTCACCACCATGGAAATCTTATCGATGCTATTTTGCTTGAGCAAATCAATCACATAGATAAAATCCTCATAAAAAGCCTGCTTGTCAGACATGATAGTCACCACATCCTCTTTGGAAAAAGTTTCTATTTTTACCACCAACTCCTCCCGCGAAACAGGAGCGTCATCCAAAAAAAACTCTTTTTTGTCGTTGATGGCAATGGTGCGTTTCACATGTTCTATTTCTTCCATCGTGGAAGCTTGTGGGAGGTTGATGTCAATCTTCCCAAGAGCAATAAAATTAGAAATAACAAACACAATAGCCAGCAACACCAGCAATACATCGATGAACGGAATAACGTTCATTGAATCTTGGCGTTTAAGCGACCTCATCTTCCCATTTTCCCATTAACGTATCTGCTTTGCGCAAATACATGTTGTACACCATGGTCGTAGGAATCGCCACAAGCAGACCCACTGCCGTCACTTTCAACGCCATCGAAAGACCCACTACAATGACACCAGGGTCAATGGAAGACTGGGTTCCCATGTCATAAAACACAATCATAATTCCTGCAACCGTGCCCAAAAGACCGACATACGGGGCGTTGGAGCCAATGATAGAAAGTGCAGCCAAATTGTTTGTCAAGTGTGTTTCGGCTTCATTTTTCGTTTTAAACTGACGGAGGTCAACTTTTCGGTAGTAGAAAAAACGCTCAATAGCATAGCTCATCGAGATGATGCTCATGAGCAATAACAAGGCCAAAACGGCCCACTCCACGTAGTCCTTTAGTAGGTCCATGCATATCCTTGCAACGTATGATAATCAGTATCAATATTTAAACGGAATGTTAACACAGGCAAACTTTAAGCGCTCTTAATGGCAAATGATTTTAATTTTCAAATTATAAAATATTTTTAGCACTTCCTAAAAGATAATACAAAAAATTAGAATCTTTATTTTGAAACACGAATGATAAAAATGCTTTATTTTTTTCGCCAAATGCGCTATACTTTCACTTTCCTTATTTTGAACTTCTACTTTGAAAGAGTTGTGATGTATCCTTATTCTATTCTTTACGCCGAAGACGATAAAGGGACGCAGAAAATTTTTTCTGAAATTCTTTCGGATTATTTTTCACACATTAAAAGTGCCAAAAATGGGGCGCAAGCCATAGAAAGTTTTGACGCAGAAAATTTTGATATCGTCATCACTGACATCAATATGCCACAAACCGACGGACTCGCCCTTGCGCGCCATGTTAAAAATAAATCCCCGCACACACCCATTCTCATTATCTCCGCCTACAGCGAATACCACATGCTCAGTAACGCTATTGACATTGGCGTGGATGGCTACATTTTAAAACCCATTAAAGTCGATCAACTGCTTTCTCAGCTTCAAAAAATCGTCGAAAAACTAAACCTTATTAAAAATGCAAAACGCCACGAAAGTCTTTTGAGGGAGTACAAAGAAGCCATCGACCGAAGCTCCATTGTCTCCAAAACCAACACCAAAGGGATTATTACATACGTTAATGATGCTTTTTGCGCCATTAGCCAATACAGCGCCGAAGAATTGCTCGGCCGCCCTCACAGCATCATTCGTCATCCCGACATGCCCTCCTCTGCCTTTGAGCAAATGTGGCGCACTATCAGTTCCAAACAGCCTTGGGATGGTGTAGTAAAAAACCGCAAAAAAGACGGTTCTGCATACTACGTCAGAAGTATTGTTAACCCTATTCTTAATGAACATGGAGAGATTGAAGAGTACATCGCTATCCGTCAAGATGTCACAGAACGTGAAACATACCGCCAAGACCTTGAAAACCGCCTCCAAGAAAGCATAGAAGAAGTCATCCAAACCCAAAGGGAAATCGTTTACACTATGGGGACTATCGGAGAAAAGCGTAGCAAAGAAACAGGCTTACATGTAAAGCGCGTAGCCCACTGCTCTTATATTCTGGCAAAACTTTATGGCCTAGACGAGAAAGAGGCGCAGCTTCTCGAGCAAGGTAGCCCCATGCACGACATTGGCAAAGTCGGTATTCCCGACTCCGTACTCCACAAACCAGGCCCTCTAAACGAAGAAGAATGGGCCATTATCAAAACCCACCCCACCTTGGGTTACGAAATGCTCAAACACTCCAAGCGTGAAATCCTCCAAGCCGCCGCCATCATCGCGCACGAACACCACGAACGCTGGGATGGCAAAGGCTACCCACGAGGGCTTAGGGGCGAAGAAATTCACATTTTTGGGCGCATTACCGCCATAGCCGACGTGTACGATGCCCTAGGGCACGACCGTGTGTATAAAAAAGCATGGTCGCTTGAGCAGATTCAGACTTTTTTTGAAGAAGAAAAAGGGCACCAATTTGACCCCGTGCTCACAACACTGTTTTTAAAAAACATCAAACACTTTGAAACCCTTAAAGCAGATTTTTCTCATACCAAACTTACTGGATTTTAACCGCATTTTAACCGCATTTTAAGCGCCTTTTTAGAGCCAAATCGCTAAGGTTATGGCTCCAAGGAGCACCCATGAAACCCCCCTGCATTTTAGTGTTAATGGACTTTTCACCCAAAAGTTTCGAGGCCCTGCCAACCGCCTTTTCCCTTGCAAAAGACTTGGGACTTAGGGTGTGTGTGTTGCACATTGTGGAGACCTCTCTTTTTTCAGGAAAACCTGAAATTGACAAAATCCGAAACACCCTATTGGCCAAGCTATTACAAGCAGTACCTGCTTTTGCCCAAGAGAATTTTTTATGTGTCTCTGGAGGCTTCTCCTCCAGCTTAGAGCAGCAGATTCATGCCCTACAACCCGCCCTTGTAGTGCTTAGTCAAAACGGCGAACGGTGGGCGCTAGAAACATTTTTATTGGGCTCCCATGTCAAATCTATCGTCCGCGTCACTCAAACACCCACCCTGATTCTTAAAACCTACCGCCCTACTCCATACGAACACATCATGATTCCCAGCGACTTAAGTCCGCAGTCTAAGGAGCACATCGTGCAAATGGTGGCACTTTTTCCCCACGCGTACTTTAGTGTCGTGTACATGTACGCAGAATTCTCCCAAAAAAATAGCGCTGTTTATGGCTTGACAGAGGTTCACGCCGAAGCATTAATGCAAGAGCAAAACGAGGAAGAAGGGCGCAAGGCTGCGCGTTTTTTTAGAGAGATTACTCCCCTTTCCCCCAAACTCACGTGCCACATTTTCAACAAAGACATTACCCCTGACTCTCTTGTTGAAATTTCCCAAGAGCTTGAAGCCGACCTTGTCGCCCTCCACACTACAGGAAATTTCAGTTTCCTTGCCTTTGACACACTCGAAGTGTATAAGGATGACATCATCGTTTCCCTAAAGTAGACGTGTGCAGACTATTGAGGCTCTCTTATTTGAACACTTTGGACACCGCTACTTTAGGCCTAAACAGCAAGAAGCCATTGAAGCGATTTTAAACAAACAAGACCTTCTCATGGTCTTGCCCACAGGTGGAGGAAAGTCCCTCGCCTTTCAGCTTCCCACCCTTCTTATGGAGGGGGTGACGCTCATCATCTCACCGCTCATTGCCCTCATGCAAGACCAAGTGCGCGCACTCCGCGCCAATGGGCTTCGTGCAGCCATGTTGAGTTCGGCTCAAAGCACCCAAGAAAACAGCGATACTATCGCCGCCATGCATGCAGGCACGCTTTCTTTTGTCTATCTTTCACCAGAGCGACTTAACACCACCTTTATGCAGTATGTTCTGGCTCGTATTAAGATTAATTTTTTCGTCATTGATGAAGCCCACTGCATCAGTGAATGGGGCCATGAATTTCGGGAAGACTACCGCGCCCTTTCGTTACTAAAAGCGCAATTTCCCACCGTTCCCATCGCCGCGTTTACTGCCACGGCGACCCCTGAAGTCCAGCGAGACATCTTAGGACAACTGCGCTTACACAATCCCCTTGTGCTCAAAGGCGACCTCTTTCGCCCCAACCTTTTCATTGGCGCCCAATCTCGTCTTGGGAAGGGCGTGGATGCTCTTCTAGCTTTTTTAGCACCCCGCGCCCACGAGAGCGGGATTATCTACATTTCAAGCCGCAAACAAAGCGAAGTCCTTGCTGCCCAGCTATGCGCCAAAGGGTTTCGCGCGGGGTGCTACCATGCGGGCATGAGTAAAGAAGACAGAGAACGCGCTTTTGAAGATTTTGTTTTTGAGCGCGTCACCATCACTGTAGCCACCATCGCCTTTGGGATGGGCATCGACAAGAGCAATATCCGTTTTGTGGTGCACATGAGCTTGCCTAAAACCCTTGAAAACTACTACCAAGAGATTGGACGCGCAGGAAGAGACGGCGAGAAAGCCGAAGCATTGTTGCTTTATGGCGCCGAAGATGCCCTCTTGGCGCGCATGCGTATTGGAGAAATCCAAGATGCAGCACACCAACAACTCTTGCACCAAAAACTCAACGCCATGGTGCGCTTTGCTTCGGCACAAACCTGTCGCCATCAAGCCCTCGCGCGGTATTTTTCCGACACCATTGACCCGTGTGGTGATGCGTGCGACAACTGCAAAGCGGGGCCCGTGGAAGAGCGCGACATCACCACCCAGGCTCGGCAATTTCTCTCCGCCATCGTCCGCACCCACCAGCGTTTTGGCAAAAGCTACCTCATCGACCTGCTACGCGGCAGCGCGACGCAAAAAATCACCCTCAATAGCCATGAGCATTTAAGCGTGTTTGGCATTGGAAAAACCCACAGCAAAAAAGAGTGGTTGAGCATTATTGACCGCTTGCTAGAGATGGAAATGTTGGGACTTGGGGAGCATTTTGAACTCTTCTTAACCCACGAAGGCGCGCGGCTTTTAAAGGGTGAGACTAGCCTAAGCATCGCCGCCCATCGCCTCACACCTCCCAAAAAAGAGCGTCCTAAACCTTTACATGTAAACGAAGGATTGTTTGAACACTTACGTCAGACGCGCGCGCGCATTGCCACCCAAAAGGGCATCCCTGCGTACCTTGTCTTTAGTGACAAAACCCTGCACGCCATGGCCCAAACAAGGCCTCAAAGCAAGGAAGAGTTACTCGAAGTTGGCGGCGTGGGAGAGAAAAAATACGAAGCCTACGGAGAGGCGTTTTTACAAGCTATTGGGTCGTATGCGGGCAGCTAACTGCCGTCTTTACATGTAAGGCTTAAAATCACCGTTTTGATGGTTTCAAAAAAGGGTGCAACGATGGCGGGTGTGTCCATCGCAAGTACTTCTCCAAGAGGCACCCACGCGAGGGCTTGGTGCTCCAAAAGCTGCAGGTTTTCTCCCACGTTGAGGGTGCATGCGTACAAATGCAAGGTCACTTCACCGTGGTCGTAGGGCCACACCTGTTTTCCTAGGTAAACCTGCGGGGTGATGAGCGCGCCTAGTTCTTCCTTGATTTCACGGACCACGCACGCTTCTAGGCTCTCATCAGGTTCGAGCTTTCCTCCGGGAAACTCCCATTTGTCGGCCAATGCTTTGCCTTTGGGGCGCTTGGCTAAAAGCACCTTGCCTTCTTCATCGTAAAGCACCGCGCCTACAGCTTCGATTTTGTGCATGGCTTCTCCTTAGGCTAAAATCTTTTTCACGCGTCCTACTGCGCCACCGACCAAGCGTACTTTGATGCCATGGGGGTGGGTGGGAGAGTTGGTTAAGAGGTTTTGCACCACGCCCTCGGTGAGCGTTCCTGTGCGCTGGTGCTCTTTGAGCACAATCGCCACGCGAAGCCCTGCGCGAATCTCGCTCCTGCGGGTTCCATCCATGCTTTTTCCTTATTTTTGGTAAGATTATACCACGATGGTCTAAAAGGGAGGTTTCTATGCACACTGTTCTTCTTTCTCTTGCACGTGGCGCTATCAAAGAGGTTTTTGATCCCACTTGTGCGCTTGATGTGTCTGCCTTAAAAGTCCAGCACCCAGCGCTCTTGGTGCCTCGCGCGACTTTTGTCACGCTCACGCTTGAGGGGGAGCTTCGGGGGTGTATCGGGACCTTAGAAGCCTACCGTCCCTTAGCAGATGACCTCATCGCCAATGCCAAAGCGGCGGCCTTTGAAGACCCGCGGTTTTACCCCCTAAGTCCAACGGAATTTGAAAAAACCCTCCTTGAAATCTCCCTGCTTTCCCCGCCTAAAAAACTCATCTACCAAGATGTCGCCGACCTTAAAACGCAGGTTGTCCCAGGAGAAGATGGCATCATTTTACAGCTTGGGCATCGGCGGGCAACTTTCTTGCCCCAGGTGTGGGAGCAGTTACCCACCTTTGAGCAGTTTTTTAGCCACCTGTGCCAAAAAGCGGGCCTAGGGCCCCAGTGTCTTGCCTCTCACCCAGATATTTACCGTTACCGTGTCGAGAAAATCCGATGATCATCTGCCCCTATTGCGCCCACGCGTGTCACCTTAAAGAGGGGCAGGTGGGACGCTGCGGGGTTAATCAAAACGTTCAAAATACTCTAAAAACCCTCGTCTATGGACACCCCGAAGCCTTGCATGTTGACCCTGTAGAAAAAAAACCACTCTACCATTTTCTGCCTGGCTCACGCACCCTCTCCCTAGGCACCGCAGGGTGCAACTTCGTGTGCGACTTTTGCCAAAACTGGCAGCTCTCCCAGTCTGTGCCCAAAACATTCGCGCGCACCCTTTCTCCCGAAGCCATTGTCGCACTCGCCCAAGAGCAAGGCTGTGCGTCCATCAGCTGCACTTACAACGAACCGACTATTTTCTTCCCTTACGCAAAAGACATCGGCCTGTGTGCCAAGGAAGCGGGACTTAAAAACATTTGGGTGAGCAACGGCTTCTTTTCCCAAGAAACCCTGCGCGCCTTGCCCTTTTTTGTGGACGCCGCCAACATCGACCTTAAAGCCTTTAACTCTGTCACCTACAAACGTCTTGGCGGGAAATTGGACGTGGTATGCGACAACCTCATCGGCCTTAAAAAATGCGGGGTTTGGGTAGAAGTCACCACTTTACTCATCCCTTCTCAAAACGACAGTGAAACAGAATTGCGCGCCCTAGCGCGGTTCATCGCCACTGAGCTTAGCCCTACCACGCCGTGGCACGTGAGCGCCTTTTTTCCCACCTACAAACAGACCGACCTACCGCCCACCTCAGCCCAAAGTTTGCTTCGTGCCAAGGCCATTGGGCACGAAGAAGGTTTGGCAACTATTTACCTTGGCAATGCGGGGCTAGCCAACCCCACTCACTGCCTTACATGTAAAGCCTTGCTCATTGAACGCGACGGTTTTAAAAGCCGTGTTTTAGGACTCAAAGAAGGAAAATGTTTTACATGTAACCGTCCCTTAGAAGGAGTTTTTTCATGAATGCTCGCCCCTTAGCCGTTGCAGGAATGTTTTACCCCGAAGATGGTGAAGAAATCGCGCGATTAGTAGCGCACGCAAAAAAACACGCGCCCGCTCTTGCCTCTCCTCCTCGCGCGCTCATCGTCCCCCATGCGGGGTATATTTACAGCGGGATTACCGCGTCACTAGCCTACGCTTCTTGTGCCACGCCCAAACGCGTGGTGGTCATCGGCCCAAGCCACCGCGTACACTTAAATGGCGCGTCCGTGGCCCAATACGCCCATGTTCCCACCCCTTGTGGGGTCCTTAGCGTTGACACAGATTTTTGTACTGTGCTGCAACAAAAATTTGACTGGCTTGGGTTTTTTCCAGCCGCCCACCATGAGCACTCCACGGAAGTGCAAATGCCCTTGCTAAAGTGCTTTTTTCCACAAACGCATGTCGTGGAAATCGTCTATGGCACTCTTTCCCATGAGGCCCTTGCCAACCTTGTGCGTTTTTGCCTTGAAAAGCCAGAAACACTGGTGGTCATCAGTACGGATTTGAGCCACTTTTACCCGCTCGACCAAGCAAAAGAAAAAGACAGTGCATGCATTGAAGCCATCAAAGCCTTACATGTAAAGGAGTTGGAAAAATGCGAAGCGTGCGGTATCACAGGCGTTAAGGCCCTTGTGGAAGTCGCCGCGTCTTACCCGCTCGCGCCCAGCGTGCTAGAGTACCGCACCAGTTTTGAGCGCAACGGGGATGCAAACAGTGTCGTAGGGTATGTTTCTGTAGCCTTTAGCTAAATAAGTAATAAATGTTACCCACCGTTTACTCCTTTGGCGTTAGCATGCTTGATGGGAAAACCCCAAATCCAGCAAAGGAGGAAAAGATGACCGTAGATACCTACTCTTTGTACGGAAGCGTTGCCTACCCGACTTACTACACGGGCGTAACTGCCAAAACTTCCCGCGAAGAGTTAGCCGATGCTCTTTTTAAGACCATCGATGCGGACGAGAGCGGAGGGATTGACAAGGTGGAGTTTAGCCAAGCAGCGCTAGAGCTCTCAAAAATTAGCGACAAAGAAGCAGCTGAAGAAGCTTTTGTTGCCATGGATACGGACGGGGATGGAACATTAAGTTTCGAAGAGTTACTTAGTGGTCTTGAAGCAAACGCTTCCGCTGGAGTCGCAAGCGCAGCGCCACCACCACCGCCACCATCTTCTTCTGACGAGGAAGACGAGGATGATACGCTACTACAGGCGAGCAGTTCTAGCTCTTCTGCTACAGATCCTGCTGACACAGATGAAGATGGAACCGTCACGGCTGCTGAAGCAATGGCTTACCAAGCTTCTTCAAAAGAAGCTAACACCTCCACCAGCACCAAAAACTTGATGCAGCTTTTGATGGCCAATATCATCGCCTCATATTCTACTTCAAGCACACCTTCTGCCTCCGCTTTAAACCTCAGTGCCTAGCACGCGCAAACCACGCATACCCCGATGCGTGGTTTGTTACTTTTGGTTTACTCGGTCTTGGCTATAATCGCTCCATGATACGCATACTCATCATTGAAGACGATAGCGAGCTGGCGCAACTTTTAAGTGCAGCACTCCAAAGTGAAGGCATTGAGGCAAAGCTGGCCTATTCGCCCTTAGAGGGACTCACTGCTTTGCAAAATGAACGTTTTGACGCACTGGTACTTGACCTGTCTTTGCCCCAAATCGATGGCCTTGAAATTTGCCGTGTTGTTCACGCATCACTCCCAGAACTTCCCATCATCATCTCATCTGCCCGCAGTGATATGAATGACAAAATCATGGGATTTGAGCGGGGTGCGGATGATTTTTTACCCAAGCCCTACAACCCAAGGGAGCTTGCCTTTCGTTTAAAAGCTATTTTGCGCCGAGGAAGCAGCGCCGTAGAGCCCGCACTACCTTTTTTGATCGACCATGAAAAGCGTCTTGTCCTAAAAAAAGGCAAAGCCCTCAAGCTTACACACGCAGAATACGACATC
>Ga0075011_10001833_pt1 | contig 11513 bp, 9 predicted proteins | sample TARM_MetaG_T_14_FD_72354 | JGI IMG/M metagenome (GOLD analysis project Ga0075011, IMG submission 72354) | Freshwater microbial communities from Pennsylvania, USA, analyzing microbe dynamics in response to fracking - TARM_MetaG_T_14 | ecosystem: Environmental > Aquatic > Freshwater > River...
CGCGGCGATCGGCATCGGGTGGATGGTGGCCTCCGTACCGCCCGCCACGACGACGTCGGCCCGCCCGCTGCGGATCATCTCGACCCCGTACGCGATGGCCTCGGCGCCCGAGGCGCAGGCCGAGACGGTGGCGTGGGCGCCCGCGCGGGCACCGATCTCGAGCTCGACGTAGGCGGCGGGGGAGTTCGGCATGAGCATGGGCACCGTCATCGGCAGCATGCGCCGGGCGCCGCGCTCACGCAGGGTGTCCCAGGCGTCGAGGGTGGTCCAGATGCCGCCGATGCCGGACGAGACCACGGCCCCGAGCCGCTCCGGGTCGAGGCCCGAGTCCTCGTCGAGAGCCGAGCCGGTGAAGCCGGCGTCGGCCCAGGCCTCCCGGGTCGCCACGAGGGCGTACTGGGCGGACGGGTCCATCCGCTTGATCTCGGGCCGCGAGAGCACATCCTCGGGGCCCACCTTGAGGGTGGCCGCGAAGTTGACCGGGATCTCGTACCTCTCGGCCCAGTCGTTCTCGAGCGTCCGGGCACCGGATTCGCCGGCCAGCGCGGCGGCCCAGGTGGACGTGGCGTCGCCACCCAGGGGCGTTGTGGCTCCGACGCCGGTGACGACGACCTCGCGAGCTGCGTTCATGGGAGTCCTCCTGGGTGATGCGTTCGGAAGCCGGGCGGTGGGCCTGCGACAGGCCCGACCGCCCGGCATGCCGTCAGTCCTGGGCGGCGGTGATGAACTTGACTGCGTCGCCGACGGTGGTGAGGTTCTTGACCTCGTCGTCCGGGATGCGCACCGAGAACTTGTCCTCCGCGTGCGTCACGATCGTCATCATCGACAGCGAGTCGATGTCGAGGTCGTCGGTGAAGGACTTGTCGAGCTGGACCGCGTCGGTGGGCAGGCCCGTCTCCTCGGCGATGATCTCGGCCAGGCCCTCGAGGACCTCGGTGTCGGTGTAAGCCATGGGGACTCCTTCGGTGGGGTGGTGGGTGAGCGTGGTGGGTGAGCTGAGGGGCTACGGCAGGACGACGACCTGCGCCGCATAGACGAGGCCGGCGCCGAAGCCGATCTGGAGGGTGACGTCTCCCGGCTTCGCCTGGCCCTCGGCGAGCAGGCGCTCGACGGCCAGCGGGATGGAGGCGGCCGAGGTGTTGCCGGTGTCCGCGATGTCCCGGCCGACGACGACGGTCGCGGGAAGCTTCAGAGTCTTCACCATCTGGTCGATGATGCGCATGTTGGCCTGGTGCGGCACGAACACGTCGATGTCCTCGGGTCGGACGCCCGCCGCCGCCATGGCCTGCTCGGCGAACTTCACGACCTGGAAGCTGGCCCACTTGAAGACCGTCTGGCCGTCCTGGCGCAGCGTGGGCCAGCCGAGGTCCGGGTTGTCGCGCAGCTGGGTCCAGGTATGGGTCTGGCCGATCGAGGGGGCCTTGGCGCCGTCGGAACCCCACACGGTGGGACCGATGCCCGGGAAGTCGGAGGGCCCGACCACCGCGGCGCCTGCGCCGTCGCCGAGCAGGAAGGAGATCGAGCGGTCGGTCGGATCGACGATGTCGGAGAGCTTCTCCGCGCCGACGACGAGCACATGCCGGGCGGCGCCGGAGCGCACCAGGGCGTCCGCCTGGCCGATGGCGTAGCAGTAGCCCGCGCATGCGGCCGAGATGTCGTAGGCGGCCGCCGGGTTGGCGCCGATGCGGTCGGCGACGATCGCGGCCGCCGACGGGGTGCGCATGTCGTGCGTGACCGTCGAGACGACGACCGTGTCGATCTGGTCCGGCGCGACTCCGGCGGCGGCCAGCGCCTTCAGCGATGCGGCCTCGGACAGGTCCAGCACGTCCCGGTCGTCGCCCGCGCGCGTGCGCGTCACGATGCCTGTGCGCTGACGGATCCACTCGTCGGACGAGCCGATCGGCCCCGCGAGGTCGTCGTTCGTCACCACGAGCTCGCCGCGCTCCGCGCCGATGCCGAGGATGCGCGAGAAGGCGACGGGGGTGTTCTGTCTGAGCGTGACGCTCATGCCGCGGCTCCGTCACAGACGGTCGAGTGACGGGCGACGAGGTCACGAGCCGCCTCGAGATCGTCGGGGGTCCTGAGGGCGACCAGCTCGACGCCCTTGAGGGCGCGCTTGGCGAGGCCGGTGTGCACCCCGCCGGGCGCGAGCTCGAGCAGGCCGGTGACGCCCAGCGCGGCGAGGCCTTCGCTCACCAGGTCCCAGCGCACGGGGGCCGTGACCTGCTGGGCGAGGCGGGCGAGGATGGTGCGAGCGGAGCCCGGCCCGGAGCCGTGATCGGTGCCGTCGAGGTCGGCGAGGAACCGGAGTCGCGGCTCGGCTGCGGGCCACGACGCCGTGACGGCCTCGAACACCTCGCGGGCCGAGTCCATGAACGGCGTGTGGAACGCGCCGGCGACCTGGAGGGGGATGATGCGGGCACGGGCCGGCGGGTTCTCGGCCAGCGTCGCGAGGTTCGCGAGTGCTCCACCCGCCACGACCTGCCCGGCGCCGTTGACGTTCGCGGGCCACAGGCCGGCGGCCTCGATCGCGGCCAGCACCTCGGCAGGATCGCCGCCGACGACGGCGCTCATGCCGGACGGTGCGGCGGCGGCGGCCTCGGCCATCGCCTGCGCGCGGCGGGACACCAGGCCGACGGCGGAGACGTCGTCGAGCACCCCGGCGACGGCAGCGGCCGCGACCTCGCCGACCGAATGGCCGGCGGTCACGTCGACGACGTCGGCGGCGTCACGCCCGTCGAGGACGACCCGCAGCGAGAGCAGCGAGGCGGCGACGATGAGCGGCTGGGCGACGGCCGTGTCACGGATCGTGTCGGCGTCCGAGGTGGTGCCGTGGGCGACGAGATCGACGCCCGCGGCCCGCGAGAAGGCCGAGAGGAGGGACGAGACGTCGCTCGGGCCGGGCACCTCGAGCCACGGCGCGAGCATTCCGGGGGTCTGCGAGCCCTGGCCAGGGCAGACGACGGCGAGCACGGGTCCACCGTCTCAGAACGCCGGGTCGCGGGTGCGTACCGGCACCGACGAACCTGCCCCCGCCCGGTTGTGCAGTTCCCACAACCTCAGGACGTCAGGCGGCCCAGCGCGAGCGCCATCTGGAGCACGAAGGACTCGCGCGCCTCGAGCGGGTCCCAGCCGGTGATCTCCGCGACCTTGCGCAGGCGGTAGCGCACGGTGTTGGGGTGCACGTAGAGCTGGCGGGCCGCCGCCTCGAGGGACCTGCCGGTCCCGAGGTAGGCCGAGAGCGTCTCCAGCACCGAGCCCGTCGCGCCCCGGAGCGGCGTGAACGCCTGGTCGATCAGCGTGCGGCGCGCCTGGGCGTCGCCGACGAGCACTCGTTCGGGAAGCAGGTCGTCGGCCTGGACCGGCCGCGGCGCCTGCGGCCAGGCGGACGCGGCAGCGAGTCCGGCCAGCGCCGCCGACGCCGACCGCGCCGCCTCGGCGACGTACGGCACGAGGGGCCCGATCACGACCGGGCCGGGCCCGAAGCGCGGCAGCAGGCCCGCAGCCACGGCCTCGAGGTCGCCCTCGCCGCCCAGAACGAGCACCACCCGGTCGCCGTGGATCCCGACGAGCGCGTCGCCGGCCGCGCGGCGGGCGGCGCGCCGCAGGTCCGAGGTGTGCGTGGCGTCGAGCGGCCCCGCCGTCGTGCCGACGACGACGAGCGCCTGGCCGCGGCCGCTCCATCCGAGCGCCGCCACACGGGACCGCACGTCGTCGTCGACCGTCGAGTCCACGCCGCGGACCAGCGCATCCACGACGAGCGCCTCCAGGCGGGCGTCCCACGCGCCGCGCATCTCGGCGGCCCGGGCGTAGACCTCGGCCGCGGAGAAGGCCACCTCGCGCGAGTACCGGAGCACCGCCTCGTGGACCTCGCGGCCGGCGCCCGCCCCGGCGATCTGGTCGGCGTGGGCCTCGACGACGTCGACGATCAACCGCACCAGCTGGAGCGTCTGCTGCAGTGAGATGGACTGGGTCAGCTCGCGAGGGGCGGCCGCGAACATCTCGCCGACGCCGCTCGGCGGGGAGGACGGGTCCGTGAACCACGTCACGAAGGCCTGGATGCCCGACTGGGCCACGAGACCGACGTACGAGCGGTCCTCGGCGGACAGCTCCCGGTACCACGCCAGCTCGTCGTCGAGACGACGCAGCGCCTTGCCGGTGAGGAAGCCGGTGCCCTCCCGCACGCGCTGGATCGTCGCGGCGCTGTGCTCGGGCGCCTTCTCGGGGGAGCGCTCAGGGGCATGGTTGGGGGCATGGTGGGGGGCATTCTCCGGGGCATGACCCTGGGTGCGTCCCGCGGCACGGTCCGGGGGATGGTCCGGGGTACGTCCTGCGGCGGCGTCGGCCGCGGGTGCTGCGTTCTTCGAGGAGGTAGCCACGGGGGAACCCTACGCGGACCGCTGCCCCGCGGAGCGCACACCGGTTGTCGAGAAGCCACAAACCGTCCTCCGCCGACTTCGTGGGTCCACGGGGAGCCGCCCCTGCCGCGGGGGCGGCATGTGGTTATGGTCGTGACCATGGCTCTGATGCCCCGCCTCCGTGCACTGCTGCGCAAACCGTTCTCGGCCTCGACGGTCGCGCAGCGCCGCCCCACATCGAGCGGCCGTCACGGTGACACCGTCCAGGAGGATGCTTTGCGAGCGATGCTTGTCGATGACCCCAACGACGCCCGGGCTTTCGACGCGCTCGCTGAGCTGGTCCGGCAGCGCGCCGCCGAGACCGCCCACGCCGAGGAGGACCCCCTGGTCGCCCCGGCCGACGAGGAGACGGTGGCCGAGGCGCGCAAGCGCGCCGCGGACCTTGCCGTGTGGGCCCTCGCCGAGGAGCTCGCCGGGCACCCGCGCGGCTGGTACCCCTTGCTCGAGCTCGGGCGCCTCTCGCTGGGCTCGGACGCCGAGGGTGCCGTCCGCCGCCTGGCGACCGCCGCCGAGCGCGACCCCGAGGGCCGTGCGCTGGCCGGCGGGCTGGAGATCCTCCGCGGCGCCCGCATGCCGGTCGAGGCGCTGGGTCTCGGAGTCGGCCACTGGCGGGCACGCGAGCACACGCCCGAGGTGGGGCACCACATGGTGCTCGCCGCCCTGGAGGCCGACCGCGCCTTCGAGGCGCGCCAGCACCTGGCCAACCTCGACCTGCACCCGGACCGCGCCACGGTCGCGGCCATGAAGGCCCAGCTGGAGCAGGCCATCGCGGCGCACCGGTCGCCGAACGCCCCCCGCTGAGACCCGCGTCGGCGCCGGGTCTCCGGCGCGGCTGGTCCGGGCGAAGCGGGAACGGCCCTGCGAGAAGCGGGAACGGCCCTGCGAGGATCACCTCGCAGGGCCGTTCTTCGCGCTACCGGAGCGACCGGGTCAGCTGTCGCCGCCCGCGTTGCCGCTCGTGCCGGCGGTCACGTCGAGCAGGCGGTACTTCTCGATCGCCTGACCGAAGACGTCGGGCGAGATCTCGCCACGGCGGGCGAGGGTCTGCAGCGTCTTGACCACCATCGACGGGCCGTCGATGAGGAAATGACGACGGGCGGCGGCCCGAGTGTCCGAGAAGCCGAAGCCGTCGGCGCCGAGCACCTCGTAGTCGCCGGGGACCCACTTGCGGATCTGGTCGGGGACCAGGTGGTCGTAGTCGCTCGTCGCGATGAACGGACCCTGCACTCCCGAGAGCTTCTCGGTGACGTACGGGGTGCGCGCGATGTTGTTCACGAAGGCGTCGCGGTCCGCGGCGAGGGCGTCGCGGCGCAGCTCGTTCCAGCTCGTGACCGACCAGACGTCGGCGGCCACGCCCCAGTCGTCGCGCAGGAGCTGCTGGGCCTCGAGGGCCCACGGCACGCCCACGCCCGAGGCGAGGAGCTGGGCACGCGGGCGGCCGCCCTCGTGCGCGACGTCGGACACCGAGATGCGGTGGAGACCACGCTTGATGCCCTCGACGTCGACGTCCTCCGGCTCGGCCGGCTGCACCATCGGCTCGTTGTAGACCGCGATGTAGTACATGACGTCCTGCTCACGGCCCTGGGCGTCACGGCCGTCCGTCGCCGGGCCGTACATGCGCTCGATGCCGTCACGCATGATGTGGCGGATCTCGTAGCCGAACGCCGGGTCGTACTGCACGATCGACGAGTTGGTGCCCGCGATGAGCGGCGAGTGGCCGTCGGCGTGCTGGAGTCCCTCACCGGCCAGGGTGGTGCGGCCCGCGGTGGCGCCGATGATGAAGCCTCGCGTCATCTGGTCGCCGGCCGCCCAGAACTGGTCGCCCGTGCGCTGGAACCCGAACATCGAGTAGAAGATGTAGACGGGCACCATGTGCTCGCCGTGCGTCGCGTACGACGTGCCCACCGCCTGGAACGCGGCGGCTGAACCTGCCTCGTTGATGCCGGTGTGCATGATCTGACCGGCCTCGGACTCCTTGTAGGAGAGCATGAGCTCGCGGTCCACGGCCAGGTAGTGCTGACCACCGGTGTTGAAGATCTTCGCGCTCGGGAAGATCGAGTCCAGGCCGAACGTGCGGGCCTCGTCCGGGATGATCGGGACGATCCGCTTGCCGAACTCCTTGTCCCGCAGCAGGTCCTTGAGCAGGCGGACGAACGCCATGGTGGTGGCGATCTCCTGGTTGCCCGAACCCTTCTTGAGCAGGTCGTAGACCTTGGGCTCGGGCAGGGTGAGGTCCTTGGCGTTGGTGCGGCGCTCCGGCACGAAACCACCGAGCCGACGGCGGCGCTCCAGCATGTACTGGATCGCCGGGTCCTCGTTGCCCGGGTGGAAGTACGGCGCGGCGTACGGGTCCGCGAGCTGCTCGTCGGGGATCGGGATGCGCAGCGAGTCGCGCAGCGCCTTCAGCTCGTCCGACTTGAGCTTCTTCATCTGGTGGGTCGCGTTGCGGCCCGCGAAGCCAGAGCCCAGGCCGTAGCCCTTGACCGTGGCCGCGAGGATCACGGTCGGCTGGCCCGTGTGGGCGCGCGCCGCCGAGTACGCCGCGTAGATCTTGCGGTAGTCGTGACCGCCGCGCTTCATGTTCCAGATGTCCTCGTCGGTCATGTTCTCGACGAGGGCCTTGGTGCGCGGGTCGCGGCCGAAGAAGTGCTCACGGATGAAGGCACCCGACTCGGCGCGGTAGGTCTGGTAGTCGCCGTCCGGCGTCACGTTCATCAGGTTGACGAGCGCGCGGTCCTTGTCGGCGTTCAGCAGGGCGTCCCACTCACGGCCCCACACGACCTTGATGACGTTCCAGCCCGCACCCTTGAACTGGGCCTCGAGCTCCTGGATGATCTTGCCGTTTCCGCGGACCGGTCCGTCGAGGCGCTGCAGGTTGCAGTTCACCACGAAGGTCAGGTTGTCGAGGCCCTGGTGCGTGGCAAGCTGCAGCATGCCGCGCGACTCCGGCTCGTCCATCTCGCCGTCGCCCAGATACGCCCAGACGTCCTGCTGCGAGGTGTCCTTGATGCCGCGGTTGTGCAGGTACTTGTTCGTCCACGCCTGGTAGATCGCCGACGCCGGGCCAAGACCCATGGAAACGGTCGGGAACTCCCAGAAGTCGGGGAGCAGACGCGGGTGCGGGTACGACGGCAGGCCGCCGCCCGGGTGGGACTTCTCCTGGCGGAAGCCGTCGAGCTGCTCCGCCGTCAGGCGTCCCTCGAGGAAGGCGCGGGCGTACATGCCCGGGGCCGCGTGGCCCTGGAAGTAGACCTGGTCGCCGCCGCCGACGTGGTCCTTGCCGCGGAAGAAGTGGTTCAGACCCACCTCGTAGAGCGTCGCAGACGATGCGTAGGAGGAGATGTGCCCGCCGACGCCGAGCCCCGGACGCTGGGCGCGCGTCACCATGACGGCCGCGTTCCAGCGGTTCCAGCCGCGGTACTGGCGCTCCAGCGCCTTGTCACCCGGGAAGTACGGCTCCTCGTGCACACCGATGGTGTTGACGTAGGGCGTCGCGAACGACGCCGGGATCGTCACGTTGCGCTCACGGGCGCGGCGCAGCAGGTTGAGCATGACGTAGCGGGCGCGGGGTCCGCCCTTGTCGTCGATCAGCCCGTCGAAGGACTCGACCCACTCGGCTGTCTCGCCCGGGTCGATGTCAGGGACCGCGCTGAGCAGACCGTTGATCAGCGGTCCGGTCTCGTCGTACGAAGCCACCAGAAACCTCTCTCTCGTAGGAGAATCGATCCCATTCTGTCCCCATCCGGAGGGTCCCCACATCGCAGATGGCGATCTGACCGGGTGACGTCGGTCATGGTCATGTGATTCCAAGGCATGCCGGACGTCAGCAGCAGGTCATGGACGGCCCGGCGCCGTGCGAGGAGCGACGTCGCGGCCGGGCTCGCGAGGCGTCTTCGCCCGCCGTGCACTACCTTGACAGCCATCTCGACATCGCCGACGGCGGTGTCTGCCCGCCGTAGGAAGGAACGAAGAACCACGTGGTTAAGCAGACGGACCCCCTGGTCGACCGCCTCGGGTTCACGCCCGGCCAGGTGGTTCAAGAGTTCGGCTGGGACGACGACGTCGCCGAGGATCTGCGGGTCGCGATCGAGGAACTCACCGGCGAGGAGCTTGCCAACGAGGACTACGACGACGTCGCCGACGGAGTCATCGTCTGGTGGCGCTCCGGGGACGGGGACCTGACCGACATGCTCGTGGACGCGCTGACGGTGCTCGACGACGGCGCCGCCGTGTGGCTCCTGACCCGCAAGCCGGGCCGCTCGGGCCATGTGGGGCACAACGAGATCCAGGAAGCAGCGACCACCGCCGGCCTGCACGCCATGACCACGTTCTCCGTGGCGGACGACTGGTCGGCGACCAAGCTCGCGAACCGCGGGCGAGGCCGCTGACCTCGCGGACCACGGTGGGCCACCATGTGCCCATGACGCTGCGCCCCGGAGACCCCGCACCCGACTTCACGCTGCAGGACACGCACGGCACCCCCGTCCACCTCGCCGACCTCCACGGTGAGCCCGTCCTGATCGTGTTCTACCCGTTCGCGTTCTCCGGGATCTGCACGGGCGAGCTGTGCGAGCTGCGGGACAACATCGAGGACTTCGAGACCGCCGGCGTGCGGCTGCTCGCGGTCTCGACCGACTCCGTCTTCACCCTCAAGGCATGGCAGCAGCAGGAGGGCTTCAGCTTCGACCTGCTCAGCGACTTCTGGCCGCACGGGGAGGTCGCCAGGGCCTACGGCGTCCTCGACGAGCAGAACGGTCACGCGCTGCGCGGCTCGTTCCTCGTCGACGCCGACGGCGTCATCCGCTGGTGCGTGGTGAACGGCCGTGGGCAGCGGCGCGATCTCGAGGTGTACCGCGCGGCGCTCGCGGAGATCTGATTCCCGTACGCTGGGGATCCGCGCGCCGCGGGCGCGCGAACAAGGGCCTGTAGCTCAGCTGGTAGAGCGCCACGTTTACACCGTGGATGTCGTCGGTTCGAACCCGGCCGGGCCCACCACCAGGGCTTCTGGCTCTGACCTGTGCTGATGCTCCTGCTCTGCGTGGTCACGCGGGGGACAGAGAGACAGTTCGTACGACGGACTACAGGTCAGCCGCCGAAGGCCGCCTGCCAGGTCTGGTTGCCGCCCGAAAGGTTGTAGGCCCGCGCGAAGCCCAGGTTGCGCAGCACGTTCTGGCCCGCGTTGCCCGTCACGCCCTTGTTGCAGTACGTCACCGTGACCAACGACGGGTCCAGCTCGGCCGCGCGGGTACGCAGCTCCTTCAGGGGGATGTGTACCGAGTCCGCGACTGCCGACTTCTCGCGGTCCTTCGCCGAGCGGAGGTCGACGACCTGGATCCGCTCGCCGGCCGCGCGGCGGGCCTCGAGGTCGGCCGGCGTGATGAGCGGCGCCTTGCCGTGGATCGCGCCGTCGAGGGCCATGCCCGTGTAGTGCACCGGGTCCTTCGTCGTCGCGTAGGTGGGGGAGTACGCGAGGTCGAGGTGGAAGAGGTCGGCGACGTCGGCGCCGAAGGTGATGGCGGTGGCGAGGACGTCGATGCGCTTGTCGACGCCGGAGGGGCCGATCGCCTGGGCGCCGAGCAGGCGTCCGGTGGTGCGGTCGGCGACGGCCTTGATCACCATCGACTTCCCGCCCAGGTACTCGGGGCGGTCCGGCTTGATGTTGTGCAGCACCTCGACGTCGTACCCGGCGGCCTCGGCCTGCCGCTGGGTGAGCCCCGTCTGTGCGACCGCCAGGTCGAAGACCCGGACGATCGACGTGCCGAGGATCCCGCGGTGCTCCAGGCAGCCGCCGGTGAGCGCATCGCCGGTGATCCGGCCCATCTTGTTCGCCGTCGAGCCCAGCGGGACCCAGGTCGGCTCGCCCGTGATCAGGTTGAAGGACTCGGCGACGTCGCCCACCGCCCACACGTGCTCCACGCTGGTGCGGCCCACGCGGTCCACGGCGATCGCGCCGCTGTCGCCGAGGCGGGCACCTGCCTGCTGCGCGAGCGCCGTGGCGGGGCGCACGCCCACGGCCATGATGACGACGCCGGTCGCGACCGTGTCCTCGCCGTCGGGGCCGGTCACGGTGACGCCGGCGACGCCGTCGGACGTCCCGGTCAGGGCCGTGACCTTGGTCGCCGGCCGCAGGGAGACCCCGTGCTTGCGCAGCTCTGCATCGACGCGGGCCGACATGTCGGCATCCATGCGCGCCATCGCGTGGTCGAGCGCCTCGACCACCGTGACCTCCAGCCCGCGGTAGACGAGCTGCTCCGCCATCTCCAGGCCGATGTACCCGGCGCCCACGACGACGGCGTCGGACACGCCCCGTTCCTCGATCCACGAGCGGAGCGCGGCGGCGTCGGACGGGGTGCGGACGGTGAACACGCCCGGCAGGTCCACGCCGGGGAACGGCGGGACCACGGGGGAGACGCCGGTCGCGAGGACCAGCTCGTCATAGGTGTCCTCGAAGGTCTCGCCGGTCCCGAGGTTCTTGACGGTGAGCGTGCGTGCCCCCGGGTCGACCGCGAGGACCTCATGGCCGGTGCGGACGTCGACGGCGTACCGTGCCTTGAACCAGCCGGCGTCGCGCGGCGTCAGCGCGCCGATCTCCGCGACGTCGCCGCCCACGTAGTAGGGCAGGCCGCAGCCGGAGTACGAGATGTCGGTGTCGCGCTCGTAGACCGTGATCTCGGCGGTCTCGGTGTTGCGGCGCGCCTTGGCCGCGACGGAGGTGCCGGCGGCGACCGAGCCGACGACGACGATCTTCAGCGTGTTCATGAGGCTCCAGTCCCGACCATGTGCAGCCGGCTCGGGTCCGAGCGCGCCGGATGCCGCGCTCATCCAGGTTGATGGGTCTCCGGGTACCCCGGCAAGAATCGACTCAATACACCCTGAGCGACCGTGGATCGTCAAGCGTGGGTCGTGTGCTGCTCGGCACCTGCACCGCTCGGCGCTGCGCTGATCAATGCAGCGCTGATCAATGCGGCGCTGCGTACTAGTGTCGCGTGTCTGAAGTCTGCTTCCGGTTGGCTTTCGCGAGGACTTCGTCGGCGGTCTTGGTCCAGATGAAGGGGTGGGAGCGGTCGTTCCATCCGTCGATGAAGGCGCGGATCT
>Ga0075011_10001834_pt1 | contig 11512 bp, 10 predicted proteins | sample TARM_MetaG_T_14_FD_72354 | JGI IMG/M metagenome (GOLD analysis project Ga0075011, IMG submission 72354) | Freshwater microbial communities from Pennsylvania, USA, analyzing microbe dynamics in response to fracking - TARM_MetaG_T_14 | ecosystem: Environmental > Aquatic > Freshwater > River...
CCGGAACTGGTCCAGTTTCTGCGGCAGCAACAGGAACAGGTCATCCAGGTAACCGGAAGGGCGATAGTTCTCCAGCGCTTCAATGGCTCGGGAAGGCAATAGCGGCAGGGACTGAAACAGCCGCCGTAGGGGACGAAGTGGCAATTCATCTGCGACCAGTGCCAGGCCATCGGGCCTGTGCTGGAGACGCAGGCTGAAGGGCTCTACAGTGACATCCTGCCACTGCCATTGCAGTTGCCGAAGCACCAGCGCATCACCCGGCCGCCAGCCGAAACTGGCCCGGATATTTTCCAATGGAGCCAATGACTGCTGCGCCGCACCCAGTTGCAGGTAGGGGGTGGACACCAGGCCCTGCACTTCTGAAATCTTTCCCTGATCAAACGTCAGCCAGGCTTGTCCACCCAGGTCAAAGCCTTCCACCCGGATGTCCCGCCAGCTCAGGTCATCAATCAGACCGTCAAAAAGGCGGCCTGAAGCAATATCCACATAGAACTGGCCGGTAAAATCACCCCGGAAAAAATGCTCACCAACCAGCGCGAAGCTGGCTAACTGATGAGAGGTGCCAGCCTGCATGGCGCGCCCCGAGGCCTGGAGAAGACCTTGCTGGTAGATCAGATCCAGCTGGGGAATATAGAAATCCCGAAGGTCGTCCGGACGCTTGCCGAGTGCAATATTCACCCGGGTAATGCGCGCCTGAGGATCAGACAACCACTGCCCGGCAAGCACCAGCCAGTCGGGTTTGTTATCGGTATCCAGAAATGGCGCCAGCTCTTCTCCGGCTTCGGAAAGTGACAGCTCACCGCGGGTTATCAGGGTTAACGCCAGGCCATCGGCTTCAATCTCTTCGAAGACGATCCGCAACCGCCGGAGTGATGACCAGAAATCCAGACGCACCTGAAGATGCTCAAGTCTGGCGGTGAGCGTATCGCTATCCGGTGAGCGAACCACCAGGTCGGAAGCAAGAACGGTAGGATCCAGCCAGTTCCAACGGGAACCCAACTGACCAATGCTGACCGAAAGCCCGGTCTGCTCTGAAATGGCAGTGGCCAGTTCGTCAGTATAGGCGTTGATGTTTGCCGTCAGCTGCCGGCCGATTGCGGCATACAGGGCCAGCAATACCAGCACCACCAGCAACGACCACCAGACCAGGCTGGCAAGCCGGGACAGTATTCTGGACATCAGTAATCAGAGCAGCACCACATCGTACTGCTCCTGACTGTAGAAGGGTTCCACCTGAAACCGGACCGCCTTGCTGATGAAGGTTTCCAGATCAGCGACGTTATCGGATTCTTCATCCAGCAACCGATCCACCACTTTCTGAGAGGCCATCACCAGATAGCTCTCGGCCTCGTAGGCGCGGTTGACCCGCATGATTTCCCGGAAAATTTCGTAGCATACGGTTTCCGCCGTTTTCAGAAAGCCCCGGCCATCACAGATCGGACAGGATTCACACAGCACCTGTCCCAGGCTTTCGGTGGTGCGCTTGCGGGTCATTTCCACCAGACCCAACTCGGAAACACCGGTAATCTTGGTTTTGGCATGATCACGTTCGAGCATTTTTTCGAGCATGCGATGCACCTGTCGCTGGTGCTCCGGATCTTCCATATCAATGAAATCAATAATGATGATCCCACCCAGATTGCGCAGCCGAAGCTGACGACTGATAGAGCGCGCGGCCTCAAGGTTGGTCTTGAAAATCGTTTCTTCCAGGTTGCGATGGCCGACAAAAGCGCCGGTATTGATATCAATCGTGGTCATCGCTTCGGTCTGATCAATGATCACATAGCCGCCGGACTTGAGCTGAACCTTGCGGCTCAGTGCTTTCTGGATTTCATCCTCGACAGAATACAGATCAAAAATCGGCCGCTCGCCCGGGTAATACTCCACCTTGTCAGAAAATTCACTGACAAACTCATGCACGAATTCCATCACCCGCTGGTGGCTTTCACGGCTGTCGATGCGGACCTTTTCGGTCTGTGGCCGAATCAGATCCCGGATGGTACGGATAAACAACGGCAGATCCCGGTAAACGGCAGACGGCGTTGGTGCTTTTTCAATGCGTTCCTCAACGGACTGGCTCAACCGATGCAGGTACACCATATCGGCGATCAGTTCTTCATCTGCCGCACCTTCAGCCGCAGTACGTACGATATACCCGCCATCAACATCCTCATGCTCGGCCGACGCCTGCTCAATCAGAGTCTTCAGGCGGGCTCTCTCGGTGTCATCTTCAATGCGTTGGGAGATGCCGACATGACTGACACCCGGCATGAACACCAGATAGCGGGAGGGAATCGATAACTGCGTGGTCAGCCGGGCACCTTTGGTGCCAATGGGATCTTTGGTTACCTGCGCCACCAGTGACTGCCCTTCTCTGAGCAGGGTGCGGATGTCCGGAACCGTTTTCGGGGCGTTGGCCACTTCGTCAGAGCTGGACTGGCTACAGACCACATCCGAGGCATGGATGAAAGCCGCGCGTTCCAGACCGATGTCCACAAACGCCGCTTCCATGCCGGGAAGCACCCTTACCACCTTGCCTTTATAGATGTTACCGACAATGCCCTTGCGGCTGGTGCGCTCGATATAGGCTTCCTGCAACATGCCGTTTTCGACCAGCGCTACCCGGGTTTCAACGGGTGTCACGTTGATCAGAATCTCTTCGCTCATGCTGCACTTCTCCTTTTTTGCTATCAACGCAACCAACTGCGCCAGACAGGATGCCCGGCCCTCGCCAGCAGCTCTGCAGTTTCCTGCAATGGTAATCCGACGACGGCACTGTAACTGCCCTTCAGTTCACTGACAAAGATACCACCAAGGCCCTGAATGCCGTAACTGCCGGCCTTGTCCATGGGCTCGCCACTGGCCACGTAGGCGCGAATTTCTTCAGTGCCCAGCTCCCGGAAAGTAACATCGGTTACCGAAACAACAGACTGGCAGCCGCCATCATGCACAAGGGCGATGGCTGTCATCACCTGATGGGTGCCGCCGGAAAGCCGGGTGAGTGATGCTTCAGCCTCGGCAACGGAACCCGGCTTGCCAAGAATCTCACCATTCATGACCACCGATGTGTCCGAGCCCAGTATCAGGCTGTGCGGATTGTCCCGGGCCACCGCCAGCGCTTTCTCCCGGGCGAGCCTTTCAACATAGTTCAACGCGGTTTCACCGGTAACCAGTGTCTCATCAATGTCGGCCGGCTGAACGCTGAATGCCAGCCCTATGCGGGTCAGCAGCTCAGCGCGACGGGGGGATGCTGATGCCAGAATCAGACCGGTCATGCCCATTACCCAAGCTTACGATTCAGGTTATCGAGAAGGGCTGACACAATGGGCCAGGCAATAGCACTGGTCAATGCCGGCCAAAGGTAGGCAAAGCCCGGGCTGTCTGCCCCCAGAAGCTGCTTCAGAAAATGCACCAGCATCTGGCTTGTGCCCAGAATCAGGAACACCACCATACATTGCTGCGGCAACGGGTACATGCGCAGACGCTGGTGTATAGCCAGCACCAGAAAGGCAATCAGCGCCATCGCGACGGCGTTAACGCCCAGCGCAGTCGATTCGAGAATGTCCAGTAACAGGCCAAAGCACCAGGCCAGAAGCACGCCGAACTGGGCCGGTGCCCGGAATGTCCAGTAAAACACCATCAGGCCCAGCCATTCAGGCCGGAACTCGAACCAGCCAACCGGAAACAGGGAAATACTGAGCACCAGAGCCAGCACTACCGAAATCGCAAACAGCGGATAACTGATAACCGAAAGCATCAGTTCACCTCCTCTGTTTCCGGAATGGCCTCGTCCGGTAGCGCTTCAGTGGGTTCCTGTTGCGGAAACACCACCAGAACCAGGCGACTCTGGTTAAGCCGCGCTTCGGGCGTTGCCTTGATGGTCACAAACGGCTCTCCGGGTTCTTTGGTAATGTCACTGACCTCAGCCACCGGATAGCCCCTCGGGAAGCGCCCGCCAAGCCCGGAACTTACCAGCATGTCGCCTTCGCGGATGTCAGCGGTATCCGGCACGTGGACGAGGTCCAGCTCATTGCTCTCGCCGTTACCCAGCAAGACATAGCGAAGACCGTTACGCACCACCTCTACCGGTACCGCGTGGCTGCTGTCAGAAACCAGCAATACCCGGGAGGTGAACTGACTGGTCTGTATAACCTGCCCCATCAGGCCTTCGGCATCCAGCACGGCCTGGCCGGGTTGAATGCCATTACTTTCCCCCTTGTTGATAATGAGTTCATGGGAGAAAGGATCCGGCGACACGCCCACCACTTCGCTGATGACAACACGATCATCAACAGCCTCGGAGGAGTTAAGCAGGCGGCGCAATTCATTGTTTTCGGCGGCCAGGGCGGCGTATTTCAGCGACCGGCGCTCGAGGATCAGCAACCGGGTCTTGAGCTCTTCGTTCTGCTCCTCAAGATCTCCCCGGCTGACAAACAGGCCTTCAACCCAGTCGCCGAAGCGGTAGGGGGCGTTACCCAGCCAGTAAACCGGGGCCAGCCCGGTAGACAACATACTGCGCACAGGTGTCAGCTTATCAAAACGTGCATCGGCAGCGATCAACGCTGCCGATATCAATACAACAAGTATCAGCCGAAAGCCGGGAACCGGCCCCTGGACAAATATGGTTTTAATGGCGAGGCCCTCCCACGGGATCAACCCTCCTGGGAGAACATTCCGATGCCGCCGCGATCAATCACTTCCAGTGCCTTGCCGCCACCACGGGCGACACAGGTCAACGGGTCTTCGGCGATGATCACCGGTAACCCAGTTTCTTCACTGAGCAGCTTGTCCAGACCGCGAAGCAGTGCGCCACCACCCGTCAGCACAATGCCACGTTCGGCAATGTCTGAAGCCAGCTCAGGCGGTGACTGCTCAAGCGCACTCTTGACCGTCTGAACAATCTGCGCCAGGGACTCCTGCAGGGCGTCGAGAATTTCTTCGCTGTTCAGGGTAAAGGCTCGGGGTACGCCTTCGGCCAGGTTTCGGCCCCGTACGTCGATTTCATGCACGTCCAGACCTTCGTAGGCACATCCGATTTCGTGCTTGATGCGCTCAGCCGTGGAATCACCAATCAGACTGCCGTAGTGACGGCGCACGTAAGTAACGATGGCCTCATCGAACTTGTCACCACCCACGCGAACGGATTCGGCATACACAATGCCGTTAAGGGAGATGATAGCAATCTCAGTGGTACCGCCACCGATATCCACAATCATGGAGCCACTGGCTTCTTCAACCGGCAGGCCGGCACCGATGGCAGCCGCCATGGGTTCCTCGATCAGGAACACTTCCCGGGCGCCGGCACCCAGGGCCGATTCGCGAATGGCTTTGCGTTCCACCTGGGTGGATTTGCTGGGCACGCAAACCAGTACGCGGGGGCTGGGGGTAATGAAGCTGTTTTCGTGCACTTTGTGAATAAAGTGCTGGAGCATCTTTTCCGTCACTACGAAATCGGCGATCACGCCGTCTTTCATCGGGCGGATGGCGGTGATATTGCCCGGAGTGCGGCCCAGCATACGTTTGGCTTCAGCACCGACGGCTGCGACCATTTTCTGGGAGCCACTCGTGCGGATGGCCACAACGGAGGGCTCATTCAGAACAATGCCCCGCTCGCGCACGTAGATCAGTGTGTTGGCGGTGCCCAGGTCTATGGACAGGTCGCTTGAGAAGATGCCTCGGAGTCTTTTGATCAACATTCGTGTAGTTTCAACCTGAGAGTTGCGGCTGTGGATAAGAATGCGGCAACTTTAGCAGTGGGGGCATGCTCAGGCAAGGCGCCATCCGGGTTTCGGAAGCGTGTATTGTCACAATTTGTGAAGGGGTTTCGGGTCCATCGTGGTCCGGGTTCTGGTAATATGTCTGGCTAATCAAACAAAGATCAATTCCATTAAATTGTTTTCACACATAGTGAATTGGAGGCAACGTGAGCATTTCCCGTGAGGACATCGAGAAAGTTGCCGTGCTCGCCCGCATCAAAGTGGACGACGAGCAGGTTTCGGCACTGGAGAAAGATCTGGGCAATATTCTGGATCTGGTGGATCAGTTGGGCGCGGCCGACACCGATTCGGTGGAGCCGATGGCGCATCCGCTGGACGCGGTGCAGCGTTTGCGGCCGGATGAAGTGACAGAAACCGACCAGCGGTCAGCGTTTCAGTCGATAGCGCCGGCGACCGAGGACGGGCTGTATCTGGTGCCCCGGGTTATTGAATGAGCCGCTGAATGAGCGTTTGAGTGATTAGGCCATCCATCAGAGATTTCAGGATTCACGATGCATAACAAGTCTGTAGCAGAGCTTTCCCGGGAGCTGGAGAGCGGGAAAGTTTCGAGTGTGGAGCTGGCTCAGCAGTTCCTTGACCGTCTGAAGCGCGAGGACGGCAAGTACAACAGTTTTATTACCATCTCCGAAGACCAGGCTTTGGCCGAGGCAAAGCTTGCCGATGAGATGCGGGCAACAGGCAAGGCCACACCCTGGACCGGGGTGCCGTTTGCCCATAAGGACATTTTCTGCACCAACGGCGTTCGCACCACCTGCGGCTCGAAGATGCTTGAGAACTTTGTGCCGCCGTACGATGCCACGGTAACGGCCAATTTCCGGGCCGCCGGCGCGGTGTGTCTGGGCAAGACCAACATGGACGAATTCGCAATGGGGTCTTCCAGCGAATCCAGCTACTACGGCGCCACCACCAACCCCTGGGGCTTGGGTGCGGGCGAAAAACGAGTCCCGGGCGGCTCGTCCGGTGGTTCAGCGGCGGCACTGGCGGCACGCCTGGTGCCTGCCGCGACCGGCACCGACACCGGCGGCTCCATCCGCCAGCCAGCGGCATTGTGCGGCATTACCGGCCTCAAGCCGACCTACGGCCGGGTTTCACGGTACGGCATGATTGCGTTCGCCTCGTCACTGGACCAGGGCGGCCCCATGGCCCGGACGGCAGAAGACGCGGCTCTGATGATGAACGTGATGGCCGGGCACGATCCAAAGGATTCCACCTGCATTGATCGCGCCGTGCCGGATTACACCGCAACACTGAACGAGCCGCTGAAGGGCCTGAAAATCGGCCTGCCGAAGGAATACTTCAGCGAGCAGCTGTCGCCAGCCATGGAAGAACAGGTTCGCAATGCGATCCGCGAATACGAGAAGCAGGGCGCGACTGTAAAAGAAGTGTCCCTGCCCAACGCCAAGCTGGCCATCGCGGCGTACTACGTGATTGCTCCGGCCGAAGCCTCGGCCAACCTGTCTCGCTTTGACGGTGTGCGTTATGGCTACCGCTGCGAGGACCCAAAGGACCTGATGGACATGTACACCCGCACCCGGGCCGAAGGCTTCGGCAGCGAGGTGAAGCGCCGGATTCTGGTGGGCACCTACGCCCTGTCCCACGGCTACTACGACGCCTACTACCTGCAGGCCCAGAAAGTTCGCCGTCTGATCCAGCAGGACTTCCTGAACGCGTTCAAGGATGTCGACGTATTGATGAGCCCGGTGACGCCCTCCCCGGCTTTCGCCCAGGGCGAGAAGACCACCGATCCGGTGGCCATGTACCTGGAAGACGTGTTCACCATCGCCATCAACCTGGCGGGCATTCCGGCCATGTCGGTGCCGGCCGGCTTTGTCGACGGGCTGCCCGTAGGTCTGCAGATCATTGGCGACCACTTCTCCGAAGCCCGGTTGCTGAACGCCGCCCATCAGTTCCAGCAGGTGACCGACTGGCACCAGCGTGAACCCAAATAAGCCCGACAGAGGAGACGAACACATGCAGTGGGATATCGTGATCGGGCTGGAAATTCACGTTCAGCTCGCCACCCAGACCAAGATTTTTTCCGGCTCAAGCACCGCTTATGGCGCCGAGCCCAACACCCAGGCCAATGCCGTAGACCTGGCCATGCCGGGCATGCTGCCGGTACCGAACGAGCAGGCGTTTCGCTATGCGGTGATGTTCGGCCTGGCGACCAACGCCGAGATCGGCCGGCGCTCCATGTTCGAGCGCAAAAATTACTTCTACCCGGACCTGCCCAAGGGCTATCAGACCACACAGCTGGCCGAGCCGATTGTGGGCCCCGGCTTTGTAGACATTGACCTGGCCGACGGCAGCAGCAAGCGGGTTCGTATTCACCACGCGCACCTGGAAGAAGACGCCGGCAAGTCCCTGCACGAGGACTACCATGGCATGACCGGCATCGATCTGAACCGGGCAGGCACACCGCTGATTGAGGTGGTGACCGAACCGGACATGAACAATGCCGAAGAAGCTGTCGCATTTGCGAAAAAACTGCACAGCCTGGTGACTTCGCTGGGCATCTGTGACGGTGACATGTCCCAGGGTTCCATGCGCTTTGACGTGAACATTTCGCTCAAGCCCAAAGGCTCCGAGGAACTGGGCACGCGCACGGAGACCAAGAACCTGAACTCCTTCCGGTTCATGGAACAGGCCATTGCCCACGAGGTCGAGCGGCAGATGGACATCCTGGAGGACGGCGGGCGCATTGTGCAGGAAACCCGCCTGTACAACGGCGACCGGGACGAATCCCGCTCCATGCGCACCAAGGAAGAAGCCAACGATTACCGCTACTTCCCCTGCCCTGACCTGCTGCCGGTGGTGGTCGACGATGACTTCATCGAAGACGCCCGCAGCCGCCTGCCGGAACTGCCGGATGCCCGCAAAGCGCGGTTTGTCGAGCAGTACCAACTGAGCGACTACGACGCCCGCGTTCTTTCCGGCGATGCCCGTCTGGCAACGTTCTTCGAGGAAACGGTGGCGCATGGCAAAGACGCCAAACTGGCCGCCAACTGGATTCAGGGTGAGTTCTCCGCACGTCTGAATGCTGAAGAAAAAGCTGTTGCTGACTCGCCAGTTTCCGGCGCCCAGCTCGGCGCCCTGGTCGTTCGCATTGCCGACAACACCGTGTCTTCGGCTGGCGCGAAAAAAGTGTTTGAGGCTCTCTGGGCCGGGGAGAACACGGAAGTCGATGCCATCATTGAAGCCAAGGGGCTGAAACAGGTGTCGGACACCGGTGCTCTGGAAGCCATGGTAGACGAGGTACTGGCCAGCATGCCCGAGCAGGTAGAGCAGTACCAGAATGAAGACAACCCGAAGAAACGCAAGAAGATGCTGGGTGGCTTTATGGGTCCGTTGATGAAGGCTTCAAAGGGTCAGGGCAACCCGAAGCTGTTCAATGAGATACTGCTGAAAAAGCTGGAAGGCTGAGGAGGCCGAATGGATCATATTGTTAAAGGTGTTCTGGAATTCCGCAAAAACGTCTATCCGGAACACAAGGATCTGTTTGGTGAACTGGCAACAGGCCAGAGCCCGGAGGTGCTGTTCTTCACCTGTTCGGATTCGCGCATTGATCCGAACATGATGACCGGCACCAACCCGGGCGACCTGTTCATCTGCCGTAATGCCGGCAACATCATCCCGCCACACAGCAATGAGACCGGCGGCATGACCGCCTCCATCGAGTTTGCGGTGGCGGTGCTTCACGTGCGCCATATCATTGTCTGCGGCCATACCGATTGCGGAGCGATAAAAGGTGCACTGGATGTGCAGGGCCTCAAGGGACTCCCGCACGTTCAGGAATGGCTAGGCCACTGCCGCTCGGCGATCGAGATTGTCCGGGAGCGCCATGGCATTTCCGGAGAAGGTCCGTTGGGCAACCAATACCTGAACGAGGCCATTGAGGAGAACGTGTTGCAGCAGGTTCAGCACCTGCGTACCCATCCGACGGTGGCAGCCAAGCTGGCCAACGGCAAAATCAAGATCCACGGCTGGGTTTACGACATCCGGTCAGGAAACATTCGTTGTTGTGGGCAGGACAGCTTCAAATTCCAGGATTTTGACAGCTTCTACGCGGACACCATCAGGAAAGTCAGCGAGGCCTGATCGCTCAGGCCTCGCCCGGCCCTCAGCTCCTGATCAAGCCGGGCCAACGCCAATCACCGCGCAACTGGACGTGACCCGGCTCAAAATCACCTCACAAAACTGACATATTTTGTTCACAACACTTGCTGTTCACTTTTTAGACACCTAGAATCCCTACGGAAAGTCGGGCTTTATTACGGAAAATCATTATGGGGAAAGTCGCATCGTTTGAAACCCGGAAGGCCAAGCGGGTCAGAATCAAAACACCGTCGACCAGACCATGCCTGCGTCACCAGCAAAGGGTGACTGTCGCTACGGACGTCACACTGGAGCGACCAGACGGTCAGTGCGTTACCTGCCAGGCATCCAACATTTCCCGTTCCGGTGTCACGATTTCCTGTGATCAGGAAGCCGTCGGGCAACTGATTCCGGGAATGCGGCCTCCCGCGCCGGGCAACTGGCTGGAAACAAAAGTCCGATTTTCTCTTCCTCTGCCTGCCGGCCAACCCGTTACCATCTCCACCGATGCCCATATCGTGCATATGCGGCGAGTGTCCCGAAATGAGTTCGAGCTTGGCATTCAGTTCTGTGAGTTCGAAGGCAATAGCTTTGATGATGTGGACAAGTACGTTGCCCGCATGCTGACTGAGGGCAAGCAGGCTCGCTGAGGAACGCAGTTCAGGCAGAGGCTGCCGACGTCTTCACATATTGTTAGAACGCAAAATTCTTGTTGAAGGCTTTCTTATACCCAAAAATCACTGATATAGTGGGTCATCCATTGATCACCTCGCACTTTGCGCAAACGGATGACCATGACCACCTACAATCTTACGCATCTCAAGCAGCTGGAAGCCGAAAGCATCCACATTATCCGGGAAGTGGCCGCCGAGTTTGATAATCCGGTGATGCTCTATTCCATCGGCAAAGACTCCGCCGTGATGCTGCACCTGGCGCTTAAAGCCTTTTATCCGGGCAAACCGCCATTCCCGCTGATGCACGTAGACACTACGTGGAAGTTCCGGGACATGATCGAGTTCCGCGACAAGCAGGTCAGCCGCTACGGCCTGGATCTGATCGTGCACACCAACCAGGAAGGCGTAGAGCAAGGTGTTGGCCCCTTCACCCACGGCAGCGCCAAGCATACCGACATCATGAAAACCCAGGCCCTCAAACAGGCGCTGGACAAATACAAGTTCGACGCCGCCTTCGGTGGCGCACGCCGGGATGAAGAAAAATCCCGTGCCAAGGAACGGGTATATTCCTTCCGTGACGAACACCACCGCTGGGACCCGAAAAACCAGCGCCCGGAGTTGTGGAACATCTACAACGGTAAAATCAACAAGGGCGAAAGCATTCGGGTCTTCCCTCTGTCCAACTGGACCGAGCTGGACATCTGGCAGTACATCTATCTGGAAAACATCGACATCGTTCCGCTGTACTACGCCGCCGAACGCCCCGTGGTGGAGCGCGACGGCACTCTGATCATGGTCGACGACGACCGCATGCCCCTGAAAGAAGGCGAAAAGCCCGAGATGAAATCCGTTCGTTTCCGAACACTGGGCTGCTACCCGCTGACCGGTGCTATCGAATCGAAAGCCGATACGCTGCCGGAAATCATTCAGGAAATGCTGCTGGCCACCAGCTCCGAGCGTCAGGGT
>Ga0075011_10001835_pt1 | contig 11512 bp, 11 predicted proteins | sample TARM_MetaG_T_14_FD_72354 | JGI IMG/M metagenome (GOLD analysis project Ga0075011, IMG submission 72354) | Freshwater microbial communities from Pennsylvania, USA, analyzing microbe dynamics in response to fracking - TARM_MetaG_T_14 | ecosystem: Environmental > Aquatic > Freshwater > River...
AGGTTGGCCAGCGTTGGGTGGCGGGTGAATAGCTTTATCACTGGCTAGCCTCCTGTTGCGCGGTCGCGCTCGTATCCAAACTTCTATCAGTGGATGCGGACTTGAGGCGCATCCCTGCTATGGCCGGAATTAAATCATTTAAGACTAACTGCTCACCATTAGATAAATTACCGGCAATGGCAACGCCTTGCTCATTTCTAAAGCGCACAGTGACGGTTTTTATCTGTAGTTTCTGCTGCGCGTCCATCACATAAATAGTATTACCGTGCAGCGCCTTTTCCGGGATGATAAATTGCGCTGAGGCGCCACCCTGAATCTCCGCGCTAACAAACATCCCTTTGCTTAATAACGGTTTTTTCTGCAAATCTGATGAATTCAACTGCTGCTCTACTTCTACATAAAAGCCGATGGTGGCCTGACTGGGATCTATGCTATCGGCAATTCGGGTTAATTTGGCTGGCCAGTAATAGAGTTTATTGTCCAGCTGTAGCGAAATCCGGGTATGCAAGTTGTGCTCTTCAATGCTGGAGAATTGCCCTTTATCAGGAAGCAGGCTGACACTCTGCCTTAAGATGTTTGCATCTTGCTGTGACAGTTGCGCTTTTATTTCCAGCGTGCCAAGCGCTTGCGCTGCAAACAAACTCGCACCAGTAGTGACCGCCTGTGCCTGCTCGATATTGACTTCTGCAATTTGTGCATCAAACGGCAAGGTAAAACGGGTGTTGTTTAATTGCCGCCTGGCATCTTCAAGCTGGGCCTGATTGACACTTATCTGCGCCGCTGCGACTTTTTTGTCGTCGGGTATTAAATTGAGCGAGCTGTGTAAATTTTGCACTAAAACGCGCTGCGCCAGTAATGCTTGTTGCTCATTTTCAAGATCAGAATTGGAAATAAGTTTTTTATTTTTAAGGGCAAGTTTGCGCTGATATTCCTGCTTTGCTAAGGCCAGTTTCTGCTCCTCAATAACCAGACTGGCCTGCAGGTTTTGCTGCTCCTGAGTAAGTTTGCTTAGCTGCGCCTTGGCGGCATTTAAGTTTGCCTGGGCCTGCGCTAATTTTAACTGATATTGGAGCGGATCCACTTCTAAAACCAGCGTGCCTTTTTTGAACAGTCGGCCTGTTTCAAGCTCAGGGTGGCGATAAATTATTTTACCATTTACCTCTGCAATCGCCTGCCAGGTATGCTTTGGATCGATCCGGCCAAAACCTTTTATTTGTGGCGCCGCGGTTTGCTCAAGCAAACTTATGACCTCCACCAGACGTGCATTATTGCTGCTGGGTTGCAAAACAGGCGAGGGTTTCAAGGCGATGGCGGCGACTAAAATGAGCAGACCGAGCGCGACACCTGGGATCACAAAACGTTTTTTATGGGCTTTCATGGGTGTCGTCCTTGTTACTATCTGGGTTGCTGAGTAGGCCGTGGGATAAAAAGCGGCTGTTTTGTTTACCTAAGTGGTGCATAAATTCAGGCGTAATCGAAATTCCCAAAGCTGATTTAAGCAGGTCGGGCATTAAAAATGGGAAGATCATCATGCTAAAAAAGCTCAATTGAGCGCAGAGAGGATCAACCTCCGGCTGTAAAAGGCCCGCTTCTTTCATGCGCGTAAACAGGCTTGAGTGTTGCGCTGTAATAATGGTTTTCAGCACCATTTGCAGTTGCTGATTGAGATCCGTTTTCTTCATGCTCAAAATGCGATAGATGAGTTTGGGAAAATGCGGATTCTGACTCATCACCTGATAGTAGGTTTGCATTAACATTTCCGGACTTAAGGCAGTGACTTCTTGAGCGATGGAGGCCAGCTGTTTGCTTACCGGCGACACGGTTTCACTGATCATTGCGCTGAATAAGCCGAGCTTTGACTGAAAGTAATAACGGATCAATCCGGGATCTAAATCTGCCTGCCTGGCAATGGCTCTGATGGATACTTTATCGTAATCATTCGCGATAAATAATAACTGTGCAGCCGCAATCAAGTTGGCGCGGTTATCTGTGGTCATTTTGGGCCTGCCGGCCTGCTTTTTTATCTTATCTGTTGTCATAAAATAGCGCCTGATTAATTTTAATTCTGCAAACGTAGAATATAGTAAAACAAATAACAGCGGTTGCGCCAGATAAACAATTCCTCATCTATTCTGCATTTGCAGAATTATTGCAGATTCCATGAACGCAGGATTGGGTAGCTAACCCCCTGAACGCCGCTTACGGACTCAAAAAGATGGATAGCGCCGGGAATAATAACAAGTGGATCAAAGCTTAGCTGAGCTGCCGGTCTGTTTTTAGCTTTTCGTGCCACCGTGATATGCGGGGTGAAACTATGCTCACTTTTATGTAATCCTAAAGAGGCCGCGATCACTTGCGTTTCAGCCACTATTTGCAGTAGTGCGTTATCCTTTGCTTGTCCTTTAATACACAGCACTCCGGGTTTGTGCCAATAGGCTAAGGTATCGAGCGTCACACTAAATCGACGCCTGCACAGCGCTGATAGCTGCATTTCCAGTTGCTGCTGTTGTTGGCCTGATACCTGGCCGAAAAATGCCAGTGTCATATGCAGATTAGCGGCAGGTACTAACCTTACGCGCGTATCAAAGTTGTCTTGCAGTTGACCTATTATTTGAATTTGCTGCTTATTCAATGCAATGCCGAGAAAAAGTTTTTTGCTCATCTGTTTACCTTTTTAAGTGTGGATTGACCCGCGCTCGGCAGTAAACGACTATACTGCCGGTAAAGAAACGTACTTTATTTTAGCTGAACCCTGTATAATTCGGGTTTTATTCATACTGGGTATTTTTTAAATGAAAAAACATATTTTAACCTTATCCCTATTAATGCTGACATTGACACTCTTCTCTTGTGTTGAAATCAAAAGTGCAGGACGCACCGTGGGCCATACAACGAAAGAGGTGACCACAGAGATAGGTCATACAACGAGAGATGTGACAAAAGAAATAGGCCATGCTTCCCGTGATGCGGTTAAAAGTATTGGTGAAGAGATAAAAGGCGATTAATACTTTTGTACATCCTTATTTTCTCCTTCTTAACATATATTTATGTGTTTCTTCCACACCTAATAAGGTAATAGCCACAAGCAATAACCCCAACCATTGCGGTGATGTAATGGGATTTATCTGTAATATCGCGCTCAGTCCCGGCGTATACATGGCGCCGATATGAATCATCTGCGCAATGGGTACTGATAAAATTAACAATGGGTTGGCAAAAAAGGGCAGTGTGAACAGTGATTTTTTTTCTGAACGGCTGGAAAGCACATGAATATTGCCAAATATCACCATCAGCATTAATGTCAGGTTACGCGCATTTTGCAGATCAGTTCCCTGTTCAATAAAATAGAAAAAAGTGGCAAATGCCAGTCCCCCCATTAACGTGCCGTTAACTAACACATGTTCAATAATGCCCCGTTCAAAGATAGGCTCGCCCGGGTTACGTGGCGGCATAGTTAATTCATTACCCTCTTTCGGCTCAAACGCTAACGCCACATCCTGTACGCCATTGGCAATTAAATTAAGCCACAACAATTGAATCGCGGTGAGCGGCATAGGCAGGCCGGCCATAACGGTAAGGAAGAATAACAGCAGGGCAGAAAATCCGGTGGCAATCAATAATGCGATCACTTTACGAATATTGTTATAAACGATTCTGCCTTGTTCAATACCGTTTACTATTGAAGAGAAATTATCATCTGTGATAATTAAATCTGCGACCTCTTTGGCGACATCTGTGCCTTTTTTACCCATTGCCACACCCGCATTGGCTCGGCGCATGGCCGGGGCATCATTAACGCCATCTCCTGTGACAGCAACAAAATGGCCCTGCTGCATAAAACTATCCACAATCATCTCTTTTTGCGCGGGCTCTATGCGCGCAAAAACTCTGGCGGGGCGGATCAGATCATGCAGCGTTTGCGCTCCTTTTTGTTGCGCCTCTTTTATCATCGCTCCGCTAACAACGCGGCTTTTCTTATCTGCCAGTCCTAGCTCTATGGCAATCGCCAGTGCAGTCGCCGGGTGATCACCCGTTACCATAGCGACCTCTATACCGCCTGTGCGGCATCTTTGTATCGCTGCTTTAGCTTCCCTGCGCAGCGGATCTATCATGGCAACCATGCCTAAATAGGTCATCCCTTGCAGGTGATCTTGTGCATTGTTTAAACTGCTTATAGAGCGTCTTGCCAAGGCGATGATGCGAAAGCCCTGCTTGGCCAGCTGTTCAAATTGCGCCTGAATTTTTTTGCGATCAATGAGCACCGGGCCGGAAGAAGAATGCATATGCGTGGATAACTCGAGCATTTTTTCCGGGCTTCCTTTCACATAAAGGCAGGGTTGCTCTTGATTCAGATTTAAGCTGCCGCTGAATGCTTTTTCAGACTCATAGGGGATAATTTCAAGCTGTGTTTGTTGCTCTCTAATCTCAGAAACAGATAAACCTAATTTTTTTGCCAGCACCAGAAAAGCAATATCAACAATATCGCCATCGGATACCCATTCGCCGCCAGAATAATCTAAATGACTTTCATTAGCTAAAATGCCGGTAATGCAAAGCTCCTTCAACTCGATGAGGTTTTCACCTTTAATTTCGCCGCCCGCAACACCTTCTCCTGTGACCTGATAAGTTCCCCCTTCAGGTAAAACGACGCGCTGCACTGTTAACTCATTAACGGTCAAGGTGCCTGTTTTGTCTGAACAGATAAAAGTACAGGAGCCTAATGCTTCAACTGCAACTAGCTTTCTAATAATGACATTATGTTTAACCATACGCCGCATACCTATTGCTAAAGCAACGGTCAGCGCCGCAGGCAAACCTTCAGGGATGGTAGATACCGCAAGACCAATGGCCATCATTATCATTTGCTCTGTCTCGTAGCCGCCCATAAAGAGCATCAATGCAACCAGCGCCAGTATGGAAAGGCTAATAGCTATCGCTATTTTATAAGTGAAACGGCGCATGCGGATTAAAAGTGGCGGCTCTGAAATTCTCTCGCTTGTAACTTGGGTGGCGATACTCCCTATTTCTGTATTGATACCCGTGTTTATGACGACTCCTTGTGCTCGACCATGGGTAACAATGCTGCCTGCAAAACAGCGGTTAAACTGTGCACTAATAGGCGCGTCTTCGGGCACGTCAATCTGCGGGTTTTTTGTGACCGCTAAAGATTCACCCGTCAGCATAGACTCATCAACTGCTAAGTTTTGTGCTGATAAAAGTTGTATATCCGCAGCCACTTTGTCACCTGAAAAGAGCAGCAGTAAATCACCCGGAACAACTTCTTTAGTGTCAATCGTTTGCGCTGTCCCATCGCGAATAACATGGGCCGTTCCTTTGACCATTTGTTTTAATGCGGAAGCTGATTTTTGGGCTGAATATTCCTGAATCGTCCCTATTATGGCGTTGATAAATAACACGGCGATAATAAAAACCGCGCTGGGTATCTGTTTAACAGCAAAAGAAACAAGGGCGGCGACTAATAAAATATAAATAAAGGGGCTGAGGAACTGCTTGATGAATATCAGGGCGAGCGATGTCGGTGGCGCTGAAGGAAGACAATTCTCACCGTATTCCAGCAAACGTTTTTTGGCTTGAGAAGTGCTGAGACCCTGTTCTGTATTTTCTCTCTGCATATCAATTTATCTAGGCTAAGGTAGCGCTGAGTATAGGAAGGAAGCGCGTTTCGGTCAAACAGAAGCACAGCCAATCAATTTAAGACAGCGGCCTTATGGAAAAGGCGATTTTATGCTGATTTTTGTAACCTCCAGTGACTACTTGACGTTACTGCACAGCCACTTCGCCTTTAACCTCGACTATTTTTTTATCGGCAATAACTGCACACAACAGTGCAAGTAGCGATGCTAGTAGCATGACAATCACCACTGGCGCTAATCTGCCCATACTGATAAATGCGGCCAGCGCACTGATTGCAGCCCCTGTTGTATATTGCACTGCACCGAGCACAGCGGATGCAGAGCCGGCATTATGGGCAAAAGATTTAAGAAAACAGGTACTGCTATTGGCGATGATCCCACCACCGGCTGCAATGCAGATAACAAAACCTGTTACTGCAAAATAGAGCTGATTTGGCGCTATTAACTGCAACGCGGCTAAAATCAGCCCGCCAGTTACCTGCATCAGCAGAAACGTTTTTAGCAGTGTTGCTGGCTCAAACCAACGCAGCAGCAGAGTATTGAGTCTATTAATGGCCATTAACCCGCAAATATTAACCGCGAAGAGTATTGAAAAATGGTGGGCGGTTATCCCGAAAACCTGCATATAGATCATCGGTGCATTGGTTAAAAAGGTCATCATTACCGCAAAAGAAAAAGCCTGCGCGAGCATAAAACCGAGGGCGTGTTTCTCTTTAAAAACAGACAATAACCCATACTCTTTCAGTTTGCCGTTCGCGTCAGTTTGTGCCGTTCGGCTTTGCACTGTCGCAGAGGGCAGAAATTGTAATACCAGTCCAATGACGATAATGGCAAAGGAAGTCAGAAAATAGAAGATCCAGTGCCAGCTGGTTATTGCCAGAATCAGGGTGCCAACGGTTGGTGCTACGGAAGGTGCAACCATCATAATCAATGCAATCAGTGAAAAAAGTTTGGCTGATTCTTTGCCGCTACTGTTATCACGAATTACGGCCGGGACACCGACTACGGCTATTCCGCCGCCAACAGCCTGTAAAAAACGCCACATCCATAAGATCTCAATGGATGGACTGGAGGTAAGCAGGGTACTGGCGATAGCAAAAATAAGCAGGCCTAATACCATCGCAAATCTGCGTCCTTTTTTATCGGATAACGGCCCACCAATTAATTGCCCGACCGCTAATCCCAACACATATAAACTGACAGTGACAGACATCAAAGAGATATTGACCCCCATATACTCGGCCATAGTTGGCATTGCAGGCAGATAACTGTCGATAGCAAAAGGCGAAATCGCAAAAACGCTGGCTAAGGTGACGAGCAGGGGTTTGGGTATAGAGTGAGTCTTGGTAATTGCACTAATTTTAGCGCACGGATCCTGTTTAATTTCTGTTGCCGTTGTTTGCATTATTATCTGTTCCTCCAAAGTACCTTTCCAGAAAGATACTAACTGGACTTTACTTTTCTGGCAAGATATATTCCGGTCCAATTCCTGTCCATCTTTACTAACTGAGCTTAATCTATTGACTAACAGCATTAATAACATTCTTGAATCGCTTGCGCTTAATTGGCCTGAATGCGCTTTATCAACTTCACCGGCATTACTGCGCCTGTTCCGGGTGAGTGATATTTTTCAGCAGAATATTGCGCAGCATGTTGAAAAATTTGCTTTGCAGAGAGCTGATTTCGGGGTGCTTTGTTCGCTGCGCCGCAGCCCGGCCCCTTATTGTCTCTCTCCGACAAACTTGTACCAATCAATGCTTTTTAGCTCAGGTGGGCTGACCAAAGTATTGGGCCGTTTAAGTGGCGCGGGTTTGATTGAACGGCTGGACAATCCGCAAGATAAACGCAGTAAATTAGTACAACTTACTGCGCAGGGAAAACAGCTGGTGGAAACTATGCTGCCCGCGTTGCAGCAACAGGAGCAGCAGATATTAGAGGTTTTAAGTGAGGCGGAGCAGGCGCAGTTAAATCTGCTTCTGCAGCGAATTCTCAAGCAACATGAGTAATTAGTTAATAAAGATCTTTGTATTCATTAATAATGGTGTGGCCCCGTAACTGCAAAAATGCCAGGAACTGTTTCGTTGTGTGGGTTACCACCTGCTCACTGGGCATGCCAATTTTATCCAATAAATCACTGACTAAGTCAAATCCACCTATATCCTGGCAAAAATGCGCATCCGTGCCTGTGGTGATATAAGCGCCGAGATCGCGCGCAATACAGGCTATCTCATAACAGCGACCAACACTACCGAGACGGGTACTGCCTTTAAGTGAAGTATTGTTAATTTCAATGGCCACATTGTGCTCTTTGGCACAGGCAATGACGGCATGAAAATCAAAGTCAAAGTTAGGATTCCCGAGATGACCCAGTGCATCTATTCGCCCGCCTTTAATCACATTAATTAAGGCTTGTGTATGCGTGTTTTTATCTGCGGGGCCAAATACCGGCTCATGCAGGCTGGCAATAATCCAGTCGAGATCATTGTCTGTGTGAACGGGGATATCGATTTCACCTTCAATATTCATAATATTAGATTCCACACCGCGGATCACCGCCACGTCTAAAAGAAATCTGGGCAGTATTTTTTGATTGCCGAAAAACCAGTAATGGGGCGCACCGGGCATAGATTCTGAATGGTCGGTTGTGCAGAACATCTTCACGCCATTTGTTTTTGCTGCCTGAGCATTTTCCAGCAGGGTGCTGTAAGCATGGCCGCTTGCATAGGTGTGCGTGTGGGTATCAACTTCGAATTTCATAGATCCTCGCTCAAGTTATTGTGCTAGTGAATGAAGTAATAGTAAGGTGTAGCGCATACAAATAATCGCTTATAAAAGACAACAGGAATTATCGGTTTTCCATCAGGCGAGCTAGGTGTTGGCTGGTATCTAATAAACGGTTAGCAAAGCCCCATTCATTGTCACACCAGACGAGCAGTTTAACCAAGCGTTTGTCACTGACCCGCGTTTGCGTACCATCAATAATACAGGATCGCGGATCGTGGTTAAAGTCTATCGATACCAGAGGGGCTTCTGTGTATCCCAAAATTCCCTGTAATGTGGTTAATGATACCGCCTGCAGACATGTATTAATATCTTCAATGGTCACATCTTTGCTGACGGTAATGCTTAAATCCATGGCGCTTACATTAATGGTCGGCACGCGCACTGCAATCGCTTCAAACTTATTGGCAAATTTAGGTAGAATACGCTCAATACCGGCTGCAAGCTTAGTGTCAACCGGAATAATAGACTGGCTGGCGGCGCGAGTACGACGCAGATCGGTATGGTAAGCGTCAATAACAGGTTGATCGTTCATTGATGAGTGAATGGTTGTAATAGTGCCGCATTTTATTGCAAATGCCGCATCCAGAGTTGCTATCACAGGTACTATGCAGTTAGTGGTGCAGGATGCGCCGGAAAGAAACGTCTCCTCACCGGTTAGTTGCTGGTGGTTAATACCATACACGACAGTCGCCTGTACGTCGGAGCTTGCCGGATGTGAAAAAATTACTTTTTTGGCGCCCGCGGCAAGATGCGCATCCGCATCTGCTTTACTACCGTAAATGCCCGTACAATCAAGGACGATATCAATATCATACTCAGACCATGGCAAATCCTTTAATTCACTATGCGCGTGTAAATCAATATAATCATCATTAATTTTTAACTGTTTACCGACCAGCTCAACTGGGAATGGAAAACGGCCATGAGTGGAGTCATACTGTGTTAAATGAGAGATAGCTTCGGGCTCTGCCAGTTCGTTGATAACAACGACCTGGATCTCATTCTGGCGGTTACTTTCATATAATGCGCGCACGACACTGCGTCCGATTCGACCATAACCATTAATAGCAATTCTAATTGACATAATTGAGGGCAACACCTGATAAAATGACGGACATTGTAAAATAAAATGCGTTATAAGCAAGGCACAGGGGAGATATTTATCATTTCAGTAAACTAGGTTGAAAGGACTAATTATGTTTGATCTGCAATAAACCTGATAAGAATATGTCTGTCAGAACACAAGATTGGCACAATTTATTCGGCCAGTGTAGCTATTTTTTTTGTAAGATACTAATGTATATTAGTATCTTCTGATTTACTTACAACAGCAGAAAGTTCGTTGTATGCGGATCTTAGGGAGAGGGAATGACCCATAAATTTTTAACGTTTGCCCGCCTGCATATTATGCTGCTTTTGTTGTTGCCGTTAGCGCCCCTGGCTGAGCAACAGAGCAATATCAGATGGACAACAGAAATCTGGCCTAAGGTCGCTGAAGCGCAGGGCAAGGGGGCATACTTTGATCTGCTTAACGCCGTTTATCCTGCCAGCGAATTCCAATTAATCCATTCTTTTTTACCTTATAAACGCGGTGTCCAGTTTGTCCGTGAAGGGCGAATTGATCTGTTTTCGCTGTGCAGTTCCATGCCTGAATTTTACAGGGCAAAACACCCTTGGGCGCAGCAAAGTATCGGGGTACTTTTTAACCGCGCGGTTATTAAAGAGTGGCATGGGCTGACAACGCTTAAAAATAAAAATATTGCCGTGCATAAAGAGCTCGCTTTTTTGCCTATTGTACAGGGCATTGATGGCAACCTTATTAAAGCGGACAGCAAAGCCAAATCCCTGCTTCTGCTGGAAATGCAACGCGCTGACTTTTTTCTGGATATTTATATCAATATTGAGAACGAGGTCAATCAGCTCAGTAATCCCACGCGCTTTGACTATGCTTTTGAAGCGTTAGATATTGTTATCTGCCATCCGGGATTCACCCCTTCTCCCCGGGGAGAAAAGTTAAGAAAATTATGGGATGAAGGGATAGAGAAGCTCCATAAATCGGGCAAGTTAAAGGAAATATATGCGCAATGGCAGCTTGAATACCCGGACTATCAGCAATAGAAGACCATTTCAGTGCTCAGCTATGGTTGCTTTAATGGCGAAAGCGCAAATTTAGAGAGTCAGTATGAATAAAAGATTTAAGCAAACGGATTATTTTATTGAGAATCATGAATATTCGCAAAAAACCTTAATCAACAGGAATATCTCATTACTAAACTGGAATATCCAAAAGAGTAACAGTGATCCGCTCTGGGCTGTTGAATTTAAAAATATTATAGAGCGATATACGCCTGAGATAATCCTTCTGCAGGAGTGTCAGTTCCAAAATGGATTGGAGAAAATTTTTAATTTTAAGCACTATGGTTTTATTTTTGCTCCAAATTTTTTAGATATCTTTAAAGATCGCCACTCGGGTGTATTAACGGCCAGTTCTGCCAGCCATCAGAGCGTCAGCGTGATCAGATCGCATGCTTTTGAACCGCTGATAAAAATGCCTAAAATATTTCTAGCGACCACCTATACGATAGATAATACAGCTGACGCTCTGCTGATTTTAAATATTCACGCCATCAATTTTGTCGGTTTCTGGAAATTTATCTCGCAGATCCAGCAGCTCGAATATGCGATACGCAGCCATCAGGGCGCGATTATCCTGTCCGGAGACTTTAATACCTGGAGCAGAAAAAGAACCCATATTTTAGATAAAATATTAACTGAAAGCGGCCTGGCAAAGGTTTCATTCCATAAGGATCATGAAAAAAACATTAAAAAATTCCTTTTTAATCATGCGCTGGACCATATTTATTACCGGGGTCTTGAACTTGATGGGGCAGCGCAAGTGCTAAAAACCCAGAGCAGTGATCATAATCCGCTGTTAGTTAATTTCAAATTAAACTGTTTGCCATAGTTAATCTTGTTATTAACCTTCCTTTTTTGTCAAAGACAAACGCATTGTTTCTTCACAGAAAAAACAAATTAAGTATCGGGTGATTGTATAGGGTGTGATACCTGTGTAT
>Ga0075011_10001837_pt1 | contig 11510 bp, 9 predicted proteins | sample TARM_MetaG_T_14_FD_72354 | JGI IMG/M metagenome (GOLD analysis project Ga0075011, IMG submission 72354) | Freshwater microbial communities from Pennsylvania, USA, analyzing microbe dynamics in response to fracking - TARM_MetaG_T_14 | ecosystem: Environmental > Aquatic > Freshwater > River...
CTGCCTGCCCCATCATTTCACGCAATAGCGAATTGCAGGATACCCCTCCGGCCATACAGATGGTCTTCATGCCAATGCTTTTGGCGCAGGCGATGGTTTTGCTCACTAACACCTCGATAACAGCCATCTGGAAAGAAGCCGCCACATCATTGGGATTGATCGCTTCGGTTTTCATTTTTTTGCCATTGAGATAATTAAGCACCGCTGATTTTAAGCCACTAAAGCTAAAATCATACTGGGTTTTATCGAGCATCACCCGCGGAAAAGGGATCGCGTCGGGGTTGCCATTTTTTGCCGCCGCATCAATGGCCGGACCGCCAGGATATCCCAGCCCCAAAACTCGGGAAATTTTATCAAAGGCTTCCCCGGCGGCATCATCAATGGTTCGTCCCAAAACCTTAAAGGTCTGGTAATCTTCCACTAATACCAGATGACTGTGACCACCAGATACTACCAATGTCAGAAAGGGCGGTGTAAGCTCTGGATACTGCAGAAAATTAGCCGCAATGTGACCTTCGATATGGTGTACGCCAATCAGCGGTTTTCCCAGACTGTAAGCCATCGCTTTTGCCGTTGAGAGACCAATTAGCAGTGCCCCCACCAAACCTGGACCGTTGGTCACGGCAATGGCATCCATCTCAGCCAGGGTCAGCCGGCTTTCTTCCAGGGCTTCATCGATAATATAAGGCAGTTTGGTCACGTGATTGCGGGAAGCAATCTCCGGCACTACGCCCCCATATTTTTGATGAATATCAATTTGGGAATAAATCCGATTGGTCAGTATTTTTCGACCATCTTCTACAATGGCCACAGATGTTTCATCACAGGACGTCTCAATGCTAAGAATTTTCATGTTTACCTCGATTAAATTTACAATTTATTTGTTCGTGTTTGTTTAAATAACACCAGCCCCGTTGTGAGGGTCGTCAGCCCCAGAGGTACCAGGATGTAGGCGACCATTCGACCGATCATGGTAAAGAAAAAAGGCTCGGGTACAATCCAGATGAGTCGGTCAGTTGATGGATCCATAATCCATAAGTCGTTCGAAAAAAACAACTGATGGAAAAGAATGAACGTGTCGCTAAAATTAAAAATAAAGCATGCGCCAATAATCAGAAAGATCACCATAAAAATGGTCGATCCATAAAATAAAGCCTTGAGTATGGCCTTCTTGTTGTATTTTAAAAGAATCACAAAGGCTATCAGTGCCAGACTCATCGCCGCGTTTCGAAGGCCAAGAAAGAATAACAGCAGATCTCTGACATCATCCATATGGGTGATTTCTTTCTCGTTGAAAACAGACACATAATCCACTACGTTTTTGGCATTTTCCGGAGCCAAACGGGCTTTGATGTCAAAATCCTGCCGGTTTCCCTTTAAGTAGCTGATCATTTCAGTGACCACCAACTCCATATCCGGGGGATAAACACCAGTGTTTTTAGTGACCTGATTCTTTTCCATCTGGTCCATATAAAACGCTTTGTCAAAGACTGCCACTTCAATGCCGCTGATAAAAATTATTACTGGAAACAAAATTCCCAGCAACACCGAAAATATTTTAATGCTTTTATTCAAGTCCATACCTCCACATGATGATTGCGTCCATTCCCAGGCCATAGTAATCTTTACGTCGACCCTCCCGGGTAAACTTATTTTTTAAATAAAAATTAAGGGCCGGCTGATTATCCCCTCTTACTTCCAGGGTCATTCCCACACAGCCTTTCTCTTGTGCCAGAGCAAGCATCGCATTCATAATGCTTTGCCCAACCCCGATCTGTCGATAAGCTTCTAGCACCGCAATATTAGTTATGTGCGCTTCGTCAATTACCTGCCAAAAACCGCCAAACCCTATAATTTCGCCGTCCGCTTCGGCCACAATATAATTTGAGAGACAGTTTTTTATTTCGGCATGATAGGAATCCTGGGTCCAATTATGTAAAAAACAAGCCTGATCCACCTTAAAAACCCCAGGGACATCCTGGGACCTCATTAAACGATAGCGGACCATCATTTTTTATGCTCTTCGGCGTAGGAAGGCCGGATGTAAAAGGGTTCCACTTCCAGATAATGGCTGGTTTCGCCTTTTAATGCTCGCTCCAAGACCAGGGCACCCGCTGATGACGCCCGATTCATGTTGAGATAATTAGGTACCAGCCGGGCGGTTGGAAGGGCTTCTTGCAGGATTTGTGAAAACCGCGGTAAGCCATCACCCAAAAAATAGATGGTCTCATTTCTCGCTTTTAAAAAAGCAATGAGATCATCAATTTCAATCACTGCATCGGCCATATCCCGAACCAGCTGGTCGTCCTCAAAATGGAAAACCCCGGTATAGGTCTGGTTTCTCTGGGCATCCAGGAGCGGACAAATCAGACCCTTGGCAAAGGGAATATTCATCGCCAGGGCTTCCAGGGTGGACACCCCGACCACCGGTTTATTGAGGGCCTGGGCAAATCCCTTAACAGTAGCCATGCCAATACGCAGCCCGGTAAAAGAACCCGGACCGGAAACAATGCCGAAAACATCAATATCCGCTATGGAAAGCCCCCCATCACTGAGCAAATGATCAATGGCAATCATCAGTTTCTCCGAGTGTTTTTTTTGATGATTAATAATCATTTCGCCAACTAATTTTTCTTCATTTAATATGGCAACCGATGCCACAATGGTCGATGTATCAATGGTGAGTGTATTCATTTTTTATCTTTCCTTCTCAAATTATATTATCATTAAACTTTTGAAAATCCTTCTATTTTACAAAGAGAAGGTACCGATCATCACTTATTAGTGATCGGTACGCTTTCTCATTAAATTTCTTTATTTCTTTTTAAGCTTTGCGAGTGCAGTCAACTCTTTATCAATTTGTTTTAGTTTTTCGTCGGAGAAAAACTCGTCGGGAAGTAATTTCTGAGCCTTATCAAAACAGATCCCCATTTTGATAGCCATCTGCAGATAGTCACTTTCAAAAGTTTCATCGCCAAAATAATTTCTTAAAATCTTCATGACATCGTCATCGTCGACCAGCTCCCGTACTTTAGAGTGGATGCAGAGGTACTCTTCATCATGGCCGCCAAACAGACTTTTGAAAAAGCCCTTTTTCTTTTCAGTGCAATTAACCAATTTTTCAAAGGTAATCCCCACCAAGGACTCATCTGAATTGACCAGTTCAATAATCTTATCAATACACTCCTCAGTAAATATCCCATTAGAAAACTCGACTAACTTACGCAACGGGGTGTTGGCTAACATGGTCATAAAAAAATCGTCTTCTCTATTATGGTCATTTCCCATAATCTCTTCAAAACCAGACAGCAATAGTTTTAGAATGGTTTGTCCCCGATCCGTTTTTTCAAAATCACTGAGATAGGATAACGGGTTAATGGGATGGATCAGATCTTTGGTAATCTGAACCGAATAAACAATTGGTAAGTCCCGACTGGATGACCCGATATAGATCTGGTGACTGCCTGACTCATGTTCCCAGGATTTGGTGGTGGGATTGTAGTAAGTAAAGTCACTGAGTCCCAGCTCAAAGCTTATCTCAGCCGAACGCCCTCCGGGGATAAAGACTTTCTTAAATCCACGGAGTTCCCGAATTGGACGAAGGATGGCCGTATCGGATTTTCCAGTATAAAGTTGTATGATCTCTTTGCCGTTCATCACGCCGGTATTGGTGACCTGACATTTAACCGTGACCGTTTTTTCGGCATCGATTGTCAGCTCGGATTCTTCGATCAGTTGATAGTCAAAATGGCTATAGCTAAGCCCAAATCCAAAGGGAAAACGGACCTTCTTTTTCGTAAAGTCGTAATAGCGGTACCCCACAAAAATACTCTCACCGTACACCACCTCATCGTGGATACCGGGAAAATTAATGTAAGCCGGGGTATCCTCCAAACGCATGGGAATGGTTTCTGCTAGTTTGCCACAAAAATTATTTTCTCCAACTAAGAGTTTAGCAATCGCATCACCACCACCCTGACCGCCTAAAAACATCTCAATGATGGCCTTGGGTTGGTGTTCCCAACTCATATCCACAATGCCACCATTTTGAACAATTACTACTGTTTTAGGCTGAACCTTGCAGATCGCACCAATCAGATCAAGCTGTTTTTGAGGCAGCTTCAAGTGAGTACGGTCATAACCTTCTGACTCATCGTGATCCGGCAAGCCCACAAATAACAGGGCCATTTCCGAATTTTTTGCCACCTCCACCGCCTGTGCGGCCAGATGTTTTTGTTCTGCCACCTCATCATGGATATAACCCTGATGAGGAAATAATTGAATTTCATCTTTTACCAGTTTTTTAAGGTGTTCGTAAGGCGAATCGATATGATAAGGATTGATTTTCGAACTGCCACTACCTTGATACCGAGGATCAAATGCCATACTACCGATAATCGCCAGTTTCTTTATCTTAGTCCCGTCAATCGGCAGAATGTGATCCTCGTTCTTTAGTAACACGATGCTCTCAACTGCCGCTAACTGGGCAATTTTATGGTGGCCTTGAGGTTCAATTTCTGTCGGTGTGGCATAGTTCCTGCGATTTTCCTGAGCCAGAAACGAAAACCGAATCAACCGTTCCACCATTTCATTTAAAACCGTAATCTTAAGCTTGCCTTCTTTAACCCGATTAAATATTTTTTGGTTATTGACGCCACCATTACCAGGCATTTCCAGATCCAGTCCGGCGAACACGCCTCTGACCCGGTCATAGACAGCGCCCCAATCGGACATGACGATCCCTTCAAACCCCCACTCCTTCCTGAGCAGTTGGGTCAGAAAATAATTACTCTGGGAGACAAACTTGCCATTGATACTATTATAGGAACACATCACCGCCATTGGTTTAGCTTCTTTTACGACAATCTCAAAAGGTTTTAAGTAAATTTCCCGCAACGTCCGAATATCAATTTTTTCATCCACCGTCATACGCCGGGTTTCCTGATTGTTGGCCAGAAAATGCTTGACCGTGGTTCCCACACCATGCTCCTTGGCTCCGATAATAAAACTTTTTCCCAAGCGACCAGACAATAACGGGTCTTCCGAAAAATACTCAAAGTTCCGACCGCAAAGAGGCGATCGTTTGATATTAATTCCTGGTCCTAGTATCAGATCGACACCCATTGCTCTGGCCTCCAGGGCGATAGTTCTGGCTACAAACTCAAGTAGCCCTTCATCCCAGGAACAGGCGGTAAGAACTGCTGGAGGAAAACAGGTAGCAGGTCTTCCCTGAGGTATTCCCAAGGTTCCCTCCGTTTCAACTACGCGCATACCATGGGGGCCATCAGCCATGAACACTGGCTCGATGCCGTACTTTGAGTAACTCATCGTTTCCCAGTCAGTTCGGCCCGAACAAAGCGAGACCATTTCTTCCAGACTCATATTTCTTCGTATTTTTTTAATTAATCCTTCATCCATAATTACAACATCTCCTTAATGGATTAACTAGATTTATTAACGTTATGCTTTCTTTTTACGCATTGCCAAGGATTTTTTAGCACAGGCATCAACCGCCGAAATGATGGCATCTCTAAAACCTTTAGCCTCCAGAACCCGAACGGCTTCAATGGTAGTTCCACCAGGCGTACAGATCTGATCTTTTAATTTTCCCGGATGCTCGCCGGACTCAAGAACCAGTTTAGCAGCACCATAAACTGCCTGAGCTGACAGCCGATAGGCCTGATCACGGGGGAAACCATGAAGTACTCCCCCATCAGCCATGGCCTCGATGAGCAGCATCGTATAAGCTGGTGCTGAGCTGGCAATCCCGGGGACCACATCCATCAGTTTTTCGCTAATGATTTCAGTCTTGCCAAAACTTTCAAAAATCGCGATAACATCCTGGATATCTTCTGGTGTCATGTGCCCATCCGGACAGAGGGTGGAATCGGATTCACCTACGAATGCCGGGGTGCTGGGCTGGGTTCTGATTACTTTTACATCCCGGCCCAAAAACTCCTTAATGTCTTCAAAACCAACGCCCACTGCAATAGAGATGATAATCACCGATGGTTTGATACTTCCGGCAATTTCCTCCAACACCTTAGAATACAAAAAAGGCTTCACTGCTAAAACCAGATAATCAGCTTGTTCCGCTACTGCCACATTGGATTTTTGAATGTTAACCCGATATTCTTTGGCTACCTGATCCCTTGCTTCAGAAGAGGGATCAAAGCATAAAATATTTTCCGGTAGAAACAATTCCCCTCTCACCAAACCACCAATCATGGCCTTTGCCATATTTCCGCAACCAATAAAACCAATTTTATTTTTCACTTTAACTCCTTATCATCTTATGCTAATGTACTGTTTGTAATCGACCGTTCGTTATCAAATCATTCTTTTACACACATCGACTGATCATAAACCGTTTTGCCGATTAATTTTTACATAATCTTTATACCCTCTATTTTAGACTTTAATTCAACCCAGTGCAAACCTAAAATAGAAAAACCCACTAATTCTTAAATTAATGGGTTGATCAGATAATTTTCGCTTGTTTGTTTTTATAAATCTGCTTCGACAATTTCTTTGCTACCGTTATAGATCTTCGAGATGGTAAAGATGATCAATGCCACCCAAATAAATCCGAAACCAATGAGATCTACCATCGTGAAAATTTCTCCATAAAGAAATACCCCCAGAAACAGCATAATGGAAGGTGTGATATATTGAAAAAAGCCCAGTAGTGAAAAAGATATGTCCTGAACCCCTTTGGCATAAAGTAGTAGCGGAATCGCGGTAACAACCCCCGCCAAAACAGCCAATGCCGTCACCACCGGACTGCCAAGCGCTATCACACCTTGTCCCTGACTTTCAATATAAATCATCGCAACAAAGGCAAACGGTGCCACGACAGCCGTTTCCAGAATTAGTGAGACAATCGGGCTGGCATTAAGTTTCTTCTTAAAGACGCCATACAAGGCAAAGGTAAGTGCCAAAACGATGGCTACCACTGGAAATTTGCCGATTTTTAGGGTAATGAAGACAACTCCGACCAATGCGAGTAAGACTGACAGACTTTCCCATTTGTTAAAACGTTCCCCAAAGAATAGGGCACTGAATAATACCACTACCAGTGGGTTGATATAATAGCCCAGACTGGCATCAATGATAAAATTGGCATTCACAGCCCAGATATAGGTATACCAGTTAAGCGACACCATGATCCCACTGAGGATACAATAAATGAACCTTTTTCTATCTAATAGTACCGTTTTTATTTCTGGCCATTTTTTAATGATGGTAACAAAAATTACACAAAATATAAAAGACCAGAAAATGCGCGAAGCCAGGATATAAAGCGGTGACACTTCTTTGAGTGCCTTCCAATAAATCGGGAGGATTCCCCATAAAACATATGCCATCATGGCGCTGATAATACTCTTTTGCATGGTAGCCCTCCATATAAATTCTAAGTTGAGTTATTTAATTTTAGCTAAATTTGGCAATATCGGTTCGATATTGGGCGCCTTCGAAGTGGATTTTGCCGATGTTGGCGTAGACGGTTTTTCTGGCTGCTTCACGGGTTTCGCCCAAGGCGGTGACACAGAGAACCCGGCCGCCATTGGTCTTAAGTTCGCCGTTGACCAGTTTGGTACCAGCGTGGAAGACGACACAGTCTTTCACATCATCGATACCGGTGATGACCTGGCCTTTTTTGTAAGTGCCGGGGTAGCCGCCGGAGGCGATCACCACACAAACGGCTTCTTTGTGACTCCACTTGATCTCACAGTCAGCCAGCTTGCCATCGATAACGGCTTCCATGATGTCGACCAGATCAGATTCCATTCGCATCAGGACGCTTTGGGCTTCGGGATCGCCGAAGCGGACATTGAATTCCAGAACCTTTGGCACACCGCTTTCGATCATCAGTCCGATAAACAGGATTCCTTTAAAGTTCATACCATCGGCAATAAAACCGCCAATAATCGGATCGAGAATTTCTGCTTTGATACGCTTATTTAAGGCTTCATCAGCAAACAGCACATTGGGAGAATAGGTTCCCATACCGCCGGTGTTCAGGCCTTCATCATTGTCATAAGCCCGTTTATAATCCTGAGCACTTTCCATCGGAACAATGGTTTTACCATCGACAAAACAAAGCATCGAGGCTTCCTGACCGGTTAGAAATTCTTCGATAACCACCTTATTGCCAGCTTCTCCGAACTCTCGCTTTTTCATAATCATTTCCATGCCTTCTCGGGCAGCGGCTTCGTTTTCAGGGATCAGTACACCTTTGCCGGCGGCCAGGCCATCAGCCTTGATTACCATGGGATAACCGTAAACCCCTAAATCTTTGATGATTTCATCAAAATCGGTATATTCTTTATAGGCCGCAGTAGGAATTTTGTGACGGAATAAAAACTCCTTGGTAAAGGCTTTGCTGCCCTCAAACTGGGCGCAATGCTTGTTGGGACCAAAGACTTTTAAGCCTTCAGCTTCAAACGCGTCAACCATCCCCATCACCAGGGGAACTTCAGGACCCACAACGGTAAGGTCAATCTGGTGTTCTTTGGCAAAAGCTAAACAGCCCGCAATATCTTCAACCGATAAATCGACACATTCGGCCAATTCTGCCATCCCGCCGTTACCCGGGGCGGCATATATTTTGTCAACCCGGGGACTTTGGGCAAGCTTCCATGTCAGAACATGCTCCCGGCCACCGGACCCAATCATTAATACTTTCATCTGTCTCTCCTTGTTTCGCATTTGTTTTTCAAATCTTCGTGAAGAACGGGAAACGGGCGATCACGGATCACCCCTACAAAATGAATCAAAACCCTGTTTTGCTAAGAGTATTGTTCAATTCAAAATAATTCATGTTAACCCAATTTTTTCTTCAGAATTGCTTTAGCACAAGGCGGAAATAGTTATGTCCGAAGGGAGCGTATCTTACATACGTGACCAAGGACAAAACTATTTCCAACACAATGATTAAGCAATTCTGTGGTAAAAATTAGTGTTTGAAGTGGCGCATGCCGGTAAATACCATCGCAATGCCTGCCTCATCACAGGCTTTGATTGAATCCGCATCACGTCCCGCCCCACCGGGTTGAATAATGGCGATAATGCCAGCGGCAGCGGCAGCTTTGACACTGTCGTCAAAAGGGAAGAAGGCATCAGACGCCATCACTGCTCCTTTAACCTTTTCGCCGGCCTGACGGATGGCGTTTTCCAGAGCACCAACCCGATTGACCTGGCCCGGTCCGTTGGCGATCAGGCATTTATCTTTAGTCAGGCTGATGGCGTTGGATTTAGTGTTCTTAACCGCCTTCCAGGCAAACAGTAATTCATCCATTTCAGCTTCACTGGGCTTAAGTTTCGTGACCACTTTCAACTCATTATAAAGCTTGGTATCGCGTTCCTGTACCAGCAGTCCACCGATGACTTTTTTTACTTCATAGCTCGGTTCGTTGTACGTGATGTCAGAAAGCTCTAATAAACGCAGGTTTGGCTTCGCTGCCAAAACAGCCAACGCCTCTGGTGTAAATCCTGGAGCGACGATCACTTCCAGGAAGGTTTTAATCATTTCTTTGGCAGCGGCTTCGTCAATCAGACGATTAGAAGCGATAATGCCGCCAAAGATGGAAACCGGATCACTGTCATGGGCTTTTATATAGGCCACGGCAATTTCGTCATCGCTGGCAATACCACAAGGATTAGCATGCTTAACCGCGACAATCGTGGGTTCGTCCCCATATTCCTTTAAGATTTCCAGGGCCCCGTTGGTATCGTTGATATTATTGTAGGAAAGTTCTTTACCCTGGAGTTGTTTGGCTGCGGTAAGGGCGCCTTTAACGGGAACCACTTCACCATAGAAAGCAGCTTTCTGGTGCGGATTTTCGCCATAGCGCAGATCCTGAACCTTATTAAAGGTCATCGTAATGGTGTCTTGTAAGACTTCCCCGTTCACCCTTTTTCTTAAATAGTCGGCGATCATCGTGTCATAGTTGGCGGTTGTTTCAAACACTTTTAGAGCCAGGTTATAGCGAGTTTGATCGCTTGTTTTGCCGTTTGTTTCCAGCTCAGATAGCACCACAGCATAGTCTTCCGGATCCACAACTACCGTTACATCATTAAAGTTTTTGGCCGCCGAGCGCAACATCGTCGGTCCTCCAATATCAATATTTTCGACCGCATCGGAAAAGGCGACGCCTTCTTTTAAAATGGTGTTTTTAAATGGATAGAGGTTAATGACCAACAAATCAATGGGGGTAATGTCAAGATCTGCCATTTGCTTCTGGTGGTCTAGATTGTTGCGGATTCCCAAAATCCCACCGTGAATTTTAGGATGTAAGGTTTTGACCCGTCCGTCCAGACATTCCGGAAAGCCGGTTACCTCTGAAACATCGGTAATCGTTAGACCTGCTGCTCTCAGAGTTTTGGCAGTTCCCCCGGTGGATAGGATTTCCCATCCCATTGCTGTCAGTTTTGTTGCAAATTCGACAATCCCATGTTTATCCGATACACTTAATAAAGCTCTCATAGTATTCCTCCAAATTTATTACTTAACAAGTTCCCTACATTTATTTGATTGAATCAAAAATTTGATTCATGATTACTTTGACTCTTTAAATATTTAACGATTCGGCCATCCACCGTCAATTGGTCAAGACAAAAAGCCTTCACCGCCTTTGGTAAAAGCTCGTGTTCAATTTTAAGGACTTTCTGCTGGATCGATTCAGGGGTATCATCATCCGCAACCATAACGGTTTCCTGAAAGATCACCGGACCGCCGTCGGCCACTTCGTTAACAAAGTGAACCGTTGCCCCGGTAACCTTGACGCCATAATCGATGACGGCCTGATGAACATGCATCCCGTAAAAACCAGCCCCGCAAAAAGATGGAATTAGGGCCGGATGAATATTGATAATGGCGTTGGGATAAGCTTTCACAAAAACTGGGGTAATGATTTTCATATAGCCGGCCAGCACCACCAGATCGACGTTATAGCCACTTAAAATCTCGACAATTTTTTCATCAAAGGCTTCATTGCTGGGATAACCTTTGGGATTGATGGCCACTGCCGGAATCCCAGCGGCTTCCCCCCGTTCCAAACCAAAAGCCTGGCGGTTATTGGAAATCACCACCGCAATTACACCATATTTATGATGAATGGTATCAATCAAGGATTGAAAATTGGTCCCGCCGCCAGAAACCAGCACGCCGATTTTTTTTAAAGCTTTTACAGACATAAGTTGATTTTTTCCTCTCCTTTAACGATGGAACCAAGAATAACCGGCTTTTCGCCCTTGGCTGTTAAACCGGACACAAAGGCTTCAACCTGATCAACTGGCAGAACTGCCACCAGACCAATTCCCATATTAAAGGTGGCATACATGCTTTCAGCGGGAATTTTTCCCGCTTCCTGGATAAATTTAAAAATCGGTAGGGTTTCGATCACGCTGGGGTCAACCTTAGCGCACAGTCCGTCAGGAATCATTCGGGGAATATTTTCATAGAACCCGCCACCAGTGATATGGCTCATGCCTTTGATTTTGCAGGG
>Ga0075011_10001838_pt1 | contig 11506 bp, 7 predicted proteins | sample TARM_MetaG_T_14_FD_72354 | JGI IMG/M metagenome (GOLD analysis project Ga0075011, IMG submission 72354) | Freshwater microbial communities from Pennsylvania, USA, analyzing microbe dynamics in response to fracking - TARM_MetaG_T_14 | ecosystem: Environmental > Aquatic > Freshwater > River...
CCGTTGTCGCCCAGCACTTCTCCCTCGCGGGTCAGCGCGGTGAGAATCAGATCGCCACCCAGCGCCTGCTCGGTTTCGTTCAGGCTCTGTTCCAGCTCGCGCATGAACGCGACCATGCTGTCGCGTGGCGTGCCAGCGACGAAGCTGACGTTGGCATATACCACCTGGGGTTCGGGGGTCGGGAAGAAACTGAAGCCGATACGGCCGCTGCTCAGCAGGCCGATGGTAATGATGACGCTGACCAATGCACAGGCCAGGGTCGTGCCGCGGTGGGCCAGCGCCGCCTGTGACAGCTGGCGGAAATGGCCGTCGCGCAGGCGGTTGAAGGCGCTGTCAAAGCGGCCTCGGACGGCATCCAGACGATTGCCGATTGCGCCCAGTGCGCCGCCGCGCGGTTTGCTCGGACGGAAGGCCTCACGCAGGTGGTGCGGCAGCACAACGAAACATTCGAGCAACGAGGCGATCAGTACGCAGATCATGACAATCGGGATATCGCCGAGGATATTGCCGAAGATGCCTCCGACCATCAGCAGCGGCATGAAGGCGGCGATGGTCGTCAGCGAGGAGGCAACCACCGGCCAGAACATGCGCTTGGCGGCGCCTTCGGAGGCGCGCTCGGAGGCCTCGCCGCTGCGGTGGTGGGCGTCGGCATCTTCGCCTACCACAATGGCGTCGTCGACGATCACCCCAAGCGCCATGATCAGCGCGAACAGCGAGATCATGTTGATCGAGCCGCCAATCATCCAGAACACCCCCAGGGCGGCGAGAAAGGCGGTGGGAATACCGACCGCCACCCACAGCGCGACCCGAGCCGGCAGGAACAGGTAGAGCAGGATGAGAACCAGCACCAGACCGCTCAGACCGTTGTTCACCAGCAGGCGAATGCGGTCATCGATCAGTTGCCAGGCCTGGTCATAAACGTGAATTTTCAGCTGCGGAGGCAGGGTTGGGCGGATTTCCTCCAGCCAGTCATTGAGGATTTTCGCCGACTCAAGCGAGTCGCCGTCCTCGCTGCGCTCCAGTTGCAGCTCCACGGCGGGCTGGCCGTCGTAACGCAGCAGCACCTGGTTGCGCCTCGGCTCCTGGCGAATGTCGGCGATGTCGCCGAGGCGCAGGTGGCTGTCACCCTCAGGTTGCAGGGCGATGCTGCCGAAAGCCTGGGGATCGCGGCGCTGCTCGATGGCGCGCAGCTCGCGGGCCGAATCCTGTTCGCCGGCCTGGCCTGCCGGCAGATCCCGTGACTCGGCGTTGATACGTGCCGCAAGCTGGTCCAGCGACATGCCCAGTCGGCGCAGCTCGGCATTGGGTACCTCAATGCTGATCTGCTGCTCGGGCACACCGTTGATGACAATGCGGTCGATGCCCTTGTTCAGCAGATCGTCTTCCATGCGGTTGGCGATGGTGCGCAGCTCGTGGGGTTCGAACGGGCCGTAGAGCAGCAGGTTGGCAATCGGATCGTAGCGGGCAACCCGCACCACCTCCGGCTTTTCTGCCGCCGCCGGCAGGTTGCGGAATTCATCCACCTGCTGACGCGCGTCATCGAGCGCGACGATCGGGTCGGTACCCTCGCGGAATTCCAGGGTGATGCTGGATACACCCTGGGCCGAGGTTGAAGTCATGTTCTTGAGGTTCTGGATGCTGCGCAGGCGCTGCTCCAGCGGGATGGTGATCGCCTGCTCGACGTCTTCCGCCGCGGCGCCATTCCAGACCACCCGGACGGTAACGAAATCAAGGGCGAAGGTCGGGAAGAACTGGATGTTCATGCGCGACAGGCCGATCACTCCGCCCATCAGCATGACCAGCATCAGCAGGTTGGCGGCAACCTTGTGACGAACAAAGAAGCCCAGCGGTCCGGTGTTGCTCATTGTGCCGGCTCCGCCGCCGCTTCACCGGTATCTACCTTCAGACCGGTCATGGCATTGGGCAGATGGGTAGTCACAATCGGCATACCGCTTTCCAGCGCGCTGGAGCGCACCAGTACCCGGCGGTTACCCTGCTCGTCCAGGGTTTCGCCGACACGTTCGACGGCGATCGCCTTGAGTCGGCTGTCCTCGACGGTGTACAGGGTGTTGTTACCGTACAGGGCGCTGTAGGGCAGGGCGACGCTGTTGTCGTGGGCCGGCCGGGCGACACTGATGGCCAGCAGGGTGCCAAGGCGTAATTCCGGGCGCGGATTGGTGACGGTGAAGATGGCTTCAATGCCGCGTGCGTCAGCCTTGCCGGCGATGCGGGCAAGGGTCAGCTTGATCTCGGGCGTGCTGTCGAGACTGTGACCATCCAGCGTCTGGCCCTGGCTCAACGCGTTGATAAAGTCCTGGCTGTGAATCTGCGGGACCAGCGCGCGCAGCTCCAGGCCTTCCAGCGGATAGAAATCGAGCAGCGGCGCGTTGGCGTTGACCTGATCGCCGACGGCGACCTGAACTGCCCCGACGACCCCGTCGAACGGGGCGACAAAACGGCTGCGCTCGGCATCGCGCTGGATGCTGTCGAGCGCCGCACTGGCGCGCTCAACGCGTGCCTGCTGGGCAGCCAGACGCGAGGCGTAGGTGGACAGACTGCGCTGGCGGTTGGCAACCGTCAGGGCGGCGCGATCCAGTGCATCCTGGGCGTTGTCGACCTCGACCGCAGGCACCATCTCGCGGGCTACCAGTTGCTGCATGCGCTCAAGCGTCTTGCGGGCGTTGGCTTCCAGCCGCTGCTCCATGCGCAGGGCCTGCTGGTCGGCCTGATGTGCCAGCTTTTCACTGTCCAGCTGCGCCCTGGCGTCGGCCAGTTCGGCTCTGGCCTGCTCGATCCGTGGCGTGATGTCGGCCTCGTCCAGCGCCACTACCAGCTCGCCGGCCTTGATATGACTGCCATCGCTGGCAGGAAGCGCGGCGATACGGCCTGCCAGCGGTGCGACCACGGTAAAGCGACGTGGTGATTCCAGCTGGCCGTACAGGGTCAGGCGGGGCTGGAAGGCGTCAGGTGCAATGGCTTCGGTCGCAACCCGCCAGGCGCGCTCCTGGGTGCCCAGCGGCTCGGGTTGATCACGGGTGACGCGCAGCAGGATGAAAATGATGATTCCGACGACAACGATCAACAGCGGTGTGAGACGTTTACGCATTCCTTCTCTCTTGTTCTTTCCTGCGGGCGTAAGGGTCTCTCTGTATAGCGTGTGACGGCGATGGTCGCAATAGCGCTGAGTGTCGCGGCAGTGTCCTTGCGGACACTGCGCAGATCAGTGACTGCTGCCGATCTCCCGCTCGAGGCGGTCGAGCTGCTGGGCGACCTGGACACTGGCCTGTTCCATGTCCAGCAGCAGCCGGTGCAGCCTGTCATTGTCACCCTTGAGAGCGGCGTCGCGCGCCTGCAGACCGCATTCATGTACCTGGCGATGCACATTTTCCAGCTGACGATATGCCGGCAGGTGGCTGTACAGGTCAGCTCCCTGGCCACGGTAATACCATTGCCCCAGGCGGCATTCGTGGTGATCGGTGAGTGATTGGCTCAGGTTGCCGGCGGCGATGCGCTGGTACAGATCCATCTTCCAGACCACATGATCGAGCTTTACGGTCGACAGAAAGCTGCGCGTGGCAGAGCTGTTGATCACCTGCTTCATCCGGTCGGCATGGTCGATGACCTGATGGGTTACCTGATCAATCTGCTGGGCAGAGGCGGCGATTTCCAGGCTGCTCTGCATGGATTCCTCAGCCATGCCGGACAGGGTCTGGCTCTTTTCCATTACCTGGGTTACCAGAACCTCAATGTTTTCGCTGGCGTGCTGGGCCTTCTCGGCGAGACTGCGTACCTCATCGGCTACCACGGCAAAGCCGCGACCCACTTCGCCGGCTCGTGCTGCCTCAATGGCCGCATTCAGGGCCAGCAGGCTGGTCTGTTTGGAGATGTCCTGGATGACGGCAATGAAGGCACGAATGCGGCCGGCGGTTTCGTCAAGGCTGCTGGCAGACTCGGCATTGCGTTCGGCATGATTGCCCACCGTGTCGGAGCGTGCCTGCAGGCTGCGCACCGCCTGCTGGGTCTGGGCGAAGATCTCGCTCAGCGCGGTCAGGGTCTGTTGCTCATCCATCAGACGGCTCGCTGCGCCGGCCACCGATTCGCGCACATCCTGGACCAGATGATCCCCCATTTCCCGGCAACCGAGCAGCTTCTGGGACAGGGTCTGCTCGCTTTCGGCAATGCCGATACGCGCATCGAACTGCCGTTGTCGGTCGTCCAGTTGTGCCGTCAGGGTGCCGAGTTGCTCCTGCAGTTGCCGGTTCAGTTCTTGGGATTGTTGCAGCTCTGCGCGCAATTGACGGCTTTTGAACACGTTTTGCTCCTGGATGGGCAGGGAGGGGTATAGGGACGATACTGTTATCGGGCCGACTCGGACTTGCTATCGGCCGAGTAACATCAAACTGTAATGATGCGTTGATTCGACTGGCAGATTATTGATTTGCGGCAGGATTTGCCTTGTCGCTCAGCGTTGGCAGCGGCTATGGCCCGATATATCCGCAGTCGATCAAGCTTCACCGGAGCACGGCACAGCGACTAGGGTTGGGAAAACAAAAAGCGCCCCGCGCCAAAGCCGCCCGGGCAGACAATGGAGAGCATGCTGTGGACACCGAATTGCGCTGGTTGAAGTCGTATCCGTCGGACGTGAATTGGGAGCTTGCCTATACCCCGGAGGCCATTCCGGCGTTGCTGGACGCGGCCGTCACCGAGTTCCCCGATAATCCGGCAATCGACTTCCTTGGCCACAAGCTTACCTACAGCGAACTCGACGCGCTGGTCTCCCGCGCGGCCTGTGGTCTGCAGAAACTGGGTGTTGGCCCCGGCGTCCATGTGGGGCTGTATCTGCCCAACTGCCCGCATTACTTCATCGGTTTTCTGGGTGTGCTGCGCGCCGGCGGGACGGTGGTGAACTATTCACCGCTGGATGCTGAACGCACCCTCGAGCACAAGATCGAGGACAGTCAGACCGACATCATGCTGACGCTGGATCTGGAGGCCTTTTACCCGCGTATGGCGAGCCTGATGACGCGCACTCGGCTGCGTCAGCTGGTCGTGGGCAGTCTGGTCGAGTTCTGTGGTGAGGTCAGCGACGAGCAGCGCCATCTGCTTGGCAAACCGGCGATGGTGGCCTGGGGCGATCAGTGCTGCAGTTTTGCCGAGCTGCTGGACAATGCCGGCGATTATCGGGAGCACCTGCTGGCCGATCCGGCCAACACGCTGGCTGTGCTGCAATATACCGGCGGCACCACCGGCGTCCCCAAGGGGGCGATGCTGACCCACGGCAATATCACGGCCTCCTGTGCCCAGCTGCGCGAGGTGTTGCGTTCGGCGATCGTGCCCGGGCAGGAGCGGGTGCTGGCAGTGCTGCCGCCGTTCCACATCTACGCGTTGATGGTGAATATGATCTTTGGCCTGCGTGCTGCCGCCGAGATCTACCTGCACCCGCGTTTTGACGTGCTGACGGTACTGCGCGAGATCAGTCAGAGCCGCATTACCACCTTCCCGGGCGTGCCGACCATGTTCATCGGTCTGCTCAGCCATCCGGAGACCGACAAGCACGACCTGTCGTCGCTGAAAATGTCCAACTCCGGTGGAGCGCCGTTGCCGGTCGAGGTCCAGCAGCAGTACTTCTCCCGTTCCGGTTGCGCCCTGCGTGAGGGCTGGGGGATGACCGAAACCACCACCAGCGGCACCTTTACCCCGCGCGACGCCCAGCCGCGCCCCGGGTCATGCGGTGTGCCGGTGCCGGGCACGCAGATTCGCATCCTGCCGCTCGACGGCGGCGAAACCGAGCTGCCGATCGGCGAGCGTGGCGAGGTCTGCATCAAGGGGCCGAATATTACCGCAGGCTACTGGAAGCGCCCGGACGCGACGGCAGAGGCAATGACTGCAGACGGCTTCCTGCGTACCGGTGATGTGGGCTACATGGACGAGGATGGTTACGTCTACATCGTCGATCGTACCAAGGACATGATCCTGTGCAGCGGCTACAACGTCTATCCGCGGGTGATCGAAGAGGCCATCTACGAGTACCCGGGCGTTGAGGAGGTATCGGTCATCGGGGTTGATGACCCCTATCGCGGGCAGGCGCCGAAAGCCTTTATCAAGCTGCGTGCCGGCGTCGAGCCCTTCGACTTCGAAACCCTGCAGGCGTTTCTCGCTTCGCGTCTTGGCAAGCATGAACGTCTGAGCGCGATGGAAATTCGCGCGGAGCTGCCGAAGACGCCGGTGGGCAAATTGTCGAAGAAGGAGCTCTACGAAGAGGAGCGCCAGCGGCAGGCCGCCCCGGCGACGGCCTGATCGCGATGCCCTGACTCAGGCGGAGAGCCGCTGGGTCAGGGTGCTCAACTCCCCGGACAACTCATGCAGGGACTGGCTGGCGCGAGCGGTGTTGTCGACTTCGCTCTGGTTGGCTGCGGCAATATCGGTGATCTCGGTGATGTTGCGGGTAATGTCCTCGGCAACGCTGGTCTGTTCGTCGGCTGCGGTTGATATCTGTCGGTTCATGTCGCGGATCGACTCGATCGCGACGGTGATCTGGGTCAGGCGCTCACCCGCCAGGTTGACCTGTTGCATGCTCGACTCGCTGCGGGTCTGACCGATGGCGATGGCCTTGACCGCTGCGTCGGCCCCGGACTGCACATCATTGATGATCTGCTGAATTTCAGCGGTTGATTCTGCGGTGCGCTTGGCCAGCGTGCGGACTTCGTCGGCGACGACAGCAAAGCCGCGTCCGGCCTCACCGGCGCGTGCCGCTTCGATGGCCGCGTTCAGGGCGAGCAGGTTGGTCTGCTCGGCGATCCCCTGAATCACATCCAGTACCTTGCCGATGCGATTGCTGTCTCCTTCCAGGCGCCGGATAACCTCGGTGGTCTGGGTGATCTGTGCCAGCATGTCCTGCATCGCCTGGATCGTGTGCTGCATGACCCGGCCGCCTTCCTGAGCATTGCTGTCGGCATCGTCTGCGGCGCGGGCAGCCTCGGCGGCATGCTGCGCAACCTGCATGGAGGCTGCAGACATTTCCTGCATGGCGGTGGCTACCTGGTCCGTGCGCGAGAACTGCTCTCGGCTGCCATGGGCCATGCGGGTAGCGATGGTGTTCAGCTCTCCGCTGGCGCGATCCAGCTCACTGGTACTGCGCTGCAGCTGGCTGAAGGTGTCTTCCAGGAAGCTGCGCAGCTGGTTGGCCGCCCGGGCGAGGGTGCCCAGCTCGTCGTCCCGACGCAGGGTGATGGGCTTGCCAAGTCGGCCCTGGCTCAGCTGTTCAACCTGCTCGATCAGCTGGGTTATCGGGCTGACCAGGCGCCGGTTTACCAGCCACAGGCTGAGTACGCCGATCACCACTGCTGCGATGACCAGTATTGCAAGCCCGATCCAGACGGTGGTCGCAGCGGTTGCGTTGATCTCGTTGCCTTGTTGCTGTGCGGCTCCGTTCAGCTGGCTGGACAGCTGGTTCATGTGCTCGCTGACCTGACGGTCGATTCCGCGCGCAGCCTTGTCGCCTGCGGTCGGCTCCATTCCCGCGGCCTCGTAGGCTTGCAGGCTGTCGCGATAGCGTGAACCCAGCTGGCGGTGCTCTTCAGCCAGCGCGCGCACCTCCGCCAGTGTCTGCGGCTCCAGCTCAAGGGTGCCTATCTGCTGCAGGGTGGCCTGTACTGCCTGTTCTGATGCCTCAAACTGGCTCCAGTATTTCTCCCGATCAGCCGGTGCTGCGCCGCGCAGCAATACGTTCTTCCACTCCTGCACCTGGGTCTTGAATTCCAGGTTGGCGCGATTGATCAGTGTGGCGCTGGCCAGCGGGCTGGCCAGCAGGTTGCGATAGCTGTTGACGCTTCCAGACAGGGTCAGCGTGATAATGAGTGCAACCAGCAGCATGAGCGCCAGGCTGCCGGTCATGAGTGTGAGGGTTTGCAGTCGCAAGGAGCGGTTTATAGCCATGTGAACACCTGTCGTCAGGGTTGTCGGGCGGTCCTTCACCTCGGGAAAAAGCGATTGTTCAGTGTATCGACCGTTGCGCGCAGAGCTGAATTTTTTTGTAACGGCTGCTGCTGCCTGCCACTGTCTACACTGTTCACTTTCATTGATAATGGCCGCTAATTTGAGTCTGGCACAGGAATTTGATGATGTTATTGGCATTGGCCGCGGTTGTAGTGGGACTGGCGCTTCTGGTCTGGAGCGCAGATCGCTTCGTTGATGGTGCGTCGGCGACCGCCAGTCATGCGGGCATGCCGCCGCTGCTGATCGGCATGCTGATCATCGGCTTCGGCACCTCGGCGCCCGAGATGGTGGTGTCTGCGCTGGCCGCCGGCCAGGGCAATCCGGGGCTGGCACTGGGTAACGCCTATGGCTCAAACATCACCAATATTGCGCTGATCATCGGTCTTGTTGCGGTGATCAGCCCGATCAAGGTGCATTCGCAGGTGATTCGCAAGGAGTTGCCGATTCTGCTCGGCATCACCCTTCTGGCGGGCTACCAGCTGCTTGACGGGCAGCTTTCGCGCAACGACGCCTGGGTGCTGATCGGGGTGTTTTTTGTGTTGATGGGCTGGTCCATCGTTCAAGGCCTGCGCGGCAAGGATGATGCCTTGTCCGGTGAGTACGCCGAGGAGGTGGCTGCCCACGCAATGCCGCTCCCCAAAGCCCTGTTCTGGCTGGTACTGGGTCTGGTACTGCTGATCGTCAGTTCCCGCGTGCTGGTATGGGGCGCAGTGTTTATTGCCGAAAGCCTGGGTGTGAGTGACCTGGTCATCGGGCTGACCATTGTCGCCATCGGCACGTCGCTGCCGGAGCTGGCCTCCTCGCTGGCCGCCATTCGCCGCAACGAGCATGACCTTGCGCTGGGCAATGTGATCGGCTCCGGCCTGTTCAATACCCTTGCCGTGGTGGGCATCGCCGCCGGCATCGCGCCGCTGGCAGTCGACCCGGTCGTGCTGCAGCGCGACTGGGTAATCATGTTCGTATTGACCGCGGTTTTGCTATTTATGGGCATCGGGCGGTTCGGCAAGCAGGGCGAGGTGACTCGCTTCAACGGTATCCTGCTGTTGGCAACCTACGCGGGCTATACCGGGTGGCTGGTCAGCACCATGCTGCGCTGACCGACTGGCGGTTGGGAGGTTCGTGTTGCTATGCGAGCCGCCCAGCCGGTGTATGATGGCCCATCTTCATTCCGCCAGAGACTTTCTGTTCCGCCATGTCTGACGCGAAAACCGCTCCTGCGCAGCATAAGCCGCGCCCGCTGATCGACCTGCTGGTCAGCATCCTCCTGCCCTCGATCATTCTCATGAAGCTCAGTGGCGACGACAACCTCGGCGCTACCAATGCGCTGCTGCTGGCCTTGGCTTTTCCGGTGGGCTGGGGGTTGTTCGAACTGGTGCAGTATCGCAAGTTCAACTTCATTGCCTTGCTGGGCGTGATCAGCGTGCTGCTGACCGGTGGCATCGGCGTGCTGCAACTTGATACCCGCTGGCTTGCGATCAAGGAAGCCGCGGTACCGGGTGTCATCGGCCTGGCCGTGCTGATTTCTACCCGCACGCGTTACCCGCTGATTCGTACCCTGCTGTACAACGAGAAGGTGATCAACGTCGCGCTGGTGCAGGAGCGCCTGCAGGAACGCGGTCTGGTCGACATCTTCAATCTGCGCCTGCTGCGCGCGACCTATTTTCTGGCCGGCACCTTCTTTTTCTCTTCGGCGATGAACTACATCGTCGCCAAATGGATCGTCGTCAGCCCGGCGGGTACCGAAGCCTTCAATGAAGAACTGGGGCAGATGACGCTGGTCAGCTATCCGATGATCGCGATTCCGTCGATGATCATGATGATGGCCATTCTGTTCTACCTCTGGCGCACCATCCACGGCCTGACCGGTCTGAGCATGGAAGAGATCATGGCGCAGCAAAAGGGCTAGCGAAGCTAGGTGGGCTAGCCAGCGGCAAGCCACAAGCTACAAGCTACAAGCAAACCCGCGCGGTGTTCAGCCGTGCGGGTTTTTTTACGGTTGCATGGGGGCAGATAGTGGACGGGTGTAACAGCAGGGCCGCATGCAGCGCAGCCGCCATTTTCCAGCGCAAAAACAAAACCCGGCATCGAGACCGGGTTTGCTTGTAGCTTGTAGCTTGTAGCTTGTGGCTCGTCGCTGCTTTTGCCGCGCCTACAGCGCAGCAAAGGCCTCCCGCAGCGTGGCAACCGTGCGTTCGGGGTTGTGCAGCTTGTCCAGGCCGAACAGGCCGAGGCGGAAGGTCTTGAAGCCTTCCGGTTCGTCGCACATCAGCGGTACGCCGGCTGCGGTCTGCAGGCCGAGCGGGGCGAAGGCCTTACCGCTCTGGATACCGTCGTTGTCGGTGTAGCTGACGACGACCCCGGGGGCGCCGAAGCCTTCAGCCGCGACACTCTTGTAGCCCAGCTCCTGCATCAGCTCGCGCACGGCGGTGCCGAGCGCCAGTTGCTCCTGCTTGACCTTGTCGAAGCCGTAGTCGCGGGTTTCGAGCATGGTGTCGCGGAAGGCCTTGAGGGCATCGGTCGGCATGGTGGCGTGGTAGGCGTGGCCGCCGTTCTCGTAAGCCTGCATGATCTGCCGCCACTTCTTCAGGTCGGCGGCAAAGCTGGTGCTGGTGGTCTGTTCCAGAACCTGCTCGGCGCGTTCGCTGAACATGATCAGGGCGCTGCACGGGGAGGCGCTCCAGCCCTTTTGCGGCGCGCTGATCAGCACGTCGATACCGCAGGCCTGCATGTCGACCCAGACGGTGCCGGAGGCGATGCAATCGAGGACGAACAGGCCACCGACTTCGTGTACGGCATCGGCAACCGCGCGCAGGTAGTCGTCGGGCAGAATGATACCCGCGGCGGTTTCGACGTGCGGGGCGAACACCACATCCGGCTTGCTGGCGCGAATCTCGGCGACAACCTGATCAATCGGCGCCGGGGAAAACGCCGGCTGGTTGCCGGTATCGGATTTGACCGCCTTGAGTACGGTCTCGCTGGCCGGGATGCGCGCCATCTCGAAAATCTGACTCCAGCGATAGCTGAACCAGCCGTTACGAATGACCAGACACGTCTTGTCCTGGGCAAACTGGCGCGCAACGGCTTCCATACCATAGGTGCCACCACCGGGAACCACTGCCACTGCGTGGGCGTTGTACACGCTCTTGAGCGTAGTGGAAATGTCACGCATGACCTGCTGGAAGGTTTGCGACATGTGATTGAGCGAGCGATCGGTAAAGACGACCGAGTATTCCAGCAAGCCTTCGGGATCGATGGCGGGAACCAGTTTGGACACGGGGTTTCTCCAGACGGTTGACAGGAAACGCCGGCTTTGCCTGCGTTGATGTGCTGACAATCCTACCCCGATTCCGGGCCGGACGCAGTTCGGAAAAGCGGCGTTTTGTTAACTCCGGGAACAGTTGCCCGGGCGCGTATCCGTTTCGCCCAGGTTGTGCGCCCAGACCGGATTGGCGGGGGGGCTCAGCCGGTCAGCATTGACCAGCAGGTTTCGCAGGCAGCCTTCAGGTCTTCC
>Ga0075011_10001841_pt1 | contig 11496 bp, 8 predicted proteins | sample TARM_MetaG_T_14_FD_72354 | JGI IMG/M metagenome (GOLD analysis project Ga0075011, IMG submission 72354) | Freshwater microbial communities from Pennsylvania, USA, analyzing microbe dynamics in response to fracking - TARM_MetaG_T_14 | ecosystem: Environmental > Aquatic > Freshwater > River...
GCTATCGGATGTATAGTTTTCTTCACACATATGCTGTGCAACTTTGCTAAGTAATTCTGTTTGTTTTTCAGGAGACATTGGTAAATTTTGCCTCTCTTGTTCTCTTTCAAGCATTGAGTCGAAGTAGGTTGATACAATTTGCTCAGGTGTGTCACAAAGCAAATTAAAATCTTCAGATGTTAAGGCTCTCAAATACGATAATAAAACAGGATTTGAAAGTTTATTAATATCTATTCCAGCACTTTGAATCCTCTCTCGCCGAGTTCGATCAAGCCAGTTGTCGATATATGGAGCGCTTATTCTATATCGTTTAAATTTGAATTTATCAATGTACTTATCTATCCATTCATTAAATACCACCCCATCAAAAATAGCTGAGCGCCTAGAGGTAATCACTATTTTGGCATTTTTATCAAGCAATTCTCCTATTGTTTCGAGCATTGGCTCTGCATCTTCGTAGTCATCTTCAATATCAGGGCTATTTTTATCATTAAGTAATTCATCGAAGCCATCGAGTACCATCACAATACGGCCATTTTGTAGTTCATCAATTACGACATTTGATTTAACTTGGTTAAATGCACGGTCAACTTCTCTAACAAAAACATGACCAAATACTCTTGCTTGACGATCTCTTGAAAATTCTGTAAAAAATGGAATAGGAGAGTTATCATTTTTTACTAATTCATTAATAATTTCATATGATGTACATGTTTTACCAAAGCCCGCTGGAGCTTCTATTAGGATTAGCTGTGCGCCTGTTTCATCTAAGGTCTTAATTACATCATCTACAATGTTGTCTTTGTATTCATATTGATCATTGGCTCCATGAATTGAATAAGGAGCATTTATGTAGCTGTATGTTTTATTTTTACCTGGTAATGCTTGCAGTACCTTTTCTGCATACTCCTCATACTCATATGCAATTCTTAACTTCCAATCAACTACATCAAAAAAACCATTAAATAATCCATCTTCTATTTCAAGCATGGATTTATATTTATTTGTTTTTATGGATACACCAAGTTCTTTTAAACCAGAGATCTTTTTTTGAATGTCTTTACTGTCAGAATCATTTTCTGCGATTTGGACTACTTCAGCATTATGGAAGAAGCCTGATTTGAATGTGAAAGTTAAAAATGAATTATTTGATTGCTTTTTTTTGTATTCAAAACCATATTTTGTAAATTTTTCTATGACTTGAGAACTATGCATAACCATAAGTAAACCTTCATGCTTGTAAGTGAATTATTTGTAATTTAGCATTTTATCAATACGTTAGGGTACAAAATATAATGAAGTGAGCGATTGATCTTAGAGTTTTAGTATACGGAATGATTTATAATCATTTACGTGGGGAATCTTGTATGAGTGAAAATGAGCTCTTTAGGTACATTTTTATAAAATAGTCTAGAAACCACTAAACCAAAAGCGCTTTTGGCCACCCTTATTATGAATCTGCTCTTCCCTAAATTAACCTTCTATGATCACTAATCAAGTCTCTTTGCAGACAGAGTTGAACCTTACCTAAGTAAAATAAAGTATTAAAGAGCCCTAAATGTGGGGTAAATACATAAACTTGTTTGATTGTTTTTTTCTATTGGATGTGTTCTTCCGATTCCCTTTGGCTATTGGTTGGTGTTTTTACATAAATATTGCTTAATGGGGAATATTCTCTTAACTACCTGATTATCATTTAATTATTAGACGCATACTTCTAGATCCTATTGACAATGCATATGTTGAATGTCAGTAAAGATAAAATGTCAATATAATCAGGTTGTTACGGTTGTTTTTGGTGGTTGGCGTTGGAAGGTTTTTTGACTATGTTAGTACTTGGTAATAACAACTAAGGATTAACAATGATAAAAAAAATTAGAACAATTATGCAACCGATAGCAACAAAAAAAGAGCGAGAGAAAATTAATAGGTATCACAGCCGGGTCAAAAAATCAGGGTATGTACCCTGGGTTACTGTCCGTCAATCACATTCGATAGGCCAAGGTCAGATAGTTATTAACAGTAAATTAGATCGCGCATTGCATTTTTTAAGCCGAGGAGAATTACAGCCGTATTTTCACTTTGAGCATAATAGCAATGTTGTAAACATCTTTGAGCAATTCCCTCTACCACTTGATGCCACTTTAAAAATTGCCACGAAATTAAATATTCTTCACCCCGGTTCATACTTTGAAGCTATCTACTATGACGGACAAACCCCTGCTAAAACAATGAGTACTGACTATTTAGTGAAATTGAAAAATGGTAAATATATTGCCTATTCATTTAAATATTCAGACAGCCTAGATCCAACAGAAACATCTCCGGTTTCAGTTGCAAGAACCAATAAAAAATTCGAAATAGAGAGGGCTTATTGGAACTCCCAAGGTATTAAATTCATTATTATCACTGAAAAAACGTTTCATACAGTTGTTACTAATAACTTGAGGTATTTACGAGAACATTTGGAATATCCAGAACTCCTGAATATAGGGAAAAAACAGCTTAAGTTTGTTTTAGAACAAATGCAGTGCTTATTTGATGATGAGCCGTTGTTAACGGTTCGGGAAGTGCTTGTGGAAGTTTCATCTCTCCTAGATGTTGAGCTATTTCAGTGCCAGTGCCTATTTCAATATTTTGTATATTCAGGGGCTTTAAAAGTCGATTTATTACAACTGATTAACCTCAATCAACCTCTGCATGTTCACTTCAAAATAGAGGTGTTTAAAATTGCTAGTTAATCAAATTATAAAATCAGCGGGTAAGAAGCAGGCTGTAAAGCTGCTTATCGTGCATGTCTGTGAAGAAACGAATCAAATTGCTGTGAGTGATTTATTAAAGAAGCCAGTTGGCAGGCCTATTAAATATAGCGTAGAACATGTTGAAAAAATGATTCGGACTAAAAAGTGGGAGTTCGATAGCCATGACTTTCCTGAGTATTTATACAATTCTGATAGTGATATTCCAAAGTTATATTTAGATATAAGAGATGAGCGCTATGATGCAATAAAACCTTTGTTAGAAGATGATGAACAACTGCATCGATACTTATATTCAGACACTTCTCGTATTGTTAAACAATTAATGAAGATGTCTGGGCGTAGCAAAAGTTATATCACTAAAGCCATATATCAATATTTTTCCATGGGGGGATTTAATAATTCATTATTACCTAGTTATTACAAATGCGGAACAAACTTTCAACTGCGTGATGATGTCACTATTCTAGATAATGGTGATGTTTGCTTAGCGAGCAAGGCTGGGCGAGAAACAAAATATGGGGAGTCGTATCGCTCAATAACTAAAGCTGATGTTACTAAAATAAAAAAATTTGCAACGAAGATTAAAAATGGGCAACAAGTTGTACTAGAAGATATTTACGCTGATTATTGTGGTGAAAATTTATCTGTAAAAATCAAACCAAAAGGTGCGCCTGATGAAGATATTGCCACCCCTTTCAGAATGATCTTAGGCCGGCGTCATCGTTTCTCATCCAAAGCATTTAAGGGACAACTTAATAAGTTTATTTCCAAATTAGATTGGATACGCAAACGTTTAGGTAATAAAAGTTATGAGCGAGATAAAGCAGGTAAACCTGGCGTAGCCCATAAGGGATTGCGAGGGCCTACAAGTCGTTATGAAATAGATAGCACTGTTGCTGACCTTTATATTCGTTATCCTTATTCAAAAAAGCCCCTAAGTATTGGTCGGCCAATTATCTATTTTGTTATAGATACGGTGACAGGAATGATCGTTGGTATGCATGTGTGTTTCCATGGCCCTGATTGGAGTGGTGCGTCTCAAGCATTGTTAAATGCATTCAGTGACAAAGTCGCGTTCTGTAAGCAATTTGGTTTAGAAATTTCAGAGAAAGACTGGCCTTGCCATCATCCATGTAGAGAGCTAACTGGCGATCGAGGATCTGAAAATAATGATAAAAATTTATCGGCTTTAGTTAAAGGACAAATTGGTATTTCGATAGTAAGCCTAAATGCTTATCATCGTGCTGACTGCAAGGGTACTGTTGAAAAGACATTTCATGTGACGACTACAAATGTCATTACCTTTGAAGCTGGAAAAGTGGATAAGGTGCATAAATATGAAGATCAGCATGCTTCTCGAAGAGCACTTTATACCTATGAAGAGTTTATGAAAGTATTAATTAAGTCTGTTATTCATACCAATAACACCTCGGAAAGAATTAATGGTCGTAATTTTGAGATGGAACGAGATGATGTTGGCTTTACTTCAAGGGACGCTTGGGTTTATGGGCTTTCCAAAAACATGATCACGCCAACTATTCCTCGTGACAAAATGTTGTTTGCGTTATTACCGGAAGAATCAGCAACTGTCCGCGCTCAAGGCGTATATTTCCGAGGTTTATTTTATTGCTCCAAAGAGTTTGTGAAACTTAAAAAATTAGATGAGGCGAAAAACCTTGGACGTGAAGGAATCAACATTCGTTACAGTACTATTTGCACCGATGCGATTTGGTGGCGTGATAACAGCACTGGGGTACTACATAAGTTAGAACTCACTGATCGTAGTGAAAGTTATAAAAACCAGCTGTGGGCGTCTGTGCTACACCGTTTAGAATATGTTAAAGAGCAGCTAGCGCAATTAGATGAAAAGCGTTTTACAGAAAAAGTCTTGCTACGTATCGACCTCAAAATGGCTGAACAAAAATTGGCGAGAATGCTTAAAGGCGATAGATCTCTAGCCAAAAGCCCTCAGAAAGGTGTTAAAGATCGAGGGGCACTTATTGGTGCTGCTGAAAAGCACAAAGCAGCAGAGGATTTACTGTCAGGTTTGCCTGGTGTAACTGATGAATCTGAGTTATCTAAAAAACAGACTGCCCACAGTACCTTTTCTGATCCTACGGCAGTGCCATTCGAGGAGAGTGCTGATGAGTAAAACAACTTACATTTCACACCCTAACCCTAAATATAAGGGGAATCCATTTATTGAAGCTTTAGGGTATCCATTGACTCCTAGTAAGCTTCAAAAGTCCTGTGAAGAAGGTTTTGATAGTCAAATTGATTTATCTGGCATACCAGAAGAGCACCATGGGTACTATAAACGCTCTTTACTAATGAATTTATTTGAAGTGCGCGTTTGTCAGGATGAAGCCGTTCGCATTTATGAAATAATTAGGCATTCGATAGAGTTTTCCTATGCCCACAGAAACCCTCTTTCCCCTGAGATGAATAAATTACTCGCAGCCATTGAGCGAGATAAAGATCTGCCACTCAAGGCTGTAAATATTAAACGTTTAAATCTGTTTAACCAGTCTCTTTGTTACCTGTTATATGGTATTTCTGGAAGAGGGAAAAGCACAATGGCAGGACAAGTTTTAGAGCCAATACAGCAGAAGATACCCCACACAGAGTACCGTAATGTGAATGGAGAACTTGTTGCTTGTGAGTTTACTCAGATAACCTACATCTATGTTGTAGTTGCTGACCGAAAAAGCCAGAAATCATTTTTGATTAGCGTTATTGAGGCAATTGATGAAGCCATTGATGAAGAAATTGAGGGGTATGTTACTGAAGTAAGGGCAGAGTCTTATGCTTATATTGCAAGAAATTACAATACTACTGAATTGTTAACATTCATCAGAAAACTAGTAGTAATTCATGCAGTTGGTGTGGTTGTAATTGATGAAGCTCAGAACATTGCGAAATCTCCTCCCGATTTGAAAATAGGTTCAAATGAAAAACCCTCAATGAAGTTTATTGAGGAAGTTTTTAATCAAATTGGATGTTCGTTATTTTTTATTGGCACTATGGCTACATTTGAATTGTTTTCTCAACAAATGACAACGACTCGCAGAGCGATTCGGCAAGGTAGCATGGGGTTAGTTAGCTGTGATTTAAATAGTTCGTTTTGGATTCGTTTTTGTAAAAGTATTTTGAAAACGGAAGTGCTGGCTAATCAAGTAACAGAAGAACCTTTGTTGATTAGATATTTACATGAAAAAACTGCTGGGATACCCGCGATAGCAGTAAGCTTAGTGCAGTCTGCTTTAAGCTTTCTCACATTTTACCCTGAAAAGGATCAAAACTTATCGACTGACTTTCTAGACTATATTTTCAAACAATATTTCATTGCACTTCAAGAGGTTATTGATGCATTGATTGATGGAGAATATCACCTGTTTGAGGACTTAAAGCCATTACTTAAGTTGCAGCGTGTTAAGGATAGAATACAGGATAATGAATCAAATGGCATTCGTTCCTTAATGACAGGGGAAGTCGAAGAAAAGCCCCCCCAGACGGGCAACAAGCATGAGGTAGATATAAGCAATGCATCGAAAAAGGTTGGGATGGATGCGTTAATGCAGGTGGTGTCTGCTGGGGAGGAGGGATGTTGAAAACTCAATTATTACCTGGCGAGCATCTTCAGGCCTCTGTGGCTAGGCTACATTATCTTACGGGACTAGGAGTATTAGCGAATACAGCGAGTAAGGTCTTTAGCAAAGGTAAACAAATTGAAAGGCCTTTTACTGCTTTTTCACTTCAAGATGAACATTTATCGAAGTGGTATAGCAAGGAGGATTACCACGCGGTATTACAAGAGCATTCTTGTGCTAATTATATTTGTGCATTCTTAAATAACGATGATTCAAGACATGCTGGTATTTATACTGAACCCAAACTAACTGGGGCGCAATCATTACTCCCGAAATCATGGTGCTGGTGTATTTGTTGCGTTGAAGAAGATGAAGAGAAATATGGTGTTTCGTATTATCACAGAGACCATCAACTACCAGGTGTTTTTCATTGCGATAAACATAAAATTGGTTTGATAAGTGGGTGCTCAGAATGTGGTTTTAAAGTGGATAATTTAAAGCATCAACTCGTACCTCCAATTGATAATTTCTGTCCATCTTGTGGCGCTTGGATGTCAGCATTTGATGGTTACTTTGATGAGTTAATGGCGCGTATTGAATCTAGAAGTCTACTGCTAGCAAGAAATAAGCTAACTGTTTCACTGTATGCAGAAAGTACTCAGAGCATAAGAGAGTATATTGGGCTTAATGGTTACTGTCGCACGATGGCCGAGCACAAAAAAATCAGCGCTTGGAAGTCTAGCTTTCAGTCACATCTTAATAAGAAAGTTATTGAGTCATATTTTGCTAATACCAAGCAAACAAAAAAGGGTTATACAGCCAGTTTGTTAGTTAGTAGCCGTATATATTCAACTGCTTCACATTTGGCTCCTTTACCTGCGATACCACACCTACTTGCTTTGGATTTTATCGAAAATAACTAATAGTTTGGGGGATGCATGATAGCGATGTTACCAACGTTTATTGCCGGAGAAAGTGCTTATAGCTTTATAGCGCGGTGCTTTCTTTATTCCCCTTATAACTCTAATAAACAAAGGGCCATTGATGTGTTTGGCTCATATAAAGTATCTATTAGTCATCACTTAGCTGGCAGTATTAGTAAAATCGCAATGTTAGCTAGGTGTTCAGAGTGTACTTTGCTTACTCTAGCTACACCTTATCCATTAATTTCATTTTGCTCTGAATATAAACCCGCGATGGTTAAGTTTCAGCAACATATGTTGCATGCTTCTGGTGAGGTAAAAGTGAATGTAGGGCAATCGCCAGTTTCTTGTGTTGATAAACCTTATTTGAAAGCTTGCGCTGTCTGCTTTAAAGAAGATGAAGCAATGCATGGCATTGGCTATTGGCATATGGAACACCAGCTAGAGGGAGTTACAGTATGTGAAAAACATAACGCTACTTTAAATTATATCGAATGTGCTCAGTGTGAAAGGTTTAACCAATATCTGCTCCCCATTTATTCAATGTTTACCGCCATACCTAGCTCATCAGAGAATGAACAAAAACTTTCTCTGTATGTCATTAGCCTGTACCGATATTTAACACTGCAAAGCCCTGTTGTTCAATTGAAAGAGTTATATCAAAAGTGGTTGATGGATTCAGGTTACAACACTGACAGTGGTTTCCTGCATGCAGATGCGCTTTATGGTGAGTTAAAGCTGTTTTGGGGGGCGTTATTAAATTCGCATATGTTAAGCAACAGCAGAGTTTTATCTAATTTAGTACATCAACCCAGTAATCATCATTATGTTCAGCATGCTTTGCTAATGGCATTTTTAACAAGCACACCGGAGCAGTTTTTTGAGTGTAATACAAAAATTAATAAGGTTGATAGTAATCAGTTTGCTCTTGGTCTATTAGTGGCAGGGAGTACGCTACGAGCTGTTGCAGAAGCAACGGGACTTAGCCGTGGTTTCCTTAAACAACTGGCACTAAGAAATGGTGTAAAGATCAAGAGACTAAATCGCAGATGTATATCAAGTGAAGATGAAAGAGATATTTGGCGAAAAGCTGTTGTTGGTATGCACCGCCAAGATATAGCTAACTTCCACTCAATATCAGTACCAATTGTTGAAGAGATAATCCAAAGCCACAAAGGACTTTCTTGCTGGCGGCATCATCTATTAATGGTTAAGCGTAAAAAAGAGCATAGAGAGCTTTTACTGAATTACATGGCAAACAACCCTTCCACCTTGCGAAAAGAGCTTAGAGTAGCTGTTAGTGGATATAAGTGGCTATTAAACAATGACAAGGACTGGTTGTACGCTAACTTACCTGAACCACTAAGTAATGCTGGGTGTAAGAAAGTAGATTGGTCGTTAAGAGATAAGGAGTTGTGCCGAAGAATCGCTTTATTACAGAAGGACTATAAATCACTAACAGCGATAGACCGAGTAATCGATGGGCATAAGTGGTTATTGCAACAAAAATTAAATATCCCTTATGCATTTAAATTAGTGAAGTTCCTCTTAGGTAAGGACTGATGATATGTCTGAATCAGTAGATATTACAGATGATATTCTTGATTTTTTATTTCTAACCTATGGGAGTAAGCAACTAGAAACCAGCATCGTTTGCATCGCGATTTATGGTGGAGGGGTGTTTAATCATATTGAAGAGTTCAAGAGCTGGTGGTTTATTGAAAATATTGCCTTTGCTGGAAAGTCTCCCGCTACCTTGTCTGAAAATGAAGGTGGATTTGAGTGTGTTATGCAGTATCTGGTAAGCCTTAGTCACGGAGAAGGTCAGTAAGAAATACACAATTATCAATTTGGCCCGTAAGGTTTGCTTTTACTCACTTCATGTGGGAAAAGTGATGAACCTAAATCATTAGTATTTATCAAAACTTATCGGTTATTTTTTTGTAAAACCACATGTGTATATTGGCCTGATACAGGGAAGTTGAAGTGCGCTTTTGTTCTGTTCATCTCCATTTTGCCTAAAGTTGCTTATTTTCATGCTTTAAACCTAGCACTTAACATAATCACCGCCAGGTATTACACAAATTTCCAAAAAAGATTTATCAATAATCCTTGAGGGCGGATAGCGATATGGTGATTGAGGGAAAGTGCTCGATATATTTAAGCTGTGTGCTGATACTTATATCTAACCTTTCCACTAGATGTTTTGCTGGTGTTTTGTTAATCTTGGGTTTGCAAATATTTTATTTAATAAGGTTGAAGTAATGAAAAAAGTAAGCTTAAAATTTAAAGAAATTAATGAAACGGGTAACTCTGCTACATATTCAGATGGATGCTCTGGTAACCGTAGCGATTGCTGTACTCGGGTTTGCACACGAAATAATGTTGGATCTACTGATGATAGTTTAGCTTCGTGGGATGCTTATCTTGAAGTTAATGCTGGTGTTCTTCAATATTAATATTAACCAATAGGAGACATCTGACTGATACAGTTAGATGTTCTTACATGCTAAATAATAAATATAAATTAAAAGAAAGTGTCGATGTTTATACTTACCCAAGCAATAACCCGGGTACAGTTAACATACAGTTTTATAAAATAAACACCAGAGAGAAGTCTGTAATTGAGATTAGTAAAGATTTTCTACCAATACTTTCATCATTAGATGGTGTAACGCCTCTCTCAAAAATACTATCTAGTTTGCATTTATCAATTAACGAAAGTGAATTAGAAGAGTTATTGGAATACTTAGATAGGCATGGTTATTTAAAAAAGCATGACTTTTTTTCTTGTATTAGTAGTGCTGAGAAGGACAGATACTCGCGCCAAATTAATTATCTAGAAGATCTTATTCCAACAAGAAATGGGGAAAGTTTACAAGAATCCTTGTTTAGAAAGAAAATAGTTGTTATTGGAGTTGGGGCAACAGGTGGAAGTATTGCGAGTCAGTTAGTAAGAGCTGGGGTAAAAAAATGTACCTTAATTGATCCAAAGATCTTAACGAAAAGCGATATCATAAGACATATATATGCAAATAAACATAATTTAGGACAGTATAAAGCTAAAGCTCTTGCAAATTATTTAACTCGGATAGATAACTCTTGTGAAGTTAACTCGATAATAGAGAAAATAATACCATCGACAAATTTATCAGAGATAATTTCAGATGACACAGATGTTGTAATTAATACTGCTGATGAACCATATATTGGGCACATAACAATTAAACTTGGAAGATACTTGTGGGGTAAAAATATCGCTTTATATGTAGCTGGTGGCTTTGATGCTCATCTTATGAGTTCTGGTGAGCTAATATATAAAGGGTTATCTCCTTGCGTTGACTGTTGTTCCAATTCATTTAAGGAAGCTCTTGCTGATTGGAAGCCTGAATATTCACAGAGCTATACAGTTCGCTCTGCTCTTTCTGTAGTACCTCAAGCTCAATATATAACAGGTGGGAACGGTGGTATATTTGGGCAGTCACTTTACAGTGCTAGCTGTGCATCTATGAATATTATTGATTTTTTACTTGATAATTCGAATGAATTAAAAACTCTAAATAAGCGTGGTGAATACCTCATAAATAAGGGGGAAAGTACGTGGTTTAAAATGAGGAAACAAACAGGGTGCTTGAATTGTGAATGACCCAAAATATTTTAGGATGAGAGCGTCTGTTGCGCTTGTATATAAGAATGGAAAACTTGATGTTTTCTTAACTAATACAAGAGAGCAATTTGTAATTGAAATTGATTATGAAGATATTACTAATCTGATTTTTTCTTTTGATGGTAGCAAAACAGTAAAAGAAATTTCATCTGTTTTCCCTGATATAGATATTAATGAATTATCAGATCTTGTTGATTTTCTTAATGAGAAATTTGTGCTTATTGAAGTAGATATTAAATATAATCAAAGAGTTCTTGATGAAAAGTATAGAGTAATTAACTTACTTGAGGATTTTTGTCATTCCACTTCTGATGTTGTATTCTCATTAAATCAACTTGAATCAAAGTCCGTTATGATTGTTGGGCTAGGAGCCGTTGGTACTTGGGTAGCGGATGCTCTTGCTAGAACTGGAGTAAGGAATTTTATACTTGTTGATGATGATAAAGTTGAATTATCGAACCTTCACCGACAAGATTTGTTTTTTGAAGAAGATATTGGAAAATATAAGGTGGACTCTGTTGATGAGAAACTTCAAGAAATAGATGATATTAGTG
>Ga0075011_10001842_pt1 | contig 11495 bp, 10 predicted proteins | sample TARM_MetaG_T_14_FD_72354 | JGI IMG/M metagenome (GOLD analysis project Ga0075011, IMG submission 72354) | Freshwater microbial communities from Pennsylvania, USA, analyzing microbe dynamics in response to fracking - TARM_MetaG_T_14 | ecosystem: Environmental > Aquatic > Freshwater > River...
TTCAAGCTCGCTGCGCTCGATCCTGATCGTCCTGCGCCTGGTCTTGGGGCTCGGCGGCTTTTTGGCCGGGGTCTCCCTGGTGCGTGCGCTGCTCCTCTATTCCGGAGTCGAACCGGTCAATGTCTCCGTTTTTCTGCTTCTGGCCGTGCTGCCCCAGGCCGGGTTCTGTCTTCTCGGGGCCGGGCTGCTGGTGCTCAGGGGGCTGCGGCGAAAGGAATTCGGGATCCCGTTGCGGCCGCTGTTCGACCTTTTTTGGCGCAGACCCGGAGGATTGTCTCCCCAGGCCGGATTCGTACGCGCCCTTTTTCTGCGCAAAGGGCGGCCTGTGCGGATGCTCGGCTGGGAGAGTCTGCGGCTGGCGCATATGGGCGGACTTTGCCTGGCGCTTGGGTCCCTGGCGGGGATGACTGTCAGCGTCGCGGTCACGGATCTGGCCTTCGGATGGCAATCGACCCTGCAGGTCGGATCGCAGGGCATGCATTCCCTGGTTTCGGCCCTGTCCCTGCCTTGGTCCTGGCTACCTGCGCAGTGGGGGCTGACGCCGACTCTGGCGCAGATCGAGGGGAGCCGCATCATTCTCAAAGACGGGATGCAGGCCCTGGCCAGCGCGGATCTTGCCGCCTGGTGGCCGTTTCTGTGCATGTGCCTGCTGATCTATGCCTTCTTGCCCAGGCTGGTGCTGCTGCTTGGCGCGCACTGGATGCTGCGTCGGGTGGAGGGGGAGCTTGCTCATCCTGACCTGGGCCGCATTGTCGACCGCATGCGCTCCCCGCTGCTCGGCTCGGCGAGGATGGGGGAGGCCCCGTCCGCGCTGTTGCCCCTTGATGGACAATCGACTTCCGAGGCAGTGCACGCATCCGGGCCGTCCCAGGCGGGAGTGGGCTGCGCGCTGCTTCTGCCGCCGGAGCTTGTGGGCCGGATCGATGAGGAGCGTCTCGCAGACCTGACCGGGCGGGTTTGCGGTCACACCGCTCACCGCGTAATTCCGGCTACCCTCGACCCGCAAGATACCCGCAAGGCGCTGGATGAGTGCGCCGATTTTGAATGGGTCGGGGGGCACGAGCGTTTCGTGGTCCTCATCGAGGCGTGGCAACCTCCGATCCGGGAAAATCTGCAGGCTCTGAAGCTTCTCGGACAGACAGAGAAGCATGGCCGCAGCCTGATTCTGGTGCTTTGCGGCCGTCCGTCGGGCAAAGACTGGCTGACCGCTCCCGATGAGGGTTCGCGGGATGTCTGGGTCGATGCCGTGGCCCGTCTGGCCCCTTTGCGTGTAGATATTTTTGGAGCCGCCTCATGAACAGCCTGCCCGTTTTTGCCGTCATCGGCCATCCCAACGAAGGAAAATCCTCCGTGGTCGCCACTCTGGTCGAAAACGACCGGATTCGCATCAGTCCCCGGCCCGGAGAAACCGTACAGTCCATGACCTACCCGGTGAGCATTGACGGACAGGACGTCATCGCCTTCGTGGACACCCCCGGATTTCAGAACCCGGTGCAAACCCTGGGCTGGATGCGCAAATTCAAAGGCCCGGAGAGCGAGGTGATCGCTGCTTTTCTGGCCGAATTCAAGGACGATCCGGGCATGGCCCACGAGTGCGAGTTGCTGGCCCCGGTGCATGGCGGGGCGGGGATCATCTATGTGCTCGATGCGTCGCGGCCCCTGCGGCAGGTCGACAAGGCCGAGATGGAGATTCTGCGTCTGACCGGCAGGCCGCGTATGGCCATCCTCAACTGCAAGACCGGTGAAGAGCAGTTTCTGGAGGAGTGGAAAACCGAGCTGCGCAGACATTTCAACATGGTGCGCACCTTCAACGCCTTGCGCGCGACCTTTGCCGAGCGCATGCGTTTGCTGGAAAGTCTGCGCGCCCTGGAACAGGATTGGGAGAGCGCCCTGGGGCTGGTGGTGGATGTCTTTGCTCGCGACTGGCGGCGCAGAAACGCGGAATGCGCGGCCATGACCTGTGATTTTCTCAGAACAGCGCTGGGCATGGCCAAAACTGCGGATCTTCCCGACCCGGCGCATAAGGCCGAGGTGGAGGCCATGCTCGCCGCGCGCCTGGAGGCTGCGCTTCGCGATCTGGAAGAGCGGTTGCACGAGCAGGTCTGCCAGCAGTTTCGCCATGACCGGCGTTCCTTTGAACTGCCGGAGCAGTCCGTGCTGCGGCAGGATCTTTTTTCGCGCACCACCTGGACCGTGTTTGGCCTCAGCAGGGGCAAGCTCGTGGCCGCCGCCGTGGCTGCCGGAGGCGCGGCCGGGGTGGCCCTGGACCTGGCCACCCTGGGCAGCAGCCTGGGGCTCTTCGCCACGGTGGGCGGGGCCGCCGCCGGACTCGCAGCCCTGTTCAAGGGCGAGCGCCTGGTGCGGGGCAAGGTTCTGGGGCTGGGCATCGGGCAGCGCAGCGTGCAGGTCGGCCCCCTGGACACGGTGCAGTGGATTTTTGTTCTCCTGGACCGGCTTCTGCTGCATTATTGGTATGTTATCCACTGGTCCCATGCCTGGCGGGGCGGGGATTTTCTGCCCGCCACGGTGGATGAGGGGGGCAAGCAGGGCTTCACCAGCGCCTGGAGTCGGGAAGCCCGCGGACTTTGCGCGGAATTTTTCAAGGCCGCTTCGTCCGGCGATGACTCCAGGGTCATGGCCCTGGAGGTGGAACTGCGCCGTTTTCTGGAGGAGGAACTGGAGCGGATGTCGCGCTTGTAGATTGCAGCGCGAGGCCAACGGACGAAGTCATTTTCTGGCCGCGGCCCACATATGCAGCGAGAGGACAACAGTGGCGGCGGTCTCGAAGCGCAGTATGCTTTGGCCCAGGGTGACCGGGGCAAAGCCCTGCTCCAGGAAGAGGCGCGCCTCCCCGTCGTCCAGCCCTCCCTCCGGACCGAGCACCGCCACGCAGCCCCGCGCATGTCCCAGCATGTCCGGGTCCAGCAGGCGGGCGTTTTCCTTTTCCCAGCACAGCACCTTCGAGCCCGCCTCTGCGGCGGCACGGATCACGTCCGGCGCTCCTGCGAATGTCCGGATCTCCGGCAGCCAGACGGTTCCGCATTGTTTTGCCGCGGCCAAGAGCTGACGCTCCCATCCTTCCTTGCCCTGCTGCGGGACCTCGCCCTGCGACCTGGCGGCCTGCCAGAACCAGACGGCGGCAGCGCCGAGCTCCACGGCCTTTTCCAGCAGAAATCCGCGCCGCACAGCCTTGGACCAGCCCACGGCCAGGGTCAGGGGGAAGCCGGGCCGGGGCTCGCTGCGCGCGTCCAGCAGTTCCAGGGTCGCGTTCCGTTTATCCATCCGGGCGATGCGGAAAAGCCCCCATTTCCCCCGGCCGTCGAAGAGGCGGACCGTGTCGCCGGTTTTTGAACGCAGCACGCGGGTCAGATGGTGAAACTCTTCCCCCTGGACGGAAAAAGGCTCCCGCCACAGGGCGGGAGCCAGGTAAAAGGAGTTCAGACGAGCCATCTAGGCCAGTTTCCTGCGGGCCGTTCCGGCGGTGTAGAAAGGCATGTCGGCGCGTACGGCTTCAAGGGCGGTTCGGGGTCCCTTGACCGTGAAGGCCGTGGCCTCGGCCGCGTCCGCCCGCACATAGGCCATGGCCACGCAGTACCCCAGGCTCGGGGCGATGGACCCGCTGGTGACCACGCCGACCAGATCGTCGCCAACGTAGACTTGATCATGGTGCCGCGCGCTGCGGCGGCCGTCGATGCGCAGGCCGATGAGCTTCTCGCGCACGTGGGCCAGTCCGGCCTTGCCGATGAACTGCGCCTCGCTTTTGAGCATGCCGCCATAGCCCGCTTCCACCGGGGTATGCTGCGGATCCAGGTCCTGGCCGTAGAGCGGCAGGCCGACTTCAAGACGCAGGGTGTCGCGGGCGCCAAGGCCTGCCGGGCGGACGCTTTCGTCGGCCATGAGCCGCTCCCAGAGTACCTCCGCCTTGTCCCAGGGCAGATAGAACTCGTAGCCCAGCTCCCCGGTGTAGCCGGTGCGACTGACCAGGAGTTTGAAGCCCTCGAAAGCGGTCTCGCGGAAACCGAAATAGCCGAGGCTCGCCCAGTCTCCGGGCATGACCCGGCTGAGCACGTCATAAGAGGCCGGACCCTGCAGGTCGATCTTGGCGATGTCGAAGCTCTGGTTGACCAGGGTCAGGCCGGCCGGGATGCGGCTTTGTATCCAGGCGAAATCGGAGTCGATGCACGCTCCGTTGACCACAAGCATGAACTTTTCCTCTTCCAGGCGGTAGACGATGAGGTCGTCGAGCACGCCGCCTTTGTCGTTCAGGAGAAATCCGTAACGGCATTTCCCCGCTGCCAGGGTGGCCAGGTTGTGGGTCACGACACGCGACATGGCCTCGCTCGCGCCGTGGCCTTCAAGCAGAAATTCTCCCATATGGGAAATGTCGAAGATGGAGGCGTGGGTCCTGGTTTGTTTGTGCTCCTCAAGGATTCCAGTATATTGCACAGGCATATCCCAGCCCGCGAAAGGGACCATTCTGGCCCCGTTGTTCTTGTGCCAGGAGTGAAGGGGAGTGGTCAGCAATTCGGACATAGGTGTTTCCCGCCGTTAAAGGGTGATGGGGTTATGCTTCGGCCTTTGTCTTGCGTATGGCTTTTAGTTCGTCAACAAGTGAAACCAGCCTGCGGTAGAGCTTTCTGATTTTCAGCCCGTTTTCGGTCAGTTGGTCTTCCCGGGGCGTCATGTACGACCGGATCAGGTAGCGGTCGTTGAGCATGGCCTCGGAATAAAAGATGGCTTTGGAAACCAGTGGGTCGAAATAATTGGCGAACTCGAATTTGAGGTCGGCCAGGATGGCTGTGCTGAGGTGCAGCATGGCCAGATAGGAAATTTTTTGACCTTTGTGGATCCGTCCTTTCAAATCTTCGAGTTCTTTGATTTTTCTGGCCTGCCTGATGTAACTGAACGTTGTCCAGACTTCCTGGTGGAGTTCGTGGAGTTCGCCGAATTCCTCGGACAGTGCGGGGTCGGTCAGGTAGCCGTCCAGAACGCGCACGATTTCGGCGTAGAACTCGTCGGAGTAGCCGATCATGCGCCGCTGGTGCTTGGTCAGCCAAGCGTGCAGGAACTTGAGGCGCTTGTCGTGGCTGTCCGTATTTTCGACGATGTCGTTTTTCTTGTAAACCACCCGTCCGATGAACTCCCCCCGCACGATGTCGTTGAGCTTGAGGCTCATGGTGTAGGTATCTTTGAGCAGGTTGACGGAGGTGCAAACCTCTGCCGTCAGGGGATGGACGATTTCCTGCCGCCAGACGGACAGGGCGCGATCCTGGCGCACGTTGTTGGGGTCGAATTTGTGCTGCCTGTAAATTACCCGCAGGATGACGATGCGTCTCTTGCGATCGACAAAGAACCCACCTCGGTCCAGGAAGTCGAGGACATCCATGCCCCGGATTTCCACCGGGACAAGGGCGATTTTTTCCACGCGCGGGTAGGCGTGTCCCGACTGGGTGCTGAAAATGGAGGTCAGGGTGCGGTCCGACTGCCCGAGGGCCTTGATCAGAAAATTCTCCCCAGTCTTGTGCAGGCGGCGGGCGAAAATTGCGGCCGAGGTCTTGCGCTCCGAGGAGATGGGGTAGCCGTAGAGCTCCATCAGGAATTGGTACACGAACTCCCGGTTCTGTTCGTAGAGGCGGTTGTCGCCCGGCCTGAACTTTCGGGACCGCAGGCCGAAGCGTTTGAGTTCGGTGTCCAGGTCCGAGGGCAGGGATGCGTAGATGCCGGACAAATAGAACAGCCCATCGCGGTCCCGCGACATCACATGAGCACGGTCCATGCGGCTCAAGAAACCGATGATCTGGGCATAGGAGGCAATGTCGGAGATGTGGTGGTCGCTGACGGCCTCTTTGAATTCCTCGCGCATGTCTTTGGGCATATGGGCCAGGAAGCATTCGAGGTTCTTGCCCTGTAGTGTGGCTTCCAGTACGCAGCTGTCGCCCTGGACATTGGTGTCGGGGTCGCGGCAGGTGTGCAGCAGGTCGAACTGGAAGGTTTCGTTGAAGTAGTCCAGGGGACGCCCCAATGCGACCATGGAGAAGCCCGGCAGTTCAGGGAATTCCGTCAAACTGGGTTCAAACGAAGGGAGCAGGTCGCGCGCGTCGACCACGGGATAGCCTTTGATCTCGGCATATGGTTTGAGCAGGCAGAACTTGGTGTGGACCAAGTCCAGAAAGCGCCGCAACACCTCCAGGTCTCGCAGCGGCGCTTTTGAGAGAAGGTGCCCGTTTTTAAGGGCTTTCACGGACTCGATTTTGGAAAATGCGGTTTGCCACTTCATACGGAAGCCAACTATCTCATTGTGTTTGTTACGGTAGTGTGTAGACTATTTTTCATGTTTCGTTCTGTCCGTAAACATGATTTTCAGTTCGCGCCGCCGGTCTCGCCGGAGGTTGATGAGCTTTTGAGATACCTGTATGTACGCATTTTTGCGGCGATGTATGTACTGAACCACGGCCGCCTTGTGCGAGCGTTCATCCCATGACCATGAAATATCCCTCCCTGGACAGGCTGCTGGAGAGCATCGGAAGCGTCTTCGACGCGTATTCGGTGGTTCTTTTTTGTCGTAATTCCAGCGGCACCTTTGATCTGACTTCTTCGTTCAGCCTCGGGGATTCCATCCGCAAAGGTCTGACCATCGAGCAGGGTCAGGGACTGGTGGGCTGGATCCTGAAGAACGATTCGCCTCTTGTGGTCGAGAAGTTCGACGAGAAAAATACCTTTCTGGGATACTACGGGTCCGAGCAGGACGAGCAGATAAAGGTGTTTGTGGGCTGCCCCCTGCCCGGCGGTGCCGGGGCCCTGTGCATGGACAGCAAGAAGACCTACGCCTTTACGTCCAAAGACCAGCGCGTGCTGTCCCTCTTCGCCCAGGTCGTGTCCGCAGTCATGCACGATGTGGGAGAGGGCGGGGTCTCCAGCCGCGAACAAATTCTCTATCGCGTGCTGCAGCAGGTCTACGCCTTGCGTGAGGCGCATCCCAAATGGACGGACTTTCTGAATCGTTATCTGGCCCTACTGGCCGGTGCCAGCGGGTATGAATACACTTTTCTCGTGGTCAGCGACGAGTGGGGCAACAATTATCTGCTTGAAGGCAGCAACAAGCCCTTCATGCCCGAAACCGTTGCCGCCAGGCAGGCTTTCAGCACTGGCAGCGGGCTCCTGGGCTGGGTTTTCAAGAAGAATCAGCCGGTCTTTTTCGGCGACGGCAAGAGCGAATTGGGCCGCACGCCCCTGTTCGGTCGTGACATTCCAGGCCCGGTCCTCAATACTCTCATGGCCTTTCCCCTCAAAGTGCACACCCGCTGTCGCGGCGTCCTGGTCTTCGGAGACCGCGAAAGCCGGGTCATCAGCGGCGAGCTTCGGGCCTTCGCGCACATGGCGGCGGACTATCTGGCCCTTTTTTTGGAAAATCTGTATCTGAGGAGCAAGGTCAGGCGCTTTGCCCCTCCAAGTGCGCTCGAACCGGGCGACGCCCCCGATTTCGATAACTCCGATTACCACCCTTAAGTCAGGCAGGGCGAATATGTTTTTCAGCAAGCTTTTTGGATTTCTCGGCAAGGACCTGGCCATGGACCTCGGTACGGCAAACACGCTCCTGTATTCGCCCAAGGACGGGATCGTACTCAACGAGCCTTCGGTGGTGGCCCTCGACATCCGCAACGACTCCATCCTGGCCGTTGGCCGGGAAGCCAAGGAATACCTTGGCCGCACCCCGGAGCGGATTCGCGCCGTGCGCCCCTTGAAAGACGGGGTCATCGCCGATTTCGAGGTCACCAAGGCCATGATCGCCTACTTCATCAAGAAGGTCATCACCGGCATGCGCATCGTCAAGCCGCGCATGGTCATCTGCGTGCCGGCGGGGATCACCCAGGTGGAGAAGAGGGCGGTCATCGAATCGGCCCTGCAGGCCGGGGCGCGCGAGGTCAAGCTCATCGAGGAACCCATGGCCGCAGCCATCGGCGCGGGTCTGCCCATTCACGAGCCCAGGGGAAACATGGTCGTGGATATCGGCGGTGGGACTACTGAGGTGGCGGTCATTTCGCTTTCCGCCGTGGCCTATTCCGAATCCGTGCGCATTGCCGGGGACGAGATCAACGACGCCATCCAGCGCTACGTGCAGGATGAATTTCAGCTCCTGATCGGAGAAAACATGGCCGAAGCGGCCAAGATCCACATCGCTTCGGCCGTGCCGCTGCCGGAGCCGCTGCAATTCCGGGTGGCGGGCAAGAATCTGGTGGACGGCAATCCCAAGTCCGTCATCCTGACCGACTCCCACATCCGCGAGGCCATCAAGGAGCCGGTGGCGGCCATTGTCGCGGCGGTGCGCAGGGCCCTGGAGAAGACCCCGCCCGAATTGGTCGCCGACATCGCCACCAATGGGCTGCTGCTGGCCGGGGGCGGAGCGCTTTTAAAGGGGCTCGACAAGCTCATCACGCAGAACAGTTCGCTCATGGTGCATATTGACGACGATCCCCTGACCACGGTGGTGCGCGGGACGGGACGGTCTTTGGAAGACGAGGCGACTTTTTCGAAGGTCTACATCAACTAGCGGGCGCAGGATGCAGGCGCAAGTTCCACACCGCCAGCAGTGCCGGAGTGAGTTGGTCGGGGTAGGAGGTGGCCAGGGCGCTCAGTTCGTCGTGATCCACGGCCAGGAAAGTGCGATCATCCAGCAGGAGCCTAGCGCCCTTGTCCGTGATTTCGGCACAGAATACTTCGACGATTTCAAGACCCGTTCCCGCTCCCGTGTTCAGAGTCAAGAGATGCCGCAGGCTCTCCGCGAGGTCGGCCACGGCTGGTGGCAGGCATCCTTCGGCGGCTTCCTCCGCTGCCTGTCCGGCCATGACGTGTCCGCTTCCCACAATGTCCCAGCGTCCTGGGTACAGGGGGTGGCTCTTGTCCTGTCTGTGCAGCACAAGGCGGCCATGGTCGTCGGCCAGTAAGAGCAAAAAGCCCCTGTGCCAGAGTCCTTGCAGATGGGCCTGCTCCGCGGTCATGAAGGCCAGGGGCAGGTTGTTTTCGTCCACGACGTAGATTTTTTCCTGGTCTGACTCCACGAACTCATATCCTCATGTTGCTTCGAGGTGAAAATGGCTCAAACGGTTCCCGAGCTGCGCCTGCTCACGCCACAGGACGCGTCGGCCCTTGCGGCCCTGGAGGCCCAGGTTTTTGCCGACGGGTGGGAAGAGGAGCGTTTCAGAGGCCTGCTCGGCCAGGATCGTTTTCTGGGTGCGGGCGCTTTTGGTCCGGCCGGGCTGTGCGCGTATCTGACGGCCTACAGTGTGGCTGGTGAGCTTGAAATAGTCAACGTGGCCGTGGCTCAGGCCTTTCGCGGACAAGGCGTCGGTCGGGCTCTGCTGCGGTTTTTCCTGGAGCAGGGGCGTTTGCGTGGTGCCGGGCGGGCGGTGCTTGAGGTCAGAAGCTCCAATGCCCCGGCTTTGGCCCTTTACACAGGTAGCGGTTTTGTGCAGGTGGGCGTGCGCAAGAGGTATTACGCCGACAGCGGCGAGGACGCCCTGGTACTGGAGTGGACGACATGCCCCGGCTCGTAACGGACCCTTACGCCTGCTTTAGCGCCTATGTCACGAAGCGGGAGAACAGCGAGCTGGAGCTGGCCGCCGATGCCGCCGCGCGGGGAATTCCAGTCATTGGGCCGGTCATGGGTGGGCTGCTCGAACTTTTGTGTCGGATCATGGGGGCCACGCGAACGCTTGAACTGGGCACGGCGGTAGGCTACTCGACAATCTTTCTGGCCCGGGCCATGCGCGACGCGGGCGGACTGGCCCTCGGCGTGGACATGCACGAAGCCCATTGCCGCGAGGCCCGCGCCAATCTCGCCTTGCGCGGGCTCGGGGAAAATTGCGCCGTGCTTTGCGCCGACGCCCGCGCCTTGCCGCTGGGGGATTCGGCCTTTGATCTCGTTTTTCTGGACGTGGACCAGCGCTACTACGCCGAGCTCGAACCGGTCTGTCGCCGTTCGCTGCGCCCCAGGGGCTTGCTGGTGGTCGACAACACGGCCTTTGCCGATTCTCATGACTTCAATATTCTGGTGCGCGATAACGGGTACTGGGACGCGGTCAATATGTACGCATTTTTGCCGGATCATGCGCCGGAGCAGGACGGAATCTGCCTGGCGCGCAAAAAATAAAGGAGAAAACACAAAATGATAGTCATGGAAACATCCAAAGGCACGATGAAGATCGAGCTGTTCGCGGACAAGGCTCCCCTGACCTGCGAGAATTTTCTGAATTACGTGCGCGAAGGGTTTTACGACGGCACGATCTTTCACCGTGTCATCCCCAATTTCATGATCCAGGGCGGCGGGATGACCGAGACCATGAGCGAGAAGAAAACGGGCCAGCCCATCAAGAACGAGGCTGATAACGGCCTGCGCAATCTGCGCGGCACCCTGGCCATGGCCCGCACCCAGGCTGTGGACAGCGCGACCTCGCAGTTTTTCATCAACCTGCGCGAGAATGCGTTCCTGGATCACGGAGCGCGGGATTTCGGCTACGCCGTGTTCGCCCAGGTGGTGGAAGGGCTTGAGGTCATGGATGAGATCGCGGGCGTGCCTACGGGTAGTTTCGGTTTTCATCAAGATGTGCCGAGGGAGCCCGTGTTCATCGTCCGTGTCAGCGTAGAGGACTGACCCGTGGTGCGGCTCGTCACCGCCTTTCCCTTTTCCTCGGGCCACGTGCAGACCCTCTTTCCGCCGTTTTTCCGGCCTATGCCGGAAGTGCGGTACGAACGGGAGCGACTCGAGACATCCGACGGCGACTTCGTGGATCTGGACTGGTCCCGGGGAAAGGAAAGCAAGGGGCTGGTGTTCGTCCTGCACGGTCTGGAGGGACATTCACGGCGCAAATACGTGCTCGGCATGGTCAGGGCCGCACGCCTGCACGGCTTCGACGCCGTGGCCATGAATTTCAGGGGTTGCAGCGGGGAGCCCAATCGCAAGGTCGCCATGTACCATTCGGGCTGGACTCGCGACCTGCATGAATCCCTGCTCAGGATCGCGTCTCGGGGCGGTTACCCTTGCGTGCATCTGGTGGGTTTCAGCCTCGGCGGGAACGTGGTTCTCAAGTATCTGGGCGAGGACCCGGCCGTCATCCCGGATTTCGTGGGCGGGGCCGTGGCCATATCCGTGCCCTGCGACCTGGAGGATTCGTCCCGAGCCCTGGCTCGGCCGCAGTGCGCCCTCTATGCCCGCTACCTGCTTGACCAACTGCGAAAGAAGATTATTGAAAAGAGTCGGCTTTTTCCCGGAACGCTCGATTTGACCGACGTGGATAAACTGCGCACCTTTCGCCAGTTCGACGACCGCTTCACCGCTCCGTTGCACGGGTTTCGAGATGCGCTGGACTACTGGCGCCGCTCCAGTTCGCGACAGTTCCTGCCCGGGATTGACAGACCCACGTGCATTTTGAACGCCGTCAACGACCCTTTTCTGGGCCCGGAATGCTACCCGGTCCGGGAGGCCCGCGACAACGCCAATC
>Ga0075011_10001843_pt1 | contig 11488 bp, 15 predicted proteins | sample TARM_MetaG_T_14_FD_72354 | JGI IMG/M metagenome (GOLD analysis project Ga0075011, IMG submission 72354) | Freshwater microbial communities from Pennsylvania, USA, analyzing microbe dynamics in response to fracking - TARM_MetaG_T_14 | ecosystem: Environmental > Aquatic > Freshwater > River...
ACGCTGCCGAAACCGCATTAGATGCCGCCGATAAAGTTAGCGAATCCGCCGACAAGGTAAGCAGCGCAGCTGGTGATCTTGACGATGCCGTCAGTTCAGTTGACCAATCAGCCAGCAATTTAGCCTACACCGCCGACGATCTCGGCCAAGTGGCGGCCGAACTGAAAGAAGCGACAGCAGAGCTAAAAAAGCCGTCGGCGGCGCAAGAATCCTCGCGTGGCGCGAAGGCCGCAGCGCCAAAAAGCAGCTCGAAAAAGTAAGGTTAACAGGCAACGCCGAGCACGCGCCCAGCCTGCATTTACAACTCATCGAGTTAGATACAGACCTTAAGCGGCTCAAAGCCTTTGAACGACGGGCCGACAAAATCGCCCACAAACGCGACGTACTACTGCCTAAATGGCTGCCAATCGTCGAAGAGTATTTAAAGCAGAAACAGGATAAGCCCAATGAAATCACGGACAACCCTATATTCGCTTATTGCGCAGTTTGGGCATTTGATATCGGCGATCTCGCTCGCGGCCTCGAACTGTCGTTCAGAGCTATTGAGCTCGGGCAGCCAATGGCAGGCGCAATCAAGCGCAAATGGCCGGGCTTTATTGCCGACACTGTATTCGATTGGGCAGAAGCTCAAGCGGAGCATGGCCACAGCATTGAGCCGTATTTCGGCACTGTGTTTAAGCGCGTTATTAACGATTGGAAACTGCCGGAACCTGTTACCGCAAAGTTCTACAAATTCGCGGGGCTGGCATTACTACGCGCAGCAAACGGGGACATTACCCCAAGCCACATCGGTGATGTGGAGCGGCTTACTCAAGCGGATCGCCTGCTCGAAAAGGCCGCAAGTTTGCACAAGCATGCTCAAGTAAAAACGGTACGTAACAAGATAGCGATGCGACTTAGGGCGTTAGAAGACTTTGCCAGCCAAGGCATTGTTGAGACCAGTGTAAAGAGCACCTAAGCCGCACGGGAACGACTCCCAACCCTCCAGTGCGCTAACCGAGTGTTTAACGGGTGACTGTTAATAACCACGTCGACGTTAACCGCACTGAACCAAATTAAAATGAGTGAAGGCAAAGCAATGAGCGGATTCGGATTTCAAGCACCAGCAGAGCCCAGCATCGTTATCGATGCGGCTAGCGGCTGGCCCGAATTATCAACTGGCGAATTTCGCGAACTGCGCCGCATCCCAGAGTTCTTTTCAGAAAAAGCCATTGAAGACTCACTCAACCGCAGCGTGGCCGAAATCCAGCAGCAAATTCTTAATTATGTAACAGGCAACTTTGTAGGGCAGGCAAGCACTGACACGGACGTCCCATTTACCCTAGGCGCCAGCCTAGCGCCTAATTTTAGTGCGCAGCAAATTAGCATTTACCGCGGCGCAGTTTATGCCCGTTCCCATGCCGATTTGCTGGGTTATTTTTCTGCCGTAGACCAAAAGGATGCGGGTAACAACAAAGCCCAAGACACTCAGCAGCAAGATGCCATCCTCGCGCAATCTAACCGCGCCGTTCGCCTATTACTCGGCCTTGGCCGTGCCGGAGTGCACTCGCTATGAGCCAAACCGTCAGTCAACTACAGCAAGTCACCGCATTTTTACTCGCGAGTCTGACGCCATACGTTAAAGCCAACAATATCGACGCATGGCAAGAGCGCGGCACGCTGATCTTAAGCAGCGAAGACCTAGGCCAAGGCGGCTATCAAGTCGCGAAGTGGAAGCACAACGCAGTGATCGCGATTGAGCAATTCCCACACCGTAAATTTAACGCCTATAACTTGCTCGCCATGCTACCGGCTTTTTTACTCGACAGCGGTTGGCCGCGTGATGAATACGGCTTAGCGGATCCTGAACTTGATATCGATGTCGTGAGTAAAGACCACGCCATGGTGTTGATTGAGCTGGAACTGATCGACGACATCGACTTAATCCCCGACGCCAACGGCCCTGTGTTATTTAACGGAGAGCGTTATCGCGTGTCTCTAGTACCTGTGGACTATGCCGAAAGTGTTGATCTGCAAACTCGGCCAGAGGGCGCGCTATGAGCCTGACGATTAAGCCGAACAAACAGCAAGCACTCAACGCCAGCACCCAGCTTGCCTTATTAAAACTGCCCAGTGCTAAACGTGTTCGCATCCTAAAAACCTTAGGCCGTTACGAACGCGCACTCGCACGTAAACGCATTCGTACTCAAACCACAGTCGATGGCGGCCAATTTGAAGCCCGCGCCAACGGCAAAAAAGGCCGCATGCTCAAACGCCTAGGCAAAACCTTAGAGCCGTTTGTAAAAAATGCTAACCGCCTCGAACTCAAACACAAAGCCGCACTCACTGGCCGCATTGCCGCACTACATCAAGACGGCGGCAAAGAGCAAATGAGCGCGTCACGCATGGCCCGCATCCACGGCAAACCAGATTACAGCGCCCCATGCAGCCGCAGCCAAGCCAAAGCGCTATCGGCAGAAGGTTATAAAGTCCGTAAAGCCAAAGGTAAGGGCTATCGCCGTGCCAGCCTAAGCGAAATCATCGCCACTTTAAGCCAAGGCCAAGCGGGCGTGATCCTGCGCTCACTGCGCGGCAAACAACAAAAACAGCGCTGGGATATTCCCGTCGCCGCGCGGCCGTTCCTTGGCGACAGCGCCGATAACGTCCAGCGCCAGCTAGTCAGCATCATCGAGCAAATTAATCAGAGACAAAGGGGCTAAAAATGTCACTAGGTAAAGTACAGGTAAATAACTTAAATCAAGGCCAAGGTGACATTAACGCCATCGAGCGCCACTTCCTTTATATCGGCCGTGCAGGTCATGTCGATGAAGAAAGCCAGTTATTCAGTATTGGCGCGCAAACCGATATCGAGGCGAACTTTGCCGATAGCGCCTTGCGTAAACAGTTGATCGCAGCCCAGCTAAACGCCGGACAAAACTGGACCGCCGCCGTGTATCCACTGGCCGCCGATGAAGACCTATTCGACGCCATCACCGCCGCCAACGAAGTCCAGAGTTTTGAAATGGTGGTGTTCTGTGACGTCACAACCAGCGCCGCCAACTTAAGCGCCAAGCACGATTACTTAGCCAGTCTGCAAGCCAGCCACGGACGCTTTGTATCTGGCCTCGTCGCCGTTGCGGGTATCGATGTCGCCACTCAAACGTGGCCGCAGTACGAAACCGCAATGGTGGCACTGCAAGCGGGTATTGCCGCGCACTTGGTCATCCCTGTGCCGCAGCTACACGGTAACAACGTCGGCGTACTCGCTGGCCGCTTATGCAATCGTGCAGTAAGCATTGCCGACAGCCCAATGCGCGTCGCCACGGGATCAGTAATGGGCTTAGGCGCTGCGCCGATTGATAGCGCCGAAAAACCGCTCACGCTCGCCACGCTCGAAACCTTAGCCAATGCGCGCTTTAGTGTTCCGCAGTGGTATCCAGACCTTGAGGGCATCTACTGGGGCGACGGAACAACGCTAGACGCCGCAGGCGGTGATTATCAGTACATTGAGCATTTGCGCCCAGTGCACAAAGCCAGCCGCGAAGTACGTATTTTAGCCATTCGCCGCATCGCCAACCGCGCGCTTAATTCAACGCCTACCAGTATTGAGCAAAACAAAGCCTATTTTATGAAGCCGCTGCGCAACATGAGCAAAAGCACGGTGATTTTGGGCACGCAGTTCCCAGGTGATATTCAGCCGCCACGCGACGGCGATATCACAATCGTGTGGACCAGTAACAAGGCGGTGACCATTTACATGATCATCCGTCCGTACAACAGCCCGAAAGAAATCACCGTCAACATTCTGCTTGACCTAAGCAATCAATAAGGAGTCGCCGCCATGCGTTTATCTGGAATGAATTTTAACGTCACCATGGGCGACACCATGATCCACGTTGACACTTGCACCTTAACCATTACCGACAACAGCGCGGTAAGCCAAACCAGCGGTATACCGGATGGTTTTGTCGACGGAGACGTCGCGGCCAGTGGTGAACTGTCAGTTAATGCCAGCCAATTTGATTTGATCTCAAACGAAGCAAAATCGGCAGGTTCTTGGCGGGGCATGAAAGTGTTCGACATGATGTTTTACGGCAAAACCGCCAAGGATGAAGTCAAGGTCGAAGCGTTCGGCTGTCGCATCAAGCTAAGCGATTTGCTCGACGTCGACAAAAAAGGCGGCCAAGCGTCACTGTTCAAAATCCCGTTTGATGTAACGGATCCTGACTTTGTGCATATCAACGGCGTGCCATACCTGCGCCCAGAAGAAATCGAAAACATTAAGCAGTAAGGCGCAATAACGAATGGATGCAGTGGATTTAGTCACCAGTGAGCAGCTACGCGCCGAGCACCGTTTCGAGCAGCACCGCAAAGCACTAGCCGCCAAGCCAGTACCACAAAGCGCAACGGACTGCGCCGAGTGTGGCAACGAAATACCAGAAGGCCGCCGCCGAGCAATCAAAGGCGTGCAACTGTGCACTGAGTGCCAGCAACTAACAGAGCGATAGCAATGACAAAAGTGAACTTTGGTTTTATCTCAGGATTAGAAGGCGGCCCAGTATTACGCGGCTATGTGCCTGATCCTAAGCAATCTAACTCAGGCGTCACCATCGCCACGGGGTTCGATCTCGGCCAACGTTCAGCAAGTGAATTACATCGCCTGTTACCTGCACCGCTGGCAACCAAACTAGGCCCATATTGCGGGCTGAAAAAACAAGATGCGGTTAGCGTGCTCAACCAATCACCGCTAAACATCACCGCAGACGAAGCCGAACAAATTGATTTAAGCGTTAAGCACCAAATGCTAACCCAATTAGTGCAGCGTTATAACCGCGCAGCCAAGGTCGCTTTTGATGGATTGCCGGAGCCAATGCAAACCGTGATCGCCTCTGTCGCGTTCCAGTACGGCGACTTAAGCAAGAGCTGTCCTAAGTTTTGGCGTGCAGCAACGCAAGCCAACACCGATGCAATGGCTATTGAACTGCGCGACTTTGGCGACCGTTACCCAAGTCGCCGCCACCGCGAAGCCAACTATTTACAACTGATTAGAGCCTAAGGGGACGGTATGAACTGGAAAGACATTGCAAACACAGTCGGCGGTATCGCTGGCGCAGTCGCCCCGCTACTGGGTGGCCCTGTCGGTTTAGCCGTCAGCATTGGCAGCCAAATTGCGGGCGCATTGGGCACTGATAACACGCCTGAAGCCGTCGCAGCCGCATTGCAACGCGACCCTAACGCCGCACTTAAATTGCAAGAGTGGGCGATGCAAGAACGCGAGCAAATTCGCCAAGGCCATTTAGAGTTGCAACGCCTTGCGCTCGATGAATACAAAGCAGAACTCAGCGACCGCCAACAGGCGCGCCTAGTGCATAAAGACCATTGGATGCCATCAGCGCTAACTATCACCTTAGTGAGCATGTTGGCCGCGCTGATCGCTGTGTTGTTCTTCTTCCCTATCCCCAATGAAAACCGCGACTTAATTGTTTATCTGGCGGGTAACTTATTGCCGCTAGTGACAGGGGCCGTCACGTACTGGGTGAGCTCAACAAAAGACGCCAACAACCGCGAAAAATTAATGACGCTCGCCAGCCAAGGGCAAACGCAAACAACCGGAGTACCGCCAAGGCCTGCCGATCTGTATCCATCGTCAAGCACAACAAAAGCAGGAGCCTAGCGCATGGAGCTAACCAACTGGCTATTAGTGATCGTTGGATTTATCGGCCTATTTCTCACCGTAGTGGTGCCGTTGATCGCCTACCTCAACAGCGTGGCGCATAAAACCCGTAACGAACTCAGCAACCATAAAACCCACGTTGCCGAAACCTATGCCACCAAGCACGACGTAAAAGAGCTTGGCGACCGTATGGAACGGCAAATGGAAAAAGGCTTTGAAAACCTAAAAACCTTCTTAACAAACAGAAAAGATAAGGACGCAGCATGAAAAAGACCATCGTTTTAACCATCGCCGGAACTGATTTTAAATTTGAAGTTACCGCCAAAGATCATGGCGATTTTGTTGATGCCGTCGCCCGTGGTGGCTCAGTCACCGCCGCATCGCACAACTTTGCCATGCGCGCCATCGACAGCGGCCAAAAGGAAGACTTTAAAAAGCTACTAGATACCGCTCCAGGTGCAGAACTGCAAATCGCTGGCGAACTTAAAGCCGAGTTCTCGCCAGTGCTGGAAATTGCCGTAAAAAAATAGAGGGGCTGATTGAGGCCATCGACTCAAATCAGCTTGAACAAATGTTCATCATGCGCCGCCACTATCTGCCACACGAAAGCGACGATGAACAGAGTTTAGCAAGGGCATGTTGGCTAATGAAACGCCAGCGCGAAGACCTAGAAGCCATTGTCACCAACGCCATTTGTAAGGCGTTTGGTGGTAAGTAGAACCATAGATAAACGCAACTGTGCTCGAGCAAAGTCATTAATGACTATGTTGGCCAAGAGAGAAAATAATGGCATTACCGCAACCGCTAATGTTCACCGTTGGACTGGTAGACCAAATCACCAAGCCGATTGCCAAAATAACGCAATCGCTCGGCGGTCTAGCATCCAACTACCAAGCTGGAACCATGCAAATGGCCTCCGGCATTGGTGGCATGGTCGGCAGCGGTTATGCCTTGCAACAAGCATTGATGCCAGCCATTGAAATGGAAAGAGCCCTTGGCGAGGTTAAATCATTGGGCGTGCAAAACGATGCCCTTAAATTGCTGGCAAACAACTCTTACGACTACGCGCTGAAGTACGGCGAATCATCAACTGATTTCGTGCGCTCAAGTTACGATATTCAATCGGCGATTGCTGGCCTGAACGCCAGTGATTTATCGCGCTTTACTATGGCGTCAAACGTGCTCGCAAAAGGCACTAAAGCCGACGCTGCCACCATTACCAGCTACATGGGCACCATGTACGGCATCTTTAAAAATGATGCAATGCAAATGGGCGAAGGTGCATGGGTTGAACGCCTAACAGGCATGACAGCGACCGCAGTACAAGCCTTTAAAACCGACGGTAAAAAAATGGCCGACGCCTTTGGAGCATTAGGTGCCTCGGCAGGGCTTGCACCACTGCAAGAGCAAATGGCGATCATGGGCACCTTGCAAGCAACCATGCAGGGCGCAGAATCCGCCACCAAATACAAATCATTTTTAGCGGGCGTGGGCAAAGCACAAGACGCGCTCAACCTTAAATTTACCGACTCACACGGCGCTATGCTGCCGATTGTCGACATCCTCAACAAGATTAAAGGCAAATACGGCGATGTGATCAACGTGGCCGAAGGTGACGAACTCGCCAAAGCGTTTGGCTCGCAAGAAGCCGTTTCTATGGTCAAGTTATTGTTAAACGACATTAACGGCTTAAGCGGCTCAATCAACATGCTGGGCAAAGTCAACGGCATGGAACACGCCGAGAAAATGGCCGCCGCCATGACCGACCAAAGCGAACGCCTTGCACAAAGTTGGTACGTGATCCGCGCCGCCATCGGTAGCGCCATCTTACCCGCGTTTAATAGCTTTGTTGGCAAGATTGCCGACATGGGCACATCGGTGATCTGGTTCACCGATATGTTCCCCAATATTACCCGCTGGCTAGGTTATGTAGCCGTCGGCTTTACCTTAGCCGTGGCCGCTGGCGGTTTATTCACGGTAATGATGGGCGCGGGCAAAATGGCAATGACTGCATGGGGCCTTGGCGTGATGATGTGGACAGGGGCAAGCGCACTGTTTACCAGCGGCTTAGCCACCATGCGCGGCGTGTTGTTGGCGCTTAATATCGCCATGTACGCCAACCCTATCGGCCTGATTGTCGCGGGTATTGCCGCCGCCGTGATTGCTGTAGGTGCCCTGATTTACTACTGGGACGACCTCAAAGCCACCATGGGCGAATGGGGCTGGGTGCAATCCATTGTCGGCATCTTCAACACCGTATGGGGCGGGGTTAAATCTGTATTTAACGACACTATCAATTGGATTATCGACAAACTCAATTTGATCCCAGGTGTCGACATTAGCACTAACGTAAGCGCAGGCAGTATGCCCAGCGTTGACGCCATTTCACCTGTGCAAGCCAACCTCACGCGCGGCGGCGTTAGCCAGCAAATCGCCAACGCCAACAACAGCAAATCAACCACCGTCGGCAACATCAATATTTACCCGCAAAAGGTCGACACCAACTTTGCTAACTATGTCGAGATGCACTCATGAGCCCGCTATTAGCTAAGTACATTGATTTGCACATCAGCAACGGCGACGTGGTGTTAGATGCCGGATTAAACCCCAGCTATTTAACCGACAGAGCCGCCATTGCCCAAGACATAGTGCACGCCATTTTAGACGCGGGGCTTGCGCATTTACTCATTAGCGACCGTGGCACAGGCGTCACCGCCGACACCCAAATCAAAATCAAGCTGTTAGTTGAGGACGATGTACGCATCATGCCGGGCACTGTTCGCATAGAAGAAACCGCCAGCGGCCAATGGTGGGTATTTGCCGACACCATCGACTTTGGCCTTATACAGTCAAGCATCACAGGGGATCTTTAATGGCTGATAAAATCGACGTGCCAACCATAGATTTTTCCAAAATCGTCGAAGCCGCAGGCATACCGACCACGGAAGAAGGCTGGAAGGCGTTATTTAAGCAGGATGTTGAAGCCGAAGGCAGCATCATTGCCAACGACTCGCCATATTCGCCGTTCTGGCGCTTGATCACCGCCATCGTTGTCAAGCCTGCAACATGGATAGTTAACAAAGTGCTGATTGGGGTGATCTTACCTAACTTGTTTTTGCTCACCGCCAATGATGACCAGTTTGTCGAGGCTAAAGCGTGGGAGCACGATCTCACCCGTAAAGACAGCAGCAAAACCAAAGGCAAAGTGCGCTTTAACCGCGCCGCCGCCAGTGGCCCAAGCCTATTAATCCCAGCCGGAACCTACGTGCAAACCGACGCCATTAACGGCGTGGTGTATCGCGTAGTCACGCTGGCCGATGCCATCTTGCCGCAAAACAGCTTAAGCGTATTAGTGCCAGTGATTGCCGAAAACGCGGGCGCAGCCTACAACCTCGGCGCGGGTTATTACCACGTATTACCGGAAGCCGTAACTGGCATTGGCAGCGTCACTAACGAAGCAGACTGGATAGACGAAGCCGGAGCCGATCGCGAAAGCCTCGACGACTTAAAGCTGCGCACCCGCAACGCCTTTACCGCCGCCGCGCCTTGGCATATCGACGCAGTTTACCGCTCAATACTGACCAAACGAGCAGGGATTGACACCGATAACGTCTATTTTGAGCACGACGCACCACGGGGCCCGGGCACCGCTAACGCGTATATCTTGTTAGACACGGGCGAACCATCAGCCGCCATGCTGGAAGACCTAAACCAATATGTGATGGAGGATGGATTTCACGGCCACGGTGATGATCTGCTCGTGCTCGCCATGCCAGGGGTAAACGTAAACGTGGGCGTCACTGTGTACCCGCACAGCTACTTATTAGCTGAGGAAGTCACCACCTTACTGGCCGACGTTGAGCAGTTTATCCGCTGCGCATTCCGCGAAAACAGCGACTACACCGCCACACGCACAGAGCCGTTTATCCGCTTTAGCTTTAGTAAGTTAGGCCAAGAGTTACACCGCCAATTTGCGGGCATTGAATCGCTTAACTGGCACCAAACCGACATTACCAGCGCCAACAACGTGCCGCGCTTAAGCACGCTCACCATTGAAAACGGGGGCGCATGATGAGCCTCAAAATCGATTGGGCCGCACTCACCAAAATGCCGTACTGGCTGGCACGCCCAGCCAGCGAGCTAGACAAACTGCGCAAAGGCGCGGTGCGTTTTTGGCAGCGCTTTGTCGACATGCTCGCCTTTCCATCAAAGCAGCTAGACCCCATGACAGCCGAGCTGGAATTTGTGCACTTACTGGCATGGGAGCGGGATATAGAGCAAATACCCAACGAGACAGAACAGTTATACCGAACGCGCGTTAAGTACGCGCTTAAATTTGCCCAAGGCGCTGGCAGCAAATCGGGCTGGTATTACATGTTTAAAAAGCTCGGTACGCCGTGGATCACCATTGACGAACGGGTAAGCGAAACCGACTGGGACGTCGTAAGCCTGCAATTACTCGACAGCGATCTAGCAGATAGAGCGGGCTTAGTTGACAACATTTGCCGCCAATATGGCCGCACCACGCGCCGCTATCAGTACGACACAATCGCCAGCCTGCCGCTGGTTGCGCCGCCAAATGACTTTGCATTAGACAGCTTAACAGGCATGGCGCGCTTAAGTGACGACATGCAACCAAGCATAGGGCTAGGCCTTATGGATAACGAATCCCACTTTGTTGTGGCAAAAAAATCACAGCTCATTAGTTAAAGAGATAAGGAACGAACATGGCATCAGTAATTACAATCGCGGGTGAGCAACTCTTTGCGGCGAAAGCTCAGGCTAATGAACAGCTCGACATTGACACCTTTATTTTTGCCAACGTGCCAAACCAAGACCCTAACGCGCCCATTAATCGCGAAGAGGGCATCCCCACGGCGCACATTGTGTATGATCAAAAAGTTCAGCAAGTAGGCCGCATCAATGACAACGTGGTGGTGTACTCCACCGTGTTAGATAGCAAAACAGGCCCGTTTGAATTTAACTGGGTAGGGCTATATTCATCGGTTAACCAAAAGTTAGTCGCCATTAACCATGTTCCAACGGTGTCAAAAACCAAAACAGTAGAAGGTGCGGCAGGTAACACCCTAAACCGTAACTTTGGTATTGAGTACAGCGGCATTGCCGAGTTAACAGGCATTACCGTCGAGCCTGAAACATGGCAATTAGATTTTACCGCCCGCTTAAGCGGCATGGATTTACTCACTCAGCAACTAGCCGCAGACATGAACGGCAAAGACTGGTTTATTGCCGACGGCCTAAAAGTGGTGCCACGAGCTACCGCAAACAGCTTTAGTGTGACGCCAGGTGTGGGCTATGTGTCTGGCCTACGGGTAGAACTCAAGCAAGAGCATATTTTAATTGTCCAAAGCTATCCGCAATTTGTTTACGTCGACGCATGGTTTAGCGGTAATGCCAACAGCACATGGTCGCCACAGCTTGCATTTACCGTGACCAACACAGAAATGGATGATTACATCGACCAAAGCGGCACACAGCACTATGTGTATAAGCTGGCAAAAATAAATGCTGATTACACAATTAATGATTTGAGAGAATCTGGATTTCTAGATACAAGATATTTAGTTACAAAATATAACTCAAAAGATGGGCTTGGAGTTGGGATATATGCAGAATCTCTAGAGGTTGGAGATGCGAAAAAAATAAGTGATTTAGGTGTGGATTATGTTATTTACATTTACCACCCAACACTAATAGGAATTTCAAAAGCTTTAGCGGATATTAGAGATTTAAACAAATATGGCATAGGGGTGATGTTTAATTTATTTGGGATTGAAGGTGGAGAAGATATTATAGAAATAGTAAATATAGTTT
>Ga0075011_10001844_pt1 | contig 11483 bp, 8 predicted proteins | sample TARM_MetaG_T_14_FD_72354 | JGI IMG/M metagenome (GOLD analysis project Ga0075011, IMG submission 72354) | Freshwater microbial communities from Pennsylvania, USA, analyzing microbe dynamics in response to fracking - TARM_MetaG_T_14 | ecosystem: Environmental > Aquatic > Freshwater > River...
TGGCGTAGCCCGCCCGGTCGAGCGCGCTCGAGACCGCCGCGAGCTGGGTGACGACGTCGCGGCACGACGCGCCCTGCTCCACCGCGGTGATGACCGCATCCAGCTGGCCGCGCGCGCGGCGCAGCCGGTTGCGGATCTTGCGCTGCGCCTCGAGCTTCTCGGGATCCGTCATCGTGCGAGCACCTCCCCCCGCTCCTGCTCCGGGCTGACGTCGCCGAACGCCAACCGGTCGGCGGCCGACCGGCCGAGTGCCGCCCGGAGCGTGAGCATGCCGCCCGAGAGCGACGCCGAGTCGAAGCCGGCCGCCACGAGGACGCGGTGCGCGATGTGGGCGCGCACGCCCGACTGGCAGGTGACCCGGACGGGCCGCCCGGCGGCGGCCTCGCGCACCTCGTCGAGGCGCGAGCGCAGCTCGGTGTGCGGGATGGTGAGCGCCCCCGGGATCCGGCCCGAGCCGAGTTCGGCCTGCTCGCGCACGTCCAGCACCAGCGACGACGCGACGACGTCGTCCAGGTCCTCCGGCTGCCACAGCCGCAGCGTGCCGTCGAGGACGTTGCTCGCCACCATGCCCGCGAGGTTGATCGGGTCCTTCGCCGCACCGAACGGGGGCGCGTACGCGAGGTCGAGGTCGATGAGGTCGTCGACGCGCAAGCCGCCACGGATGGCCGTGGCGACGACGTCGAGACGCTTGTCCACACCGTCCTCGCCGACCGCCTGGGCGCCGAGGATGCGCCCGTCGTCGGTGAAGTGCAGGACCAGCCGCACCGCCGTCGCACCCGGGAACCAGCCGGCGCGCTGGTTCGGGTGCAGGTGGACGGTGTGGTGCGCGATGCCGGCGTCGGCCAGCGCGGCGCGATGGGCGCCGACCATCCCGGCCGCCAGACGGCCGACGCGGACGATGGCGGTGCCGAGCGCCGTGGGGATCGGGCGCGCGGTGCCGGGGCGGAGGATCGCGTCGGCGACCTGGCGGCCCGCGCGGTTCGCCGGGCCCGCGAGCGGGACGGGGCGGCGGGTCCCGGTGACCGCGTCCGTGGAGACGACGGCGTCCCCCGCGGCCCAGACGTTCGGGAGGTTGGTGCGGCCGTGCTCGTCGACGACGATGGCGCCGTGGTCGAGCTCGAGTCCGCAGGTGGCGAAGGCCGCCGTGTCGGGGCGGACGCCGACCGACAGCACGACGAGGTCCGCGGGCAGACGGGTGCCGTCGGCGAGCTCGACGACCACGGCCTCGGTGCCGGCGGGTGCGGCGCGGTCCGGCTCGATCACCGTCGCGGCGACGCCGTCGTACACCGCGATGCCGAGCCGGTCCAGCTCCCCGGTCAGGACGCTCGCGAGCTCCGCCTCGAGTGGCGGGAGCACGTGGGGGGCGAGCTCGACCACGGAGACCTCGAGGCCCGCGGCGGCGAGCTGCTCCGCCGCCTCCAGGCCGATGAAGCCCGCGCCCAGCACCACCGCGCGCCGCGCGCCGCCCGCGGACGGTGCAGAGTCGGCGGGCGCGACCCAGCCGCGGAGGGTGACGGCGTCGCCGACGGTGCGCAGCGTGCGCACCCGGGGGTGGTCGATGCCGGGGATCGGCGGCACGACGGCCTGCGCGCCCGGGGCGAGGAGGAGCGCGTCATAGGGGACGGAGTGCTCACCGGCTGCCGTGCGGACCCGCACCGTCTGGGCGTCGGGGTCGATGCCGACGACGTCGTGGCCGGTGCGCACGTCGAGGTCCAGTGCTGCGCGGAGCGAGGCCGGCGTCTGGACCAGCAGCCCGTCCGACGACGGGATCTCGCCGCCGACGTGGTAGGGCAGGCCGCAGCCCGCGAAGGAGACGTGCTCGCCGCGCTCGAGGACGACGATCTCGGCGTTCTCGTCGAGCCGCCGGGCGCGTGCGGCCGCGCTCATGCCGGCGGCGACGCCACCCACGATGATGATCTTCATCTCGCCAGGATACCACCGGGGGTTTCCGCGGCGGCGGGCTGCGGCTGTCGTCCTCGTCACGGCTCGCGGGCGCCCGAGACGTCCTGGGCCGACGCCCGGACACGCCTCACCCCTCCGGCGGAACGGGATCGCCGGAGGGGTGAGCGGGAAGGCGAGCGGCTCAGCCGGTCACGCGGAGGAACATGGGGTTGGACTGCCAGATGCCGGCCTCGCGAACGGTATGGCCACCGGGCCGGGTGGCCTCGATCTGGCGTCCGCCGCCGATGTAGATCGACACGTGGCCGGGCGACCAGATGATGTCACCGGGCCGCGCCTCCGAGCGCGGGATGCGCACGGTGTTGCCGGCGTCGCGGATGCGCGTCGACTGGTGCGGCAGGCTGATCCCGAGTTGGCGGTGCACGTAGACGACCAGGCCGGAGCAGTCGAAGCCGGCGGGCGACGCGCCGCCGAAGACGTACGGGGTGCCGAGGTAGCGGCGGGCGAGCGAGACGATCTGGCCGCCACGGCTGCTGTCGGCTGCAGGAGCCGAGGTCGCGGCCTGGTCCGCACCACGCTGCGCGGTACGGGAGGCAGCAGCAGCCGGGCGGGGGGCGGGACGCGGCCGGGGACGCGGCTTCGCCGTCACCTCGACGACGGCGATCGCTTCGCCGTCCTCGCCGACGCGCTCGACGTCGATGCGGACATCCTCCGCGACGACGACGGTCGGTGCGGCCTCGAGGGCCGTGCGGGCGGTCTCGGTGAGCGCCTCGAGGGCGTCGCGCGCATCGGTCTCAGGGTCTTCGGAGACCTGGACGTCCTCCACGGGGACGTCCTCCACCGGGGCGTCCTCCTTCAGGAGGTCCTCCACGGGCGCGTCCAGCTCGAGCTGGTTCGCCGACTCGCTGGTGAGGTCGTCGGCGTCCAGGGAGTCGGCGCTGGCGGGCGGTGCGAACGCCGACAGGGCGATGCCGCCCACCGTGGCGACGACGACGGCGCTGCGGCCGGCACCCTTGGGGGCCTCGTGGGCGGCAGCGCGGATTACCTCGGTCAGCGTCGCACGTTCAGCGCGGTGTCGTGCGGTGTGGCCAGAGTTCACGGAACAGTCCTCATGCCGCGGTCGGGGAAAGGTTGCGGCGGGCCGGCGCGCCTGACGCGCCGTCGACATTGCGGACGACCGTACGAACCGCCCCGCGGCGGGTTCCACCCGCTGGCGTGATCGGATCGTTATCTGGTCGAGCATCGAACGGCGACCGCGAAGGAGTTGTGAACGGCTCGCGCCTTGTTGCACGTCGTCAAAACGCTGGCAGCGTCCTTGTGGGAAGCGCTCAGTTTCGGGGTGTATAGGCCGCTGACCTGCGTGAGCGGTGCCTGTGGATAACCGCGGACGGGCCACGACGGCCGGGGCTAGGTTCGCGCCGTGCCTCGCCTCGACCTCGACACCTCCATTTTCGACGCCTGCGCCACCGCCGCGCGGGCGGCGGCCGACGTCGTATCGGACATTTCCACACCGGCGCTCGCCTCGGGGGCGACCGGAGACCCCGCGGTCGAGGCGGCGCTCGGTGACCTCGGGCATGCCTGGGCCGCCGACATCGCCCTGCTCGCCACCCAGATGGCGGCGGTAGCGGCCGCACTGACCAGCGCGGGCCGGGTCTTCGCCACCGCGGAGGGCGACGTCGTCGGCACGCTGACCGCCCTGCTGGGGCAGCCTCGAGGTGCGCGGTGACACTGCCCCTGCCTCCGGGCTCCCCCACCGCCGTCGACGACGCCGCGCGGGCCCTGGCCACCCGCGCCAAGACGCTGGAGGCCGCCGCCGACCGGGTCGCGCCCGTGTGCGGCGCGCTCGGCGGGACGCGAACAGCCGCCGCGACCACGGCTGCGGAGCGGCTCAGCGAGGCGTCGGCCGGCGCACGCGGCCTCGCACAGCTGCTCCGAGCGGCCGCCGGTGTGCTCGCTGCCTTCGCGGCGGGGCTCGCCGGGCTGCAGGCCGCGGCCCGGTCCGCGGGCGAGCGGCACGCGGAGGCCGCCGCACGCCGAGCGCGCTGGACCGCGGAGGAGCGAGAGCTCGACCGTCAGATCCGGCTCTCCGAGCTGACCGGCACGGCCGTGCCGGACACCGGCGCGCTCACCGGCCCCGCCGCCTGGCACGTGCGCGAGCTCCATCAACGGCTGACCGTCGCCCGCCGCGAGCGGAAACGCGCGGAGTCCGACACGCACGCGGCCGCGACCGAGCACCGTGGCGTTGCCGACCGGCACCGTGATGCCGCACGAGCGGCCGCGCTACGGCTCGCCGCCCTGGCCGACACCCGGGCGGTGCGGGCCTGGGCGCTGGGCGGGCGGGGCGGGACGGCCGAGTCGTTCCTCGCCTCCCGGAACGCGGGCGTCGCCGCCGCTGCGCTCTTCGCCCGGCTGGCCGCCGTGTCACCGCACGACGGCCCGATCGCCGGCACGGAGCTCGGCGACACGCTGCAGCGCGTCCTTCACGAGGCAGGCTCCGACGCCGTCTTCTGGTCGGCGTTCTGGTCCGTGGCCCGGCCGGAGGAGGTGTACCGGGCCGCCGCGCGCTACGTCCCCGACGGGGCGCGGTACGGACTCGCCGCGTACCAGGAGGAGTGGGAGTCGCTGCTCGGGGCCCTCGGCACGGGGACGGCGGCCTGGGCACTGGCGCACACGCCGGCAGAGCGGCTGGCGTTCGGCCGGCGGGCGGCGGACGGGCTGCCCGCCGCGCCCGAGGCGGGGCCCGCGGTGCTGGCCGCGATGCTCGGTGCACCCCCGAAGCCTGTTCCGCAGGCCCTGGGCCACCCGACGGCTACGCCCACGACGGGCCCCGCCGGCGCAGCGGCTACCGCGGGCCCCGCCCGCGCAGCGGCCACCGACCGGGACACGGTGCTCGCGGATGTGGCCACCGGCGTGCTCATGGCCTTCGACGACCGGCTCGGGGCCGGCAGCATCGACCCGGTCGACGCCCCCGCGGCCGCTGCGGCCCTCGGCGTCCTGTCCCGCGACCCGGCGGCGGCGCTCGCCTACCTGGCGACCGAGTCGCCCACGGTGCTCGACGAGCGGGTCGATCGCTGGCTGGGGTCACCGCTGGTGTGGCCCGACGGCGGGGAGGGTGCCACGGCCGCCTTCGCGACGGCCGCGCTCGCCGGGGCCGTCTCCACCTCCCGCGCGGAACAGGCCCGCGGAGCGCAGCTCGTCTCGCGCGCGACGACGGTCCTGCCCGGCGGGCTCCTCCACGGAAACAGGGTGCTCTCCCCGGCAGCGGAGACGAACGTCGCCCGCGCCTACCAGTTCCAGCTCGGCACCGCGGGCGACCTCTCCGCCCGCACCGAGTTCTCCGGGGAGATCCGGCCCGCGACCGCCGAGGCCACCGCGGACGTGGACGGCCGACCCGGAACCCGCCCTCCCGTCCCGCTCTCCCCCGGCCTGGGGTCGATGCCCCAGCCCGTCCAGGCGGACCTCGACCTCTTCCGGTGGCGCGAGGTGATCGCCCGCACCTCCAGCACGCCGGAGGGAGCCGCCATGTGGCTGGCCGAGGCCGCGAACCACCACGAAGCCGTGCTGAGCCATGTCTTCCCCGCCGACGGCGGCACCGCACCCGCGTCGGGGATCACCGACCGCCTCGACCACACCGCCGCCGTCAGGGACAGCCTGCGGGACGCGGGCGCCGTCGCCGGTGCCCTCCAGGTGCAGCACCTCCGGCAGGCGGAGATCCTGGAAGCCCAGCGGGAGCTTGTCATCGACGGCGTCGGTGCCGTGGTCGCCGCTCCCGTCACGGCCAGCGCCGGGGCGCTCGCGGGCGCCGGCGTGCAGCGGGTGGCGAGCGCAGCCGTCAAGAGACTGGCCACCGAGGTGGCGCGGGTCGCGGCGGACCAGGGCGTCACCGTGACGGGTGACCTGCTCAAGGAGCTGACCAACCACGAGGTGTGGGACGCCCGGCAGCAGGTCAGCCTGACCGGAGACGCTCTCCGCGGGCCGTTCGTGGACCAGGCCCACGACGCCGCGGTGGCCTGGTCGCAGGCCCGGGGCGCCACGCCGGCCGAGGCCGCGGCCACCTGGGACCACCTGATACCGGAGCACGTCGAGGCGGCCGAGCCCTTCGACCGGGCGTACGAGAAGGCCGCCCACCCGGACACCGGCGTGGATCCCTCGACGGGCGAGAGGCTGGACCCCGAGGAGCGGCCCTGATGGATCGCTTCGATCCTGCCCCCGCCACGCTTCGTGGGTGACGTGGCCGTGTTCGTCGTCGCGTACGAGGCGGCGGTGTGTGACGAGCCAGCCGAAGGTGCGTTCAACGACCCAGCGTCGGTGGAACGGCTCGAAGGCCTTGGTTCGGGCGGGGTACTGCTACGACGTCGACGAGCGATTCCAGCCCGTGAAAGTCGTTGGGGTTGGTGGTGTAGAGCGGCAGTCCCTCGGTCGCGGCGGTCGCAGCGATCATGAGGTCGGCAGTGCGGGTGCGTGGCTTGCGGCCGACCGCGACCACGAGCGCGGACATCTGCCCGTACATGCGTGCAGCGTTGCCGTCGAAGGGGCACGGGACATACGCGCGCTCGGTCCTCTGCCAGACGTCGATGCGGCGGGCACGTTCGACGATGTCCTCGGGTGTGCTCCCGGTGATAAGCCCTGGGCCCGATGCGAGCTCGGCGAGCGTGACCGCGCTGATCGCGGTGCGCTCGGGCAGTAGCGCGTGGTCGATCTTGTCCTGCAGGATCAAGACGTTGGTGTCGAGCATCCCGAACTCGTGCTCAGTGCGCATACGGGTCGCTCGCCTCCTGCTCGAGGTTCTCGTCCTGGTCGGCCCGGAAGCGCTCCAGGTCTGGCCCTCGGCTGCCTCGGAACAGGTGGGTGAACCGGTCGCGGGTGACGAAGCGTCGGGGCCCGCGCTCGGGCACCAGGCGCCCGATGACACGACCGTCCCGGGTGACAGCGTACGTCTGGCCGGACTCGACGGCGTCCATGATCTCGCGCGACCGGTGGCGCAGGTCGCGCTGGCTGATCTGCGGCTCGTGGTCAGCAGGTGCGCTCATGCCTCTCACGGTAGCACCCGTGCCACACTGTGCTACCCAAGCTGCGGTACCCAAACTGTGCTACCCGGGCACTGGGGCCAACAACTGGTTCGGGAGGGTCACCTGGGTGTCTGGACCAGCCGCGCGAACGCGCTCAGCTGGGCCAGCGCGGCCGGCGTGCCCGGCAGGTGGTCGAGCAGCGCCGGGCTCCATACCAGCCACGCCGCCCACTGGGCACGCGAGATCGCGACGTTGAGGCGGTTCTTCATGAGCAGGAACTCGACGCCGCGCGGGATCTCGGTGGCGTCGGAGGCGGCCAGCGTGACGATGGCGGCCACCGCCTCCTGCCCCTGGAACTTGTCCACCGTGCCGACGCGGGTCTCGCGCAGCCCGGCGGCGTCGAGGGCGACCCGCACGGTCTGGACCTGCGCGTTGTACGGCGTCACCACCACGACGTCCGCCGCGGTGAGGGCGCGCCCGGCGTCGCTGGGCCCGCGGCTCCACCACCGCCCGACCACGGACCCGGCGATCTCGACGACGGCCTGCGCCTCTTCCTTCGACTCGGTCGAGTTGCCGACGTGCCGCACTGGCCGCAGGTGCAGGCCCGGTTCGACGCCGTCGAGCGAGCGCCCCGAGGCGCTCGGGTGGGAGTGGAGCCGGCCCTCGTAGGAGAGGGCTGACACGGGCCTGGAAACGGCCGGGTGCATGCGGCGGCTGGCGGGCAGGAAGTAGCCGTACTCGGGCGGGAGCACGTCGTGCCCGTCGGCGACCCATCCCAGCGCGGAGACGTCCACGGGCTCGGGGTGCGTGCCCTGGGAGACCTGCGGGAGCTGCTGCGGATCGCCGAGCAGCAGCAGGTTCCGGGCCGCGACGGACGCTGCGATCGTCGCGGCGAGCGAGTACTGCCCGGCCTCGTCCACCACGAGCAGGTCGAGGCCGCGACGGCCCACCCGGTCCGGGTGGGAGAAGTCCCAGGCCGTCCCGCCCAGGACGAAGCCGCCGGTGGCGCGCTCCGCGGCGAACGCCGCGTACTCCTTGCGCTGGACGGGCGTGAAGCGGACGTCCGGTTCCTCGCCGTCGGCCGGCTTCTCGGCGGGGTCCTTGCCGACGAGGCCGGGATCGAGGCCGGCGCCGACCGCCCCGTCGAGCACGTTCTCCACGACCGCGTGGGACTGCGCGACGACGCCGATCCGCCAGTGGTGCCGCTCGACGAGGCGACGGATCACCCGGGCGGCCAGGTAGGTCTTGCCGGTGCCGGGCGGACCCTGGACGGCGAGGTATGAGCCGTCGAGGTCGAGCACGCCGGCCACGACGGCGGAGATCGCGTCGTCCTCGCCGTCGACGTCCTGGAGCACCGGGGCGAGCCCGCCCGTGCGGGTGCGCGGCGGTGTGCGGCGGAGCACGTCGACGACGGGGTCGCGAGGCCAGGACACCTCCCCGGCGGTGAGCCGCACCCCGGGCGCATCGTCGGCCGTGCCCGTGCCCGTGCTCGCGGGCGCGGGCGCGGGCGCGGGCAGCGGCGCCGGGGCGGTGAGCAGCGTCTCGGCCCACTCGGCGATCGCCGTCACCTGGGTGCCCGGATCGGGCGGCGGGCCGGGGGTCAGCGCAGTCGGCTCCTCGCAGTGCGGGTCGAAGCCCTGCGGGAGGGTCTCCTCGACGAGCACGTGCGCGTCGTGCACCTCGGCCAGCCGCACCTGCCGGACGCAGCGCGCTCCGCGGTCGGCTCGCGGGTCCGGGTACGGGCCCGGGTGCTCGTAGAGGAGGTAGTACGCCGCTCCTTCGGAGGGGCGGCTGCCCGGCGCCCACTCCCCGCGGAGCTCGAGCAGCCTGCGGTCGGTGCGCTGCTTGCCCTCCCGGTACCAGTCGCGCAGGACGCGCACGCGGTCGACCCGGAGCACGTCACGCGTGTCGGCCCAGTCGGCCACCGGCTCGACCAGCCGCGAGAAGTGGCCCCACCAGAACGACTTGTTCTCCCGGCGGTGGTAGTCGATCGCCGCAGCCGCGAGGCCCAGGGCGCGCTGGTCGTCGCTGCGGCCGGGGTCGACCGGGTCACCGGCCAGCTCCGCCAGCCGGGCGGCCAGCGGTGACGCCTCGACCTGAGGCCCGTCCCCGGCCGGGTCGGCGCCCACCGGCTCGACGCCGTGGTCCCGGGCGTGCCCTTGCAGCCAGTCGCGCAGCGCGAGCGTGGAGCGGCAGTCGTAGGCGTTGTAGTCGGCGATCGCGTCGAGCATCGCCTGGCCCCGCTCGATGTCGCCGCGGAGCACGGCCTGGCGGGCCGCGGCGTACTCCTCGATCGACGCGGCGGCCGTCTGCACCTCGCCGGACCTCAGGTCGTCGCCCATGTAGAGCGGCTCGAGCTTCTTGATCGAGTAGGACCGGCTGCCCACGCGCACCGCCTTGCGGACGATCGGGTACAGGTCGACCAGCACGTGCTCCCGCAGCAGCTGGTCAACCTCGTGCTCGCCGACGCCGTGCCGGGCCGCGATCGAGAGCAGGTGGGTCCGCTCGTAGGAGGCGTAGTGGTACACGTGCAGGTCGGGGTAGGTCCGACGGCGGTCGCGGAGGTAGGCGAGGAAGCCGAGGAGTGCCTCCTTCTCCTCGGCGAAGTCGTGCGCCCACCAGGCCCGGAACGTGCCGTCCGCCTCGACCAGGCCGAAGAGGTAGTCGAGTCCCCAGCGGGTGCCGTCGCCCTCGGTATACAGGGGGTCGCCCTCGAAGTCGAAGAAGATGTCGCCCGCGCTGGGCGCCGGGATCGCCGCGAGCGCCGCCGGGTCGACCACGCGGAAGACCGGCACCGGGTGGTCGGCTTCCTCGACCGCGACCCGCTCGGACCCGACTCCCTCGTCCGCGACCCGCTCGTCCACCGCGTCCGCCGCGGCCGCACCCAGCGCCCCGGCCCCGGCCCCGGCTGCAGCCTCGGACTCGAGTTGGAGCGCGGCCTGTTCGCGCAGTGCCGCGAGGGTCGTCGTGCTGATCCCCTCGACGGGGCCGGCGGACTGCGCGAGCTGGTCGATCGTGGTGATCCCGTGCGCGGCGAGCCGGGCACGCTGCCCCGCGCGCAGACCGGCGACGAGCAGCACGTCCCGGTGGGCGTGCACCTCGGCGTCGCACGTGGGGCACCGTCCGCAGGCGGACCAGCGCTGGTCTCCCCAGACGGTGGCCCCCGACTCCGCCAGATGGGCGGCGACCAGACGTTCCAGGTGGGCCCGCCGCAGGAGGTACACGGGCTCGATGTCGGCGAGCCGGTGCGTGGTGACGCTGCCGTCGCCGAGGATCAGGTCGACGTCGTCGTCCACGGGCACGCCGAGCGCCCGCAGCCGGCCCGCGTAGGCGGCGAGCTGGAGCAGCGCCGTGACGCGGGCCCGCCGCGCCAGCTTGGCGTCCTGCACGCGGTAGCGGCCGTCGGGCCGCCGCACGACGAAGTCGGCGAAGCCCACGAAGCCCGGCCGCGCGAGACCGTCGGGGCCGGTGGACGGCGGCTCGGCCAGCATCGCCTGGAAGACGACATCGGCTTCCTCCGCGAAGGCCGCCCGGGTGGCCGCGAGCGCCGCGGCCACGGCGTCGGCGTCGTGCAACGCCGGGTGCTCGACGGCGACCACTCCGCCGCGGCGTCCGTCACCCGCGCTGCGCGCCGCCCCCAGCTCCTTCTCGTACGCGGCGAGGACGCGGAGCTCGTGCGCGTGCCCGAGGTTCGCCGTGCGGGCGAGCATCAGGTCTTCCTCCACGGGCTCGGCCTGCAGCCGCCCCAGGCGGGCTTCGAGAGCGCGCAGGAAGCCGAGCTCGCACCGGGCGGCCGCGGTCAGGTCGCTCGCGGACAGCACCAACTCTCCGTCGACCAGGTACATGCGGCCCTCCTTGGTGCTCCGACCCCCGTTCCAGGATCGTCCACCGTGCCACTGACACCGACCGGTCAGACGGGGCTGCGGGGACGCCCCGGCATCTCGCCACGCCCCTCGGCATCGCCCGTCCTCGCTGTCGGGCCGCGCCCGGCGCCCTGGCGGCGTCGATGCCACCCGGCGGCGCCGAGGAGCGCGATTCCCGCTCCGACCAGAGCGCCGCCGCCGTTGAGCAGCACGTCCTGAACGGTCGAGACGCGCCCCGCGATGGCGAGCTGAGCCGCCTCGATCGCTGCCGACAGGGCGACACCCGCGCCCGTCACCGCGAGCGCCGTCGTCCACCGGCCCCAACGCCGTCGGACCGGGGGGAGCAGCAGGACGCCGAGCAGCCCGAAGGGCACGAACATCACCACGTTCGACGCGAGCTCGAGGAACTCCACGTCCACGTGGATCCCCAGGCCTGCCAGCGCCTCGACGGTGGCCGTGGCCCAGCCGGGCACCGCGGTGTCACCGAGCGAGGGCCACAGCGTCAGGGACAGCACGGCCCCGAGGTAGACGACGAAGACGGCCCGCACCCAGCGCATACGCGGACCCTATCGGTGGGGCACGCTTGACCCATGAGCAGTGAGCCTGTCCCAGTAAGGATCTGAGCGCGGGGTGCGGCTGGTCGCGCCATGCGGTGTGACCTGCGAGTATGGGTGCGGGGCCGCCCTGAGACTGTCGTTCGCCAGAGCGACAC
>Ga0075011_10001847_pt1 | contig 11480 bp, 5 predicted proteins | sample TARM_MetaG_T_14_FD_72354 | JGI IMG/M metagenome (GOLD analysis project Ga0075011, IMG submission 72354) | Freshwater microbial communities from Pennsylvania, USA, analyzing microbe dynamics in response to fracking - TARM_MetaG_T_14 | ecosystem: Environmental > Aquatic > Freshwater > River...
TTATTAACCTACAAAGGGTTGGGGATTTATGAAGCAGATCTGGAATTAACGGCTTTAAAAACGCTTAATTTTAAGCTGGCTAGCAGCGATTGGAGCTACGTTTATTCAGGGGACAGCCTGAATAAAGGCACTGAAACTGGATCGCTAGATGGATGGTGGGGAAGTGTTCATGATAGTGACGGTAATTCGCAGTTTATCGTGCCAGTAACCGGCTCTTACCACTTTAAGTTAGATCTGAGTGATGCAGCCAACCCTCGCTTGAGTATTCTATCGCCTGATGGAGCCGATCTTGGTACGCCGCCGCGTTTTGCAGGTGAAGCACTTTACCTGCGTGGCTCGTTAACCAGCTGGAATGGCGGCAAACAGATGTTCTATCTAGGTGATAGTAAATACAGCACTACACTTTACCTGCGCCCGGGAGAATACCAGTTTAAATTAGGTTCATTGGATCTGTCTGCGCTGGCGAATACTCCCTGGACGCATACACTGGGGTGCAATGATGGAAATTGTGAACTATCAGTGGCGAACGAACTGCAATTGCTATCTGAAGGGGGAAATATTCAGATCACGGTAACGGCTCCAGGAACATATACTTTTGAACTGAATGACAATAGCCTTGCTGTTACCTCAGATGGTATCGGCAGCACGGTTAACGAAACCATGATGCAGTATTTCCACTGGTATAACACAGAGGAAGATAATCTCTGGAGTAAAATATCGGATCAGGCGCAGGCGTTGGCTGATGTCGGTATCTCTGCATTATGGCTGCCACCTGCCTACAAAGCGATGGCGCGCGATGACGGCAAGCTGGATGTGGGTTACTCAACTTATGATCTGTACGATCTGGGCGAGTTTGACCAGCAAGGTCAGACGCGCACTAAATATGGTGATAAAGCTCAGTATCTGAGCGCTATTACTACAGCTCAATATGCGGGTATTCAGATCTACGCTGATATTGTGCTTAATCATAAGATGGGCGCTGATGCCACTGAACAGGTTACAGCGGTTCGCGTTGCAGGGGAACATCGTAACGGTGAGTACGGCGGCGATATCGAGATTGCAGCCTGGACCAAATTTGATTTTGCCGGGCGTAATAACAGCTACTCTGACTTTACCTGGAATTGGCAGCACTTCGATGGTGTAGACTATAATAATACGACTGAAGAGAAGAGTATTTTCAAATTCCGTGGTGATGGCAAAGCCTGGGATACGCAGGTGAGCAGTGAATATGACAACTATGACTATCTGATGGGCGCGGATCTGGATATGAATCACCCGGATGTTGTCGATGAGTTGAAAACCTGGGGTAAATGGTATGCGGAATTTGCTAATCTAGATGGCTTCCGTTTAGATGCAATCAAGCATATAGATACCGGGTTTTTCAATACCTGGCTTGATTCAGTGCGCAGTTCTACAGGTAAAGAGTTGTTTACTGTCGGTGAATATTGGGATTATGATCTAGGCATGCTGCAAGGTTATTTGAAAGATACCAATTACCGTATGTCGTTGTTTGATGCGCCGTTGCACCTGAACTTCCACCTCGCTTCTAAGCAGGGAGGTGGTTATGACATGGGCAGCATCATGAATGGTACGTTAATGAAGTTCAACCCGGCGCACGCGGTGACACTGGTTGAAAACCATGATACGCAGTCACAGCAATCATTGCAGTCGCCAGTTGAAGACTGGTTTAAGCCGCTGGCTTACGCATTTATCTTGCTGCGCCAGGAAGGTTACCCGAATGTTTTCTATGCGGATTATTACGGGGCAACTTATAGCGACAAAGGCACTGATGTTGAGATGATATCTCATAAGACCATTCTGGATATTCTTTTACAAACACGCCGTGATTATGCCTATGGCAAGCAACACAGTTACTTGGATCACTCAGATGTAATCGGCTGGACCCGTCAGGGTGATGCTGACCACCTGCAGGGAATGGCGGTACTGATGACCGATGCTGCTGGCGGAACTAAAGTGATGGCAATGGGTGTGGAGAACGCGGATGAGTGTTTTGTTGATATCACCGGCAACTATGCAGAAGATGACACCGTATGTACGGATGGTGATGGCAACGCGACCTTTAAGGTGAAGGGCGGCAGTGTCTCGGTCTGGGTGGGCGGTCACATTAAGCCGGAGCCTGATGCGCCGACGACTGTCACAGTGACTTTGACCTGTGCAAACGTTATGACCGATTTCGGACAAAACGTTTATGCGGTCGGCAGTGTGTCGGAGCTAGGCGAGTGGACGGCAGATAGTGCAGTGGCTCTGTCGTCGGATTCCTACCCGAACTGGATTGGGCTGGTTGATATACCTGTGAATACTATCGTCGAGTGGAAATGTATCAAGAAAGCTGGCAGCGATGTTCAGTGGTCGTCAGGTGCCAATAACAGCTTCACCACGCCAGCAAGTGGTGAAGCATCTTCCACCGGATATTTCTAATCTGGCGGACGTATAGCCAAGCAGCTATACGTCCAGCACACCATCTCAATTAGTTAATAAAAAGACCAGCCTCCGCTCTGGTCTTTTTATTTGTTTGCCCAGCAAAGCTGCTCACTTGCAATAGAATGAGATCACCCCGACTGAGGGCAAGATAATCTGAATGGCAATACAGCTTAAACTGTGGAATAAACCGAGCAGGTTGCACCGACGATTAAAGCAGTTGAAATATAAACCACCTTTTAAGTTCATTAAAATGAACTTGTGGCGAAATTCGAAAAGCCCTTTATCAAGTTATGCGATGCCGAACAGTTGGTTTATAGGAGATAGAAAAAGGTTGGCTTGCTCCATCAACGGTGATGAAAACGCCATGATGGAATATAAGAACACAGGAGCGGTATACAAGGTCCGTACGTAGGGTTCTGTGACGGGGGCATAAGCACCTCCCCTCTCTATTTTTGTCAGGACTCTCCGTTGGCACTCATTTGATAAGGAATTTCTATCTTGAAATGGGTACCTGCTCTGCCGGCAATGTACTGGATATCACCTTTAAGTAACTGCTTTACTATATTGTAAACAATGTGTGTGCCTAAGCCGCTGCCACCTGAGCCGCGTTTGGAGGTTACAAAGGGATCAAAAATACGTTCCACAATCTCATCCGGAATGCCTTTGCCTGTGTCACGATAATCGATCTGTAATTGATTGCCCTGACGTTTTATATCAATATAAATATCGCATTTTCCCTGCCAGTTTTCAAAACCATGAATAATCGAATTAAGGATCAGGTTCGAATAAATCTGCGCAAAACTACCTGGAAAGCTGTAAATAGAAAGATCTGCCGGGCAGTTTACATATACCTGGCCGGGCACGTTTTTGAGCTTGTGTTTGAGTGAAGTGAGTACCTGATTGATATTCTCGGCTAATTTAAAGGAGTAGCAGGCTTCACTTGACTGGTCTACTGCAACCTGTTTAAAACTACTGATCAGATCGGCTGCGCGAGTGAGGTTGCTGTTTAATAAACGTCCGGATTCTGAGATGCGCTCGATGAGTTTTTCGACATAGCTACGGGTTAAGCTGTTGTCGTTCAGTCTGGTTTTTAATGTGGCGATCTCTTCTTGTAAGAATGAGGCCGCAGTGACGCAGATCCCTATGGGGGTGTTGATTTCATGTGCAACACCTGCAACCAAACCGCCCAAGGAAGCCATTTTTTCCGATTCAACGAGCGTTAGCTGCGTGCGTTTGAGCTCTTCTAAGGTTTCTGTTATCTGCTTGTTACTGGCCGTTAAAGCGGCTGTGCGCGTATTAACCTTGCCTTCAAGCTCATCGTTAAGTTTTTTTACCTGCATCTCTATCTGTTTCTGCGGGGTAATATCATGACCAAAACCGATCAGGTATTTAATATTCATCCCTTCGTAAAAAGCGGAAAAGGTCCAGAGCAGCGTATTGACTCCTCCCATTTGATCATGCATATCAATTTCAATACCCTGAATTGCTTCGTTGTTAGCAAATTTATTGTGCATAAATTCTTTATTATCATCGAGCACAAAAATATCCAGCCAGTTTTTTCTGTGCAGCTCTTCCTGACTATAGCCGGTTAAGATAACTGCTGCGGGGTTAATAGTGGCTATGCTCAGATCCGAGTCTAAACAGCAGATCACAGTGCTTGAAGAATTGATGATAGTAGCGGAAAAGTCGCGCTCCTGTTGCAGTGCTTCTATTGCTATCTTTTTGTCCGTGAGCTCGGCAACGATCCTTTTCTGCATTTTATTGAGCAGATAAACCAGCTCATCAAGCTCATCGGCATCAGAAAAGGACTCTCTGCCGTCCAGAATAAGATTTTTATTGTGTGTATTGAGTTTAATATTGCGCGTATAGAGTGCAATTTTATTAATATGACGGATCACTGTGTAATAGATGATTAATAAAATACAGATTGAAACCAGCATGGTTTTGATGGTCTGACTGACCAGAATAAGCACGGATTTAGCAATCAACCTGTCATAGACCTCCTTAAGAGAAGCGGCAACAAACAGGGTGCCGACCACCTCGTTTTGGTACACAAGGTCAAATTTCCTGCTGATATCAAATTTATCTTTTAAGCTTCCCTGTTCAATTAAAGGCACTTCTGTGTTGCCCAGCACTTCATGTACGCGTACATACTGCATGTCTGAAAGCTTCATAATGCCGGCAATCTGAATCTGAATCTGCTCTTCATCAAGATTCCATAAGCTGGCCGCCATAGGCTGTAAAAAACTGGATTCTATCTGATCGATACTGTCTTCGATTTTCCCCACATCCTGGCGGTAATCCCAGGTTAATTGCACGAGAGTGATAATAACGGCCAGTATGCTGCTGCAGATTAGAATATAAGCAAGTAACCGAATTGATAGCGTGTGCTTTATCTTTAATGGCTTGATGATTGAAGATATTTTTTTTAACTGCATGGTGAAAAATCCGGGTCGTGGTAAAACGAGAGCCCGTAGTTTGCCATAAGCAAGCGCTTCTCCCTACCCCTGCGCTCATAAAATGTAACCAACTGCTAATAATTTGCAGATAAAAACGGCACTTGATTTTCTGGCGAATGCCCATATCTCTACCCCATACGTAAATTTTTTCTTTTATCCAGAAGGCCGTTATGAATAACACTGAAAAATTAAGCATCAACCAGACAGAGGGTTTGCCTTTATTTAGTCAAATTACAGCAGAGCAAATAGTACCTGCAGTAACACAAGCCATTAGTGACAATAAAGCGTTAATAGAAAAAAAATTAGCAACGCTTAACCATTTTACCTGGGATAATTTTGTTAATGTACTGGATGAGGCGGATGACCATCTGTCTAAATTATGGTCACCCGTTGCCCATATGAATGCGGTAGTAAGTAATGACAAACTTCGCCAGGCACATGATGCCTGTTTGCCCCTGTTTGCGGAATACGGCACCTTTGTCGGTCAGCATCAGGGGCTGTATGAGGCTTACTTGAGTATCGCCAATAGTGCTCAGTTTGCTGATTTAAAAACAGAGCAGCAAAAGGTCATCAATGATGCGCTGCGTGATTTTAAGTTAGCGGGTATTGCGTTATCTGCAGATAAAAAACAGCGTTATGGTGAAATTAAGCAGCAGCTCGCTTCGCTGCAGTCACAATTTAGCAATAATGTCATGGATGCCACCCTGGCATGGAGCAAATTGATCACCGATGTGCAACTTTTAGCCGGTTTACCTGAAAGTGCTTTAGCGGCGGCTAAGCAGGCGGCGACAGAAAAACAGCAGGAAGGTTATCTGTTAACGTTGGACTTTCCAAGTTATCAGCCGGTTATCACTTATGCTAAAAACCGCCAGTTGCGAGAAGAGGTGTACCAGGCCTTTACTACACGCGCTTCGGATCAGGGTCCAAATGCGGGCGAGTTCGATAACTCAGATATTATTGAGCAGCTGTTGGCTCTGCGCCATGAATTAGCGCTGTTATTGGATTTCTCCGATTATGGTGAATACAGCTTAGCCACTAAAATGGCAGAGACCCCGGAGCAGGTGATCACCTTTTTAACTGAGCTGGCTGAAAAATCATATCCGCAGGCGATTAAAGAGCGCGATCAGGTATTGGCCTTTGCCAAACAGCTGGATAATCTTGAGCAGTTGCAATCCTGGGATTTAAGCTATTATTCAGAGCTATTAAAACAACATCGTTATGCGATATCTGAAGAGGAGCTGCGTCCCTATTTTCCTGAAAACAGAGTGGTCAGCGGTTTATTTGCAGTAGTAAATCGTCTTTTTGGGCTGACAATCAAAGAGGTATTTGATTTTGACAGCTGGCATCCGGATGTCCGTTTTTTTGAGATTTTCGATCAGCAGCAAAGCCATATTGGCAGTTTCTATTTAGATCTCTATGCGCGTGAATTTAAGCGTGGTGGGGCCTGGATGAATGATTGCCGCGTCCGTCGCCGTCAACTCAATGGTGAGCTGCAGCTGCCTGTGGCTTATCTCACCTGTAATTTCAGTAAACCGCTTGGCGATAAACCGGCACTCTTTACCCACAATGAGGTGATCACCCTGTTCCATGAGTTTGGTCACGGTCTGCATCATATGTTAAGTAAAATGGAATCTGCAGCGGTTTCCGGTATCAATGGCGTGCCATGGGATGCGGTGGAGTTACCCAGCCAGTTTCTAGAAAATTGGTGCTGGGAGCCTGAGGCGTTGGCGTTGATTTCCGGGCATGTGAAAACAGGCGAAACCTTGCCGGAAGAGTTACTGGGCAAAATGCTGGCCAGTAAAAACTATAACAGCGCCTTAATGATGCTGCGTCAATTAGAGTTTTCACTGTTTGATTTTGTGCTGCACCATGAATATCTGCCTGAGCAGGGGTCGCAGATAGAGCAGGTGTTAAGTAAAATACGCGAACAGGTGGCGGTGATTATTCCCCCTAAATTTAACCGTTTCCAACATAGCTTCAGTCATATCTTTGCTGGCGGTTATGCGGCGGGTTATTACAGTTATAAGTGGGCGGAAGTGCTCTCTGCGGATGCTTTTTCCCGTTTTGAAGAGCTGGGTATTTTTAATCAGCAAACCGGACAAGCCTTTCAGCAGGCTATTTTAGAGAAAGGCGGCAGTGAAGAGCCGATGACCCTGTTTAAAAACTTTATGGGCCGTGAGCCGAGTATTGCTGCTCTGCTTCGCCATTGTGGTATTAATTAGTTAAAAATCAGCGGGAAAACAGCCAGCAGGTTGTTTTCCGCTATTGCCTCTCTACCACTCAATACCCGCCTGTGCTTTTACGCCCGCCTTAAAGGCGTGTTTTTCATTTAAAATCAGGCTGTAAGTATCCACCGCATCGATCAGCTCCTGACTTGGTCCGCGACCCGTTAAGACGACATTCATTTTTTCAGGTCTGTTTTTTAGTGCATCCAACGTCGGCTCAATATCTAAGTATTGATACTTAAACATGTAGGTGATTTCATCGAGAATAACTAATTGATACTTATCATCTGCCAGCAGTTGCTGCGCTTTTTCCCAGGCTTTTTTAGCACTGGCGATATCCTGCTCTCTATTTTGTGTTTCCCAGGTAAATCCGTCACCCATAGCGAACCAGTCAACATCTTTCTGCTCGCTGAAAAACAGCTCTTCACCTGTGGACATCGCCCCCTTTAAGAATTGCACTACGGCAACTTTATGGCCGTGACCCAGTGAACGGGCTAGCATGCCAAATGCTGAACTGCTTTTTCCTTTGCCCGGTCCCGCCAGTAAAATAGTGACGCCGCGCTCCTGATCCGCAGCGGCAATCTTCTGATCCTGCTTTTCCTTGACCGCCTGCATTTTTTTCAAATATTTCTGTTCGTCCATTTTGGTACCTCTTTAAAGATAACAAGCCCGCATCAAGCAGGCTTGTTTTTCTCTTTTTGTTAGTAAACGTAATTTTGCGAGATTGGTTTGCAGCGCACAAGAATAATGTAACCAATAATACCGGAAATGATGGATGCTAATAGCACGGTCACTTTGGCTAAAATTTGCAGCTCAGGCTCTTTCAAGGCCAGGTCCGTGATAAAGAGTGACATAGTAAAGCCCATCCCCGCTAGGAAACCTACACCCACTATATGCGACCAGGTAACGCCTCTGGGTAACTGTCCAAAGTTTAAAAGGGTTAATAGTTTAGTAAAGAGTAAAATGCCAAGTGGTTTACCGATAACCAAGCCTGCTGCTATGCCCAATACAATGGGGTTGGTCAGCTCTGCAAGCATGCTGCTATCAATAGTCACACCGACATTTCCAAGGGCGAAAAAGGGCACAATAAAGAGTGTCGAGATAGGGTGCAGGGCGGCTTCTTTAAGCTGCAGCGGGTTGGCCGCCTGAAAGCTTAACGCCTTGATTTTTTTTAGTGTTTTAATGGCATGAGTGGTCAGTACATCTTTCTCACAATGGCGATCTGCTTCCAAATCAGTTAATAACAGTTTCGCTTGAATAAGGTAACTGTCCATGGATATCTCGCGACGAGACGGAATAGTAAAGGCCACCGCTACCCCGGCAATAGTGGCATGCACACCCGAGGCTAAGAAACTTATCCAGACAATGGATAAACCGATAGTGTAGTAAAAAATAGGACTGCGGATACCTGCACGGTTGGCAATTGCCAAAACCACTAAGCCGACTAAACCAAATATGAATTCATTAACGAATATCTGCTCGGTGTAGAAAACCGCAATCACAATAACCGCCATTAAATCATCACCTATCGCCAGGGCGGATAAAAACAGCTTTAACGTTAAGGGTACCCGACTCCCCACAATCGCTAATACTCCTAACGCAAATGCGATATCGGTTGCCATGGGAATTCCCCAGCCATGGGCACTGGGAAGTCCGGAATTGATCAGGTAATAGATACCTGCGGGGAAAATGACTCCGCCCAGGGCTGCAAACAGAGGCAAGGCCGCTTTTTGCACACTGGAGAGCTCTCCATCTAATAGTTCACGTTTAATTTCCAGACCGATGAAAAAGAAGAAAATAGCCATTAAAAATTCGTTAGCAATTTTGTGAAGATTGATCACATGTATTTTGTCACTTAAGCCAGTTGATATTTCCCATAAGGTATTGTGCCAGAAGTGGTGGTAATGTAGCGGCGCTATATTGGCCCAAAACAGCGCAGTTGCCGCAGCGATAACCAGCAGCACTCCGCCAGTAATCGGGCTGTGCAGCCAGTGCCATTTGTGTGAAGTCATTAATGTTCCTAAAGAATAAGTATGTGAGTTTGGCTATATCTGAGTGTTTTAAATATAAATAATAGACAGAGTCTGCTGTTTAACTTATCTGCTTGCTGTAATCTACAATGTTTTAATTAAATAATGAAGTAAGATCGTGACATTTTAGGTCAATGGGGCAAACTTCTGTTGCCAACGCTGCTATCGTTAAACTACTTGCAAATATTCTTCGCAATTTGGATAACCAATGAAAAAATTATTAATTAGCCTGTTTATTATCACTGTTCTTTTATTGTCTGCTATCTACTTTGTCGGTAGCAGGGTGGAGAACGAAACTAAAAATATCCTCGCAAAAGATACCCAGCAAGGTCTCACAAGCAGGCTGATTAGTTATGAACGGCATTTTTTAACGGCGACGGCGATTAGCGAAGTGACTGTGATGATTGAGGATGAAGCGGCGATTGTTTTGCAAATCAATAGTTCAGTCGTACATTATCCGCACAAGGCGGTCATCAGCAATCAAATCAGCTTGCCTGATCCTGAGCTGAGTAAAAAAATACAAACCTATTTTGCCAGCGAAAATTGGATAAGCTCAACAGAAGAGATCAACTTATTCGGTCAGTTAACGGGCCAGCTTAAGCTCTTGCCGGGCAGCTATCATAAAGATAACGAGCAGTTTGCCACAAAAGCGCTGCAGTTAGACTACCAGGTTGATCTGCAGGATTATTCCGGATCGGCGGATTTAAATTGGCAGGGATTGCAGGCGAGTACAAATGAAGGTGATTTTTCAGTGGCATCGGTTAAATTAAGATCCAACTTCAGCTCATTATCCGCGCACAATGAATATGACTATTTTGCGCAAATTGCAAATATAGTTATTGCGCGAGAGGGGGCTCAATCTCTTCTGCAGGGGCTGGAGCTGCAGGGCAGTAGCCGTTATGGCGAGCAGCCTGATACCATTGATACCAGCAATGAATGGAAAGTGGCATTTTATCAAAACGGCAGTGACAGCAAGCAAGTGTTTACAGACAACCAGGTTAAACTGGATATAGAAGGTTTATATTCTCCCGCACTGCATCTGTTGAGCACTGCGTCGAAGGGCAGTGAGCAGGTTGAAAAGGCGCTTTCAGCCTTGCTGGCTCACGGTGCAAAGTTAACCCTTACAAAATTAAACTCGCAAACCCCCTGGGGGAAAGTAACTGGTTATTTTAGTGTCACTTTGCAACCCGGTGCGCTATTTACTGAAATAGTGTTTAATCCCTTTGCGTTATTGGATTACGTTAGCGGCAATGCAAATTTACTTCTGCCAGCCGCATTGCTGAAAGAGCCGCGGCTCTCTGATTCACTAAAGATGGGGATCAGCACCGGCTTTCTAAAAAGAGAAGCGCAAACCCTGATCTTTGAAACCCAATTTGAGCAGGGAGAGTTAACCGTAAATGGCCGAGTGATACCGCTATAGTTTGAATGAATATTCAAATTAGCCGCTAGCGAATGCCAGCAGAGTGAATTTGAGCAATATTTATCAGCCCTACTAAATATTGCTTTTTATCAACGATCGGCAGCGCTGTGATCTTGTGTCTGGACATCATTTCAAGTGCTTGTGTACACATTATTGCGCCGTCGACCCGGTAGAAATCCTGAGACATATATTTACCCACAGCATCACTTAAATCTGCCCCGGATGCTATTGCCCGCCTGAAGTCGCCATCGCTAAACACGCCGACAACCGTCTCGTTAGCAGTTATCGCAATTAATCCTTTGCCGTTGAGGCATAAGTTATTGATGGCATCGAGTAGTGTATTTTCCTTGCTACAGGCGATCCCTTGTAGATTTTTATCTATAACATCAGCGACAGTGGTAAGCAGTGTCGCGCCCAAGCTTCCTGCTGGATGGCTGCGTGCGAACTCGGCACAACTAAATCCTTTTTGAGTCATTACCGTCAGGGCTAATGCATCGCCCATCATTAAGGTACAAAGCGTACTGGAGGTCGGTGCCAGACCTAACGGACACGCTTCCTGGTTGATCGACACATTGAGGTGCGCATCTGACCCTTTTGCCAGAGTTGAATCTGCGTTGCCAGTGATGCTTATCACCCCATTTCCCTGTTTCGCTAATAAAGGTAAGAGAACGCGAAATTCACTCGCTTCTCCGCTGTAACTAATGAGTATCAGCAGATCATTTTTACCGACCATTCCAAAGTCGCCATGCAGCGCCTCTGCCGGGTGGATAAAGAAGGCTTGCGTGCCTGTGCTTGCTAATGTGGCCGCTATTTTTCTGGCGATGTGTCCGCTTTTTCCTACCCCCATCACGATAACTTTTCCCCTCGTATTTAATACCCTATTACAAGCGTCAACAAATCCGTC